>Ga0213825_1002279_pt1 | contig 12301 bp, 8 predicted proteins | sample MC6MC0900MG_FD_179896 | JGI IMG/M metagenome (GOLD analysis project Ga0213825, IMG submission 179896) | Enriched soil aggregate microbial communities from Iowa State University, Ames, United States - MC6-MC0900-MG | ecosystem: Environmental > Terrestrial > Soil > Unclassified | place: USA: Iowa... | reverse complement strand
TAAATATAATAAAATATTACAATATAAATATAAAATATGTATTATAACATAGCATGTTTAAATTTAATTAGGTTTTATGATACATATTGTTGACAAGTATTTGGAATATTTATTAAATACCTTATTTAATAAATAGCTAATATATGTTAAAATGATTATAAGTTTATGCAGATGTAAATTTATAATTAAGAGGGTGTTTATGTGAGCATTATAACAGTTAAGATAAATGGAATGGAATATAACCTTAGAGGAGAAGAAAATGATGAGTATCTACAAATGGTTGCTCAATATGTAGATAATAAAATAAATAGTCTAATGTTTAAGAATTCTAAAATAAGTCGTCCTGATGCTACTATTCTTGCAGCAATTAATTTAGGAGATGAGGTTTTTAAAAATAAAGAGGCCTGCGAAAGGGCCAATGAAAATTATAAAATGATTGTGAAGGAACAAAAAAATCTTATTTCCGAGGTAGAAGGACTAAAAAGAGATTTACAAGCTGCAAAAAAAGAAAATGAAGACTTAAGAAAAGTTAGTACTGAGGATAAAGACGAGGAGATAGAAAAGCTAAAAGATGAAGTTACATATCTTAAAGAGCAATTAGAACTTATGGACCAAGTTGTTCAAGAGTTAAAAAAAGATAATAAAAAGCAAATGACCTTTAATAAAAAGCTTTTATCTGAAAATAATAATTTAAGATATCAACAAATAGCTAGAGTAAGACAGTTAGAGCAACTTAGTCAGGAGATCGAGGATAAAAATTTTAAGCTTATGAAAAGTGGACAAGTTAATGTAGGGAAAAAATAAAAGTTTAGGCGATAATATTATATTTTATATTATCGCCTATTTTTTATTTTAGGATAATTAGAAATATTTATGAATTAAATATAATTTTATTCTTTAATATTGTGATAATTAAAATTTTATAGGCATAGGTATTAGGTAAAACCATAATTCTTAGGGGGATTATACATGAAAGTTTTGCTATGTGCTAGAAGTAATTATATAAATTTAAGTTCAGGAGATACTACTATAATATTTAAAATATACACTTTTTTAAAAGAGAAAGGGGTTAATGTAGATATATGTGGAGCCAATGAGGAGGCTAATTATGATGATTATGATATAGTACATCTATTTGATATTAAAAATATATTTGATGCTTATAAACATTTTAAATTAGCTAGTAATAGTAAATGTAATATAGTAGTATCACCTATGTATTTTAATATGGAAAAGTTTTTTCAATATAGTGATAATGTGGAACGTAATAATTTATGGAATAATTGCAAAGCTTATAGGGAATTGATTCTGAAGAAAAGTAAGATCATATTTTGCAATAGTATATACGAAAAGGCTTTAATAACAAAGGATTTCACTACAAAGGGAGAAATTAAAGTTGTTTATAATGGAGTTGATATAAATTATGATGAAGTTCCTTTATATAATTTTAAGGAAAGGTATAATTTAGATAATTATATTTTATGTGTTGGTAGAATTTGTGATATTAAAAACCAGCTAGAATTAAGCAAGGTATGTGATGAATTAGGGATAGACTTAGTTTTAATAGGAACAACCTCAGAGGAAAGCTATTTAAAAGAATGTTTAGCTTACTCAACTACCCATTACTTAGGATTTATGAATGACTATGATTTGTATAATGCGTATACGTTCTCTAATGCTCACGTATTAGCTAGTTTTTCAGAGGTTACAAGTTTATCATCTCTTAAAGCAGCAGCTTATGGATGTAATATAGTAGTGACAGAGGAAGGGGCTTCAAAGGAATATTTTAAGGATATGGCAATATATTGTGATCCGTATAATCATAATAGTATAAAATCAGCAGTAGAAAAAAGTAAGGTGAAAAGAAAAAATAATAAACTAAAAGAGTATATAAGATATAATTACAACTTGAAAAATATGTTAGAAGGTATATATGAAGGATATTTAAAATTAATGAATTGATTTTAAGGAGCTAAGAATTAACAAATCTTAGCTCCTTATCTATATAGCTTTAACTATTTTTAAATTTATCTATTATAATTAATAATAATATGAAACATTTTCTTTTACATCATTAATATTATAAATATTGTAAGTATATATAATGCTAATGATGAGTTTTCACAGTTTGTAACAAAGAGAATTGTGGTATAATAATCGGTGAGAAACAAAAATTTGAGATAATTGCCAATAAGGTAAGAGTGTCTTTTAAATATAAAAATACATTTCTTATTGATAGGAGTTGAGGACATATGGATAAAATAGAATTACTAGCGCCAGGTGGAAGTAAAGAAAGTATATATGCTGCTGTTCAAGGTGGTGCAGATGCTATATATATGGGAGGAAGTAAGTTTTCTGCTAGAGCCTATGCAAATAATTTTAATGAAGAAGAATTAATAGAAGTAGTGAATTATTGTCATTTATATAATGTTAAAGTATATATAGCCTTTAATACTGTGATAAAAGAAGAAGAGTTAGATGAAGCTTTAGAATATGGGAAGTTTTTGTATGAAATTGGTGTAGATGCTATTATAACTCAAGATATGGGACTATTTAAAATTCTAAAAGAAGCTATACCAGACTTTGAAATTCATGCCTCAACACAAATGACCATACATAATGGAGAGGGGGCACTATTTTTAAAGGATGAAGGTTTTCAAAGAATAGTTTTATCTAGGGAATTAAGCCTTGCTGAAATAAGCTATATTTCAAAGGATTTAAATATAGAAACAGAAATGTTTGTGCATGGGGCATTATGTATAAGTTATTCTGGACAATGTCTTATGAGTAGTATCATAGGAGGAAGAAGCGGAAATAGAGGAAGATGTGCTCAGCCGTGTAGATTACCTTATACTATAATAAAAAAATCTAGTGGAGAAAATAGAGAAGGGTATTTATTAAGTCCAAAAGATACATGTACTATAGAGGATATTAAAAGTTTAATTGAAAGTGGAACTTCATCATTAAAGATAGAAGGTAGAATGAAAAAGCCTGAATATGTGAGTGGTGTTGTAACTACATATAGAGAGGCTATAGATAGTGTGTATCATAATAAAAACTTTGAGATAGCACCTAAAAAGGCGCTGCTAAATCAACTATTTAATAGAGAAGGATTTTCAAAGGCATATCTTAGAGGCAACATAGGAAGAGATATGATGGCCTATAATTGTCCTAAAAATACAGGTGTATTTTTAGGAACAGTTGAAAAAGATTTAACCATAAAACTTCAAAAGGATATAAAAGCTCAAGATGGAGTTAGAACTGATAATAGTGGATTTACTATTACTAACATTATAAAGGGAAAAGAAAAAGTTAAAGAGGCATTTAAAGGTGAAAGAGTAAAGCTTATACCTACTAAATATAAGGTTGGAGATAAAGTATATGTTACTTCAGATACTGAACTTTTAACCAAACTTCAAAAAAACTATGAAGATATTTACGGTGTAAAATTACCGTTAGCAATAAAGGTTAGATTTGCTCCAGGAGAAAAATTTTATTTATCTACGGTTTATCAGGAAAAAGAATTTGAAGCATATGGAGAAAATGTAGAAGTTGCATCTAATAAGCCTATAGATAAAGAAGCGATAATAAAAAATCTTAGCAAGCTAGGGGATACTCCTTTTAAATTAGAAAACATTGAATTTGAAACCTTTGAAGAAGGATTTTTAAGGGTATCATCTATTAATAGCGTAAGACGTGAGCTCATTGAAGATATAATGAAATATGTGGAAATTCGTGACAAACGTCATGTGGATGAAAAGGCTTATAAAGATTTTGATAGTGAGGCAAAAGAAGCTAAGAATAGATTTAATGATGAGTATCTAATATGTGTTAAAACCATGGAACAATTAAAAAGTGTATTAAAATTTATAGATGAAAATCCTGAAATAACTCCAGCTATAGGGGTAGATTTATTTAAAAAAGGTGAAGCTTTAAACTTAGAAGAAGTAGATTATGAAAATTTATATATGATTGTTCCTAATATAATAAAAAATGAATTTAATTTAGTTACTGAAGCTATAGAAAAGAGTGTTTCTAAAATTAAGGGGTTAATTACAGCTAATTTAGGTATAATAAATGTGTTTAAAAATAGGCTTAACATAATTGGAGATTATAAGTTAAATATTTTAAATAGTGAAAGCTATGATTTTTATAACAGATTTACAGATATATCAGCTTTAAGTGTAGAACTTAACAATAAAGAAATGTTCTCTCTAGCTAAAAATATCAAAATGCCAGTACAAGTAGTAGTTTATGGTAAGTATGAACTTATGGTAAGTGAATACTGTGTCATTGGAAGTACCTTTGGAGATAAAAGCTCTACTTCAAACTGTAATTTCAGATGTGATAAGGATAAGTTTGTATTAAGAGATAGAATGAATGAAGAGTTTTTAGTTACTACAGATAAATATTGTAGAAGCCATATATATAATACATTACCCGTAAATCTAGTTCCGTTTTTTAAAGAATTAAAGAGAAATAATATTAACAATTACAGAGTTGACTTTATAGATGAAGATTATGATCAGGTTTTAAAGGTAATGAAATATATATTTAAAGATGAAGATGTAGATTTAGGGAAAACTACAAAAGGACATTATAAGAGGGGAATTGAATAGAAAGTAGGGGATAAGAAATGAATGAAAAGACCTTTAAAGTACTTGAATATTATAAAATCAAGGAAATATTAAAAAAGTACACAGTAACAAAGGCTGGAAAAGATTTAATTGATAATCTTAAACCGTATAACAATCTCTATGAAATCAAAGAACACTTAGAGGAGACCAAGGAAGCATTAATTTTATTAACTACAAAAAGTGCACCACCCTTTGAAGGAATATATGATGTTAGAGAAGCTCTTTTAAGAGCTAAGAAGAACTCTACTCTTATGCCAGTAGAATTACTTAGAATTGGTAACATGCTTAAAAGTTCTAGAAACTTTAAGGAGTATGTACAAAGTAAAGATGAGGATACTACCTATAGAGTTTTAGAAGATATAATAGCTGGAATAGTACCTTTTAAGAATATTGAAGATGAAATTTTTAGAGCTATTATTGGAGAAGATGAAATTGCAGATAAAGCTAGTGAAACCTTATTTATAATTAGAAAGAAGTTAAAAGATAAGAGTTCTTCTATTAAGGATAGAGTTAATAGTATGGTGAGAACTTACTCTAAATATCTTCAAGAAAGTCTTTATACCGTAAGAGGTGATAGATATGTTCTTCCGGTAAGAGCTGAGTATAAAGAGCAGGTTAAGGGGTTAATCCATGACCAAAGTGGTACAGGAGCCACATTATTTATAGAACCTATGGGACTGGTGGATCTTAATAATGAAATAAGAGAACTTAGAAATAAAGAAAAGGCGGAAATAAATAGAATTCTGAAGGAGTTTACCTTAAAAATAGCAGGTAACATCGATGCTATAGAGAATAATGGAAGTATAATATGGGAGTTAGATTTCATATTTGCTAAAGCTAAATATGCTAATGAATTAAACTGTATATGTCCAGAGGTAAATGATAAAGGAATTATAGATTTAATAGAGGCTAGACATCCTTTAATAGACCCAAAGGTAGTAGTACCAAGCACTATTTATCTTGGTAGAGAATTTACTTCTTTAGTTATTACTGGTCCTAACACAGGAGGTAAAACTGTAACACTAAAAACTGTAGGTTTAATAGAGCTTATGGCTATGAGTGGAATGATGATTCCTGCAAGAGCAGGTTCAGCTGTTAGTGTATTCTCAAATATATTTGCAGATATTGGAGATGAACAAAGTATAGAACAAAGTTTATCTACATTCTCATCTCATATGACTAATATAGTAAATATTATTAATGAAGCAGATGAAAATACTTTAGCATTGTTTGATGAGCTTGGTTCAGGAACAGATCCAACGGAGGGTGCAGCTCTTGCTATGAGTATTTTGGATAATTTAAGAGCTAGAAATACAAAAATAGTAGCTACTACCCACTATAGTGAACTTAAGGGCTATGCTTTAAAAACTGTTGGAGTAGAAAATGGTTCTGTAGAATTTGATGTTGAAACTTTAAGACCAACTTATAATTTACTTATAGGAGTGCCAGGTAAATCTAATGCCTTTGAAATATCAAGAAGACTAGGGTTACCGGAATATATTATTAATGATGCTAAAGAAAATATTTCTACAGAGAGCTTAAAGTTTGAAGAGTTAATACAAAATCTTCAGCAAAAGAGCATTAAGGCGGAAAATGATGCTAGAAAAGCTGAAGGATTAAAATCAGAAGCAGAAAAACTAAAAAATAAATATGAAGAAAAGTTATATAAGTTTGAAAATGTTAGAGAAAAAGCTATCTATGAAGCACAACGAGAAGCTAAAGAATTGATTAAGGCTGCTAAGGAAGAAGCTGATTCAATTGTAAAAAATATAAGAGAACTTGAAAGGCTAGGTTATTCTTCAGAAGCTAGAACTAAAATAGAGAATGAAAGAAAGAAAATAAAGGACTCTCTTGATAATATGCAAGAGAAGTTAAATAAAAAAGATGAACCTAAGGGAGAAGGCTTAACCTCTGTAGTTCCAGGACAGGAAGTATATCTTCCATCTTTAAATCAAAATGTTATAGTAGTTTCTGAGGTAGATAATAAGGGTGAAGTTCAAGTTCAAGCTGGAATAATGAAAATCTCTGTGAAACTTAAAGATTTAAGAAAGGGAAAAGTGTCTAGTGAAGATAAGAAAAAGACAAAGGTTCAAAGAAGAGAAGCTAAGCTTAATCTAAAAGCAGTATCATCTTCAGTAGACTTAAGGGGTATGGATTCTCAAGAAGCTATCTACACCACAGATAAGTATTTAGATGAAGCTTATCTTGGTGGTCTGGGTGAAGTTACAATAATCCATGGTAAAGGAACAGGAGTACTTAAGAGTTCTATCACTGACTTATTAAAACATCATCCCCATGTTAAAAACTTTAGACTTGGTAATTATGGAGAAGGTGGAACGGGAGTTACTGTTGTTGAGTTAAAGTAATATAATATGCGATTTAAACACCATAGAATTGTATATTTAATGTAGAGTATAGGGGATGATTAAATGATTTTAGTAAGTGGATGTCTTTGTGGTATTAACTGCAAATATGACGGTAATAATAATTTAAATGAAAAAGTTCTTGAACTTTTAAGACAAGGAAAGGCTATACCAGTATGTCCGGAGCAGCTTGGAGGACAGGCGACTCCTAGAGAAGCTCATGAGATTGTAAATGGTGATGGTGCTATGGTTTTAGAAGGAAAATGTAGTGTTTTAGGAACGGACGTTAATGATGATGTTACTGCTGAATTTATTAAAGGTGCAGAAGAAACTTTAAATATAGCTAGAGAGTTAAAAATTGATACAGCTATTTTAAAGGCAAGAAGTCCATCTTGTGGTAAAGGAACTATATATGATGGTACTTTTTCAGGCAGTAAAAAACCAGGTAATGGAGTAACCGCAGAGCTTTTAATGAGAAATAATATAAAGATTTATACTGAAGAGGAATTAGATAAATTTTTTAAAGAAAATAATATTTAATTTAGGATTTAAGGTGAATTTTATAGTTAGGTGGGGGTTTTATGAATTATAATGATGTTAGAAAAGAAGCTAGAGTTAATTTAAATAATAGTTGTAAAGTATGTAATGTATGTAATGGAATTGCTTGTGCTGGAGAGGTTCCAGGCATGGGTGGAAAGAGTACTGGAAATGCTTTTACAGAGAATATTAGAGCCATTGAAAGATATAAGCTTAATATGAGGGTTATTCACGATGCTAAAGATCCGGATACATCTATTGAAATTTTTGGTAAAACATTAGATATACCAGTTTTTGCAGCTCCAGTTTCAGGGACTACTCTTAATATGGGGGGAAAGTATTCAGAAGAAGAATATATTTCTTGGGTTATTGGAGGTACTTTAGATGCAGGAATATATCCTATGGTAGGAGATACAGCAGTAGATACATTTTTAACAACTAATTTAAAGGTGTTAAAGGAATTTAATGGTGAAGGTATTGTATTTATAAAGCCATGGGAAAATAAAAATATAATTGAAAAAATAAAACTAGCTGAAGAATCAGGAGCTTTTGCTGTAGGAGTAGATATAGATGCCTGTGGACTTATAACATTAGCTCTTCATGGAAAGCCAGTTATGCCTAAAGGAGTAGAAGAGATAAAAGAACTAGTTAATAGTACTAAGCTTCCATTTATATTAAAGGGAATTATGACTGTAGATGAAGCTTTACTTGCAGTAGAAGCAGGGGTTGATGCTATAGTAGTATCTAATCATGGAGGTAGAGTTCTAGATGAAACTCCAGGAGTTGCAGATGTTCTTGAAGATATTGCAAAAGCAGTAAAAGGTAAAGTTAAGATTTTAGCTGATGGAGGAGTAAGAACAGGAGTAGATGTACTTAAATTTTTAGCTCTTGGTGCAGATGCTGTGTTAATAGGAAGACCTTTTGTAACTGCATCCTTTGGAGGAAAAAGAGAAGGCGTTAAAACTTATGTTGATGGATTAAAGGGAGAATTAAAATCTGCTATGGTTCTTACAGGATGTAAAGATGTAAATAGTATAGATAAGAGAATTATATTTGAAAGAAAGTAATCTTATGAACAAAGTCTTTTAATATAATAAAATTTTTAGTGGATATCTTAAATTAGCTAACAATAGAGATTCGTATAGAATTTTAAATTAGTTAATTAAAGATATCTACTTTTTTATTAATTTTAAATAAAAAGATACTATTACGCTTTAGCAGTTAAAATTGACTAAGGAAGGATTACACATTATACTTAAAAGTAAGAAAATATAAAATATTATAAAAAAAGTGTTGGATTTCTACTACTTATTTTATTTTTTTAAGTAAACCTATACATAAGGAGTGAAAATATGGTTAAAAGTTTAGAAGAATTGCTAGAATTGGCAAAGAAAAAAGAAAAGAAAACTATGGCAGTAGCAGTAGCACAAGATAGTGTTGTTCTAGAGGCAGTTATAAAAGCAGTGGACATGGGTATCGTAAATGCTATATTAGTTGGAAATGAAGATGAAATTAAAACTATATCAAAAGATTCTAATGTAGACTTATCTAGAGTAAGAATAATTAATGAGTGTGACATAATTAAGGCTGCAGCAAAAGCCGTGGAATTGGTAACAAAGGGTGAAGCTAACTATGTAATGAAGGGGTTACTTGGAACTTCAGATTTATTAAAAGCTGTACTTAATAAGGAAGCAAATCTAAGAACAAATAATTTACTATCTCATGTAATGGTATATGATGTGAAGTCCTATGATAAGCTATTACTTCTTACAGATGGAGGAATGGTGCCATATCCAGAACTAAAAGACAAAATAGGAATAATAAAAAATGCAGTAACAGTGTCAAAAGCACTAGAGATAGATATGCCAAAGGTAGCACCGATTTGCGCTGTTGAAGTGATTAATCCATCAATGCAGGCAACTTTAGATGCTGCAGCTCTTTCTGCAATGAATAAGAGAGGACAAATTAAAGGTTGTTTAATAGATGGACCACTGGGATTAGATAATGCTATATCTAAGGAAGCTGCTCACCATAAAGGAATTGTAAGTGATGTAGCGGGGGAAGCAGATATACTTCTTGTACCTAACATTGAAGCTGGAAACTTTTTAGGAAAGTCTATGACTTATTTTGCAGGCGCAGAAAGTGCTGGAGTAATTGTAGGTGCAAAATGTCCTGTAGTGTTGGTTTCTAGAGCGGATAGCGCAAAGTCAAAGCTCTATTCAATAGCATTAGGCAGCATTTTAGTGTAAACAATTATCAAGGAATAATTGAAATAGGGTAGTATTAATTATTTAAAAGATAAATTTTAATGGGGGAATGAGAATATGAAAAAGGTTATAATGACTGGTAATGAAGCCATAGCTAGAGGTGCCTATGAAGCTGGATGTCATGTAGCATCAGCTTATCCAGGAACACCTAGTACTGAAATACTAGAGAATTTTGCATTATATGAAGGTGTATATGCAGAATGGGCACCAAATGAAAAGGTTGGGTTTGAAGTAGCATCAGGTGCATCTATTGGGGGAGCAAGAGCACTAACTACAATGAAGCACGTAGGACTTAATGTAGCTGCAGACCCATTATTTACTATGGCCTATGAAGGAGTAAATGGAGGATTTGTAGTAGTAACTGCTGACGATCCAGGAATGCACTCTTCTCAAAATGAGCAAGATAACAGATTTTACGCTCCGCATGCTAAGGTTGCAATGATTGAGCCATCAAACTCACAAGAATGCCTTGAGTATATGAAAGAAGCATATGAAATAAGTGAAAAATTTGATACATTAGTTCTATTTAGGGTTACAACTAGAATATCTCACTCTAAAACAGTAGTAGAGGTTGGAGATAAACAAGCTGTAGAAGTAAAACCATATGAAAAAAATATTAAAAAATATATAATGACCCCAGGTCACTCTAAAATTAAACACTATGAAGTGGAAGAAAGATTAGAGAAATTAAGACAATATTCTAATAGTACAAAACTTAATAGAATGGAAATTGGAGATACAAAGATAGGTATAATTACTAGTGGTATTTCTTATGAATATTGTAAAGAAGTTTTTGGAGATAATGCATCATACCTAAAAATCGGTTTCTCTTATCCGTTACCAGATGAAATGATTAAAGAATTTGCATCTAAGGTAGAAAAATTATATGTAGTTGAAGAAAATGATCCATACTTAGAAAATGCAGTTAAAGCTTTAGGAATTAATTGTATAGGTAAGGAAGTAATACCTATATGTGAAGAGTTAAATCCAGCTATTATTAGAAGGGGTATTTTAGGAGAAGAAAACAAAATAACATATACTACAGATACTAATCCACCTTCTAGACCACCAGTACTATGTCCAGGATGTCCTCATAGAGGAATATTCTATGCAGTATCGAAATATAAGGATGTAATAGCATCTGGAGATATTGGATGTTATACCCTTGGTATGAATGCACCACTTAGTGTAACTGATACTGTAATTTGTATGGGTGCTTCTATATCAGCAGGAGTAGGAATGGAAAGAGCTAGTATAGTAGCTAATAGAGAAGGTAAGAAAGTATTTGCCTTTATTGGAGATTCAACTTTCTTCCATTCAGGAGTAACTGGATTAATTGAAAGTGTTTATAACAATACACCAATAGTAACTGTAATTCTTGATAATAGAATCACAGGAATGACAGGACACCAAGAGAACCCGGGAACAGGTAAAACTCTACAAAATAGAGAGGCTCCAATGGTAGATATTGAAGCTTTAGTACTTGCTTGTGGTATTAAAAAGGAAAATATAAGAGTAGTAGATCCATATAAAATAGAAGAAACTTCAAAGGCTGTAAAAGAAGCTCATGATAGCACAGAACCTTTTGTAATTATTACAAAACAACCTTGTGCTTTGATAAAAGACGTATTAAAGAAAAGAGCTAACTTAAAGTGTAAAATTGATGTAGAAAAATGTAGAAAGTGTAAAATGTGCTTAAAAACAGGATGTCCAGCATTGAAATTCCAAAATGGTATAGTGGAAATAGATGAGAGCATGTGTAACGGTTGTGAAATATGTAAGCAAGTTTGTCCATTTGATGCTATAGAAAAGGTTGGTGAATAATATGAAGGAAGTAAAAAATATATTATTTATAGGTGTAGGAGGACAAGGAACTATTCTGGCTTCAAAAATATTATCTGAAGGCTTATTAAGAAATGGCTATGATGTTAAAATGTCTGAGGTTCATGGAATGGCTCAAAGAGGTGGAAGTGTTACTACTCAAGTTAGATTTGGAGAAAAGGTATATTCTCCTTTAATAGAAAAAGGAAAAGCTGATGCCATAGTTGCCTTTGAAAAAAGTGAAGCACTAAGGGCGTTACCTTATTTAAAAGAAGGTGGGCATCTAATAGTAAATGATTATGAAATTCATCCAGTACCAGTACTAATAGGACTAGAAAAATATCCAGAGGGTGTAAATGATGTGCTAAAATCTACAGCAGAAAATACAGTTATAATTAAAGCTGCAGAAATTGCAAAAGAATTAGGTAATATGAAAGCACAAAATGTAGTATTACTAGGAGCACTACTTAAAGCCTTAGATATTAAAGAAGTAAATTGGGAAGAGGTTGTAGCTTCATTAGTGCCAGCAAAAGCTATAGAGTTAAATAAGAAAGCTTTAGTTGCAGGAATGGAAGTATAGATGAAAATCTGAAAAGTTGATTTGATGGTTGAAACTTATTAATTATTACAAGGATTAGAATAAGTTTTGATAAAATATTAGCTTTACTCTATTATA
>Ga0213825_1002273_pt1 | contig 12331 bp, 14 predicted proteins | sample MC6MC0900MG_FD_179896 | JGI IMG/M metagenome (GOLD analysis project Ga0213825, IMG submission 179896) | Enriched soil aggregate microbial communities from Iowa State University, Ames, United States - MC6-MC0900-MG | ecosystem: Environmental > Terrestrial > Soil > Unclassified | place: USA: Iowa... | reverse complement strand
TGCGCCTGGATGAAATCGGCTATGGCGAAAACGGCGAGCGCCCGGAGCGCAATACGCTGTTCGAGCGTGACGCGATTGGCCGCTTGCTGGCCAAGGTCAACCGTGATGCCCGCCAGGATTTCGAGTATGACGAGGTAGACCGGCTGCTGAGTATTCAGCGCACGGCGAGCAGTATGGGCAAACAACTCGGCATCACCGAAGAGAAGCTTGAATACGCCTATGACCTGCTGGGCCGACTAATCCAGGAAATCACCCCGCAGGGCGTGCTCGGCTACGAATACGACCCGCTCAGCAACCTGACCACGCTGACCCTGCCGGATTGCCGCAAGGTCAATCACCTGTACTACGGCAGCGGCCACCTGCACCAGCTGAACCTGGACGGCCAGGTTATCAGCGATATGGAGCGCGATGACCTGCACCGCGAGGTGTTCCGTACCCAGGGCAAGCTCACCAGTTGCTTTGGTTACGACGCGATGGGGCGCAAGGCGTGGCAGTTTGCGTCAACGCTACCCGCCGACAAGCTATCGCAAGTGCACAACCCCGGCATCAATACGTCGTTGTTGGTGGAACATGCCTACAACCCAATTCACCGCCGTTACCAGTACGACCCGGCCGGGGAGTTGGGGCGTACGCTGGACAAGCTACGCGGGGAGATCAAGTACGAATACGAAGCCAACGGCCAGTTGCACAGCCGTGATACCGGCTCGTTGGTGGGAAGCGAAGAGTTCCGCTATGACGCTGCAGCCAACCGCTTGGACTTCAATGCGCGACAGTTTGAGAAGGTCCAAGACAACCGCATCAAGCGTTGGCGGGACCAGGAGCATCGCTATGATCCGTGGGGTAACCTGATCGAGAAGCGCTCGGGGCACAGCAAGCTGCAGAGCTTTAGCTATGACTGCGAGAACCGGCTGGTTCGGGCGGAGACGCTGGTGAATGGCAAGCTGGAAAGCACCGGCGCGTATCGCTATGACAGCCTGGGTCGACGGGTTGCGAAACAGTCCGAGATCAACGGCACTGCCGAGCAGAAGCGTTTCCTCTGGCAAGGGCTGAGGATGCTGCGTGAGGAGATGCCGGGGCGGAGCATCCTCTATCTCTACGAGCCGGGCAGCTATGCGCCGTTGGCGCGGGTGGATCAGGCGGAAGGGGAAGGGCAGAAGGTCTACTACTTCCATACGGATCAGATTGGGACGCCGCTGGAGTTGAGTAGCAGCGAAGGCGAGATCGTCTGGCAGCCAACCTATCGGTCGTGGGGAGCGGTTGAGCAAATATCAGTAGATCAAGTTGAGCAAAATTTGCGTTTCCAGGGCAATATTTAGACGAAGAGACGGCCTTTCACTACAATATTTTTAGATACTACGATTCGGATCTGGGTAGATTTGTTACTCAAGATCCTATCGGGTTGGAAGGCGGCTACAACTTATACTTATACGCTCCCAGTGCCGTGATTTGGATTGATCCTTTGGGTCTATGCAAAAGCGCTGCTAGCGGCGATAAAGGTCGTACGAAAGCGATGCATGACCTAGAGCGGAATGGGTATAAAGTTGTCGCTGAGGAAGTGGCGATGAAGGTAAACGGAAGTAGAGTGAGAGCAGACTTCGTTGCTAGAGATGCTCAAGGTAATTTGCATGTATTCGAAGTTAAACATGGTTCGGGCGCATTAACCAAAAATCAGAAAGCATCGGGTGTGTTCGATATGAGCAATCCCGCGAATACAACTCAGCATCTAGGTGGTGGGGTTATTGAGCCGTCAAGTGGAACCACTGCAAAGATTGATACTAAGAGCGCGCGTGGTAAGCTGCTTGGGGGTAAAGGTGCTGTTCATGATGCAGTGTTCAATGTTCTTAAGTATAGGTAGTATATGAGTACTGATGATCGCGTTATTTTTGAGTTGGAATTGCTAGGAGTGCTTAAATTAGCAGCATCCAAATTTGACGGCGTTACGGCCTCAAAAAACAAATTAAAATTCAAGTACAACAAAAAAAATGTAGCCGAGCTTTTTTTTGAGCACCTGTCTCGGGCTGATTCTTACATTTTGGGTGGAATAGTGTATGGGGGTGCGATATTTGAATGTTCGTCTAAGTTTACTCCGCCGTATAAGAGTAATTTGTTCAATGAGTCCTGTTTTTCTTTTATTTCGTCGGGTGAGCAAGATAAAAAATTCAGTGGCAATCTAGGTGGGGCGATAAAAACGCCAGCCCCAAATGCAGTTGGCGAAGTGTGTGCGCACATTCAAGCGGTGTTGGAGGATTTTTACATTCCGAAAATTCAAGCTTGTATTTCTCCGACTGATCGGACGATTGCGGATGTTTTGTCATCACCCGATGATTACGCTTACCCTGCAGTTTTTATACATTGCGCCGCAAGCTTAAGTTGGGGTGAAAGATTGGTTGATTTAAGCGAGGCGTTGAAATCTAAAAAAATTGTAAAAAACAAGGATTATGATATTCCGCTTCTAACTAGCTTGATTTGAGGTTGCATAGAGCTACTCATTGGTAAAAATTGTCGTGAAAGCGGCATAAATGATCTTTAACATTCTAATTTAATAAAGTGAGGCGTTACGCGCCTCACTTAGCTAGGCATCATTGCGAATGTTTTCTTATTGAGTTAAGACCGGCATCAAATCTTCATGCCGTGCGCCCTCAAGTTAATTTCAGGCTTCGTCACTGGCGAAGTCGCCAGCCGTTATGTGGTCGAACCCGTCGCCCGCCAGGTGATCGGCGACCTGACCGGCAATCCGTTGGACATGACGACTGGCCGCAAATTGCTGGCCAACGAAACGGATTTCGTTCTGCCCGGGATGATGCCAATCGAGTGGTCACGCTTCTACGCCAGCGACCTGGCTATCGACAGCGTGCTGGGCCAAGGCTGGGTGCTGCCTTGGGAGCAAAGCCTGCGCCGCAGCGGCGGCTTCGTGTATCACACCGACAACCAGGGGCGCTGCGTTCCGTTCATTGACCTTGAGCCGGGCGAAAGCATCTACAACCCGAACGAGAAAATCCATCTGGTCCGCACGGTAGGTGGCCACTACCTGCTGCAGACTCTGGACAATGTGTTCTTCTACTTCGGTGAAGTACCGGACGACAACAGCGCCGTACCGCTGTACCGCCTGGAAAACGCATTGGGTCACTACCTGCAGTTCACCCGCGATGCCGATCAGCGCCTGACCGACATCAGCGCGCCCGGCGGTGTGCGGGTGCACCTGCATTACGAGCACCCGCTCGGTCGCCTGACCGAAGTCAAACGCATCGTCGACCAGCAAGCCGTGGAAACCCTGGTGCGCTACCGTTACGACGACAACGGCCAGCTGAACGAAGTCATCAACCGCAACGGCGACTCGGCGCGGCGCTTCGACTACGGCGAAGGCCTGATGGTCCGCCACAGCAACGCCCTTGGTCTGATCTGCGAGTACCGCTGGCAAACCCAAGGCGACAAGCCCAGGGTGGTGGAGCACTGGACCAGCGACGGCGAGCATTACCATTTCCGCTATGACTTCGCCCAGCGCACCAGCTGGGCCACCGATGTACTGGGCCGCGAGCTGGAGATCCACTACAACGAAGACCACCGCGTCGTCGCCAGCCGCGACTTTGGCGGCGAGCGCTACGGCATGGATTTCGATGCGTTCGGCAACATCGTGGGCTTCACCTTGCCGGACGGTAATCGCCTGGCGCTCAAGTACGACGACTTTGGCCGCCTGGGCAGAGCACGACCATTGGGTTCTACATGAGGTGGAACGAGAGCCAATTGGTCCACGACGGGGAGACTTCAGGGGACTGATGATCAGCTTTTTTCTACGTATCGAAAGGCATATGAAGATTTGGATCACATCAAGGTGGATGTGGTTTCTCCAAATGGACCTCATGTATTTGGGGGAAGTGTTACCCCGCGCGCAGCGGTTCATTTAATTGAATACTGGCTTAAAGAGGGTGGCTTCAGATGAGTGATTCTTTGGATTCTATAAAGCAGATTGTTTCGGGAGATGGTTTTTTTGAGGCTATTTTGAATGGTGTTAGTGACTGGAATAACGCTCTAGATGAGCGTGATGAGCTTGAGTTTGATGAGGCGTGGGTCAGCGCTTTTGAAGAGCTTAAGGATCTTGATTACCCTGCCTGCGGGGGCGAGGTAATTGTAAGTGAGTTAAGAGAGTTGGTCTTCAAAAAGGTTTTTTTTCTTGTGAGTAACTCTGAGGTTGCAGGTTGTATCTCGGACGATTTTGGACTTATTGCAGAATCGGCGTCTAAGTCCCACAACGTGGATTTTATCAGTAAACTTCTGACTAGTTATGTTTCCGGGTGCTTTCCAAGATGAGCAGATCTATGTATAAGTATGGGTAGTAGCAGGGGCGGTTAATCGATCGACTCAAATGTGCAGAAAAACGGTCATGCGCATAAATAGTGGAGAATGAAATGAGTGACATTTAATTTGCGCTTAAATCATTGCGTTCGGTGCATGGTAAATATCAAATCGCTGGTCAGTTCACAGCGTCAAACGATTCAATAACACGCTGGCCGACAAACTTGCCGCGCTCCGCTGAAGTTGATTTGCTGTTCAGGGAGCACGACCCGGTTGGTGTGAAATTTGAAACAGGGCTTACACCTCTCAAACTATTTGATGTTGCGTCATTGAAGAAGGGGCAGTTAGGTTATCGATGGATCAGTACAGCAGATGGACAAATTCAGAGCGAGGAATGGCCCGATCAACACTTGGTTATTATGGATGATAATGGTGGGGGCAAGCCTATCATAGCTGTGACTGATGTCGGAAATACGCCAGTGTATGCGAGTGACGATGTGGTACCACCATTTCAGATTGCTGCATCGTTAGCTGATTTTATATTGGCGCTTTCAAGGATGATAGACATCGTTTACGGGGAATTCAATATATTTGATCTTTCGGACGATGATGGTAATGCCGACGTGTTCCTGTCTAAATTACAAAATGAGATCAGGCCAATTCTGGGTGGTGAAAATACGAGTCGATTCGTAGAGTATTTTTACGGTTGAGTAAGTAGTGCGATTGATATGGTCTAATAGTTGTTCTACGGCATCGTGTTAATGGCTTGTCAATAATTAAGTGGCTGATAAAGTGATCCGCCATTCGTCCAGTCCTTTAAAGAGCAACAATACATTAACCTCCTGAGTGAAGAAGTGGAGGTGGACAGCCTGACCCGGCAGTTCAGCTACGCCGCTGGCGGCAATCTGGTTCGCCTGGAGGGTTTGACATGCGATGTATCGTTCGTGGGGGGCGGATGAGAGTCTGGCTGTCAATGAGGTCGAGCAAAATTTACGCTTATTGGATACGTCCGTGGGGTTCGACTTGTAACAAGCCAGGCGGGTAAAAGGCCGGGCATGTTGATGCGCACGGCAACATCGCACCTCAAGTGAACAGGGCTGTTGGAAACACAAATAAAATCATATGAATACTAAGAAGCTTTGGGAGCATTTAAGTAATGATGGTTTTTTCTGAGAGTCATGATGGTGCCTCTGACGCACGTGTTGAAGCGTTATGTAAGCGCCTTGGCATTTCCTGCGCGTCTTGGATCGTCGATTTCTGGAAGAAAAGCGATGGGGCCCTCCTGAATGATCAGGTTTTGATTTACTCGGTAAGTGACGTTGAGGAACGTAATCGTACATTTGAAATTGACAGGGATTTTAATGGCATGATTACCGTTGGGGATGACTCTGGCGGTCGAGTACTATTGATAAACAAAAACGGATCGGGCAAAATTTTTCTCGTAGATTCGGGAAGTGTGTCGCTAGAAGGTTCCCATCAGTTTGTAACTATCGATAAACTCTTGGATTACATAGAACATGTAGAAGAGGGCGGTAGCTCGGGTGGCGGGATAGGAGACATTATAACCATAGGCGTCTGCAGGCCCACTCTTGATGAAGTGGTTGGCATAAAGAAAATGTTGGGAATCGACCTGTCCGTCCTGCACTTAAAGTCGATATTAAGTGAGCCTGGGAAGGTAGTCGTGAGGTCTGTGCACGTGCAAAAATATAAAGATGTTTTGATGAGGTTTTCGGATCTTATTGAGTTTAGGTGAGGTCCGCTAAATTAGTTAGTTATGAGTTCCTGTTATGTCGCATGTGAATGGCATTTTGCGTGGCTTATGCTCTTCAATGACTAAGTGTGTGTAATAGTGATTCATGGTGTGTCTAGCGCTGCCGGTTAGTGTGACCTGTAGAGTCGAACACTGGAGCAGCGACGGCGAGTATTACCATTAATCGCTATGACGTCGCCCAGTCCACCAGCTGGGCCAGCGGCATGACCGGATGCAAGTTATATCAACTAAGGTAGCATGAAAACCCTTGCATACAGCCTCCAGAGTTCATTAACCAGCAGCGACCGGCTATTCCACCTGTTATGAGTGCAGTTGAGGGGCGGATTCGTAAGGCTTTGGAGCAGGGTCAGGTTGTGGATGTTAATATAGCACCTATTTACCACGGCCCCTCTAGGATTCCAACCGGGATCACTATCAAGGCGGAGGAGTCGGGGGGACTTTTTGAGCATGTTACAGTACTTAACCCTCCTGGAATGTGTTTATGTCAATAAATAATCTTCTTGCAGTATTGCCGCCTCCTACCACACCTAATGAAGTGGGTGCAGGGAAACAGTGGCCAATGATTGAAGGGATGTTTTTCCCGTCGGACTATGTTGAGTTCATAAATGTATATGGGTCAGGGAGGATAGCGGATTTCTTGGTTGTATTTAATCCTTTTAGTCAAAATGTAGATATTAATTTTTTTGATCAGCTTAGGTTTGTTGTAGGTGATTTTAATGATTTGGTAGTGTCAGACAGTGATTACTGCAACTGCCCTCTTTATCCTGTAGAGAACGGGTTGATTCCGGTAGGCGTTACGGATAATGGGGATTACATTTTTTGGGTTGTGACCTCGAAGCAAAATAGCGACGAGTGGCAAGTGGCGATCATAGCCTCCAGGTCGCCAGAAGTTGAATATTTCAAAGATAATTTGACTTCCGTGCTTGAGGGATTGCTCATAGGACGATTAAGGTCGAGCTCACTACCCAGTAGTTTTGCTTCCGCCGGCATACGTTTCGATATCATTTAGCCGGTTGGTCATACGGCGAGTGCGGGACGATACTCTGACCCGGCGCTTCGGTGCGACCTTTGGCGAAAAATGGTGGCAAAGGGCATGGGATCTAGGCAGTGCGTTGGTCCCAATGATGAATTATGAGGTTGGTATGATTTCTAAAGATGACTTGTTACAATCCTTTGCTAGTGTGGATGAGTTTTTAGGGTGCTATTTTTTTTCCCATAAACTTCCAGAAGTGACATATGCGTACTGCCTTGATAGTGGGTTAAAAAAAGATCTGCTCATCATCTCCGAGGGAGCGAGTGATAGGGCGTTTGCTGTAAGCGTTGTCAAGCAGGCACCAGGTGACTTGACGCAGGATGCACCGCAAGTGTTCGAAATACTCCCGAATAAGTATGGGTTTACGCATGCGTTAGTAGTGCCAAATACATATCATGGAAGTTTAAAGGGGCGCCTCGAAAACAAGCGTGAAAATTTGTTTCTCTGTATTCCAATGCATCGATGTGAGTTCGCAGGGGATGAATCTGAGAGTGAATTTAAAAATATGATTCAACGATTAATTCCTGTATTTCGCTGGGATAGAGGGGTTTGTCCAAAAATCCGAGTGTACTTTGACAATCCTGGCACAGAAGCCGGGACAGGTGAGTCTGGGGTGCTGATGAAGTATTCGACGCTCTTGGCTGAGGTTGAAAACCTAAGTGGAGTGCTTGGCGGGTTTATTGAAGTTACAAACTATAGAGGTGGCGTGGTTGAGATTCTCTCTCCAAAAGCTGGTACCTTTACGCTGATACGTAATCGAAAAGATGAGGAAACTCTAGATCACGCTCAATTGGTCGAGGCTTTAAACGGTTTCGTCTTTACGGAATGAGCAAGGTGTGTCAGCTAAGATTTGAGGATTAGATGGTGCTCATTAAAACTCTGAGTTTTAGATGGAGTTTCCATATTCAGGCGGCTATTTTCGCCTTGTAGACGAGTAGATGCTATTAGCTTGTTGTAGGCTTACTAAGCAGCGCAAAGTTTCCAGCCCCTGCTGCCCGGCATTTTGTGTCGCAACCGCAACGACGATTCAGTACGGCATTTCGCCTACGGCGAAGGCCTGATGGTCCGCCACAGCAACGCCCTTGGTCTGATCTGCGGGTACCGCTGGCAAACCCAGCACGACAAGCCCCGGGTGGTGGAGCATTGGACCAGCGACGGCGAGCATTATCATTTCCGCTACGACTTCGCCCAGCGCACCAGCTGGGCCACCGATGTACTGGGCCGCGAGCTGGAGATCCACTACAACGAAGACCACCGCGTCGTCGCCAGTCGCGACTTTGGCGGCGAGCGCTACGGCATGGATTTCGATGCGTTCGGCAATATCGTTGGCTTCACCTTGCCGGACGGTAATCGCCTGGCGCTCAAGTACGACGACTTTGGCCGCCTGGTCGAAGAAACCGACCCCCTGGGCCGCACGATCCGCTACAAGCACCACCTCGCCACCCCGCTGGTAACCGAAACCCAGTTCCCCGATGGCAGCGTCTGGAAGTCCCGCTACGACGGCAAGGGCAACCTGATTGCCGAAATCGAGGGCACGTGGTCCAAGATTATTGATCTGTATTTTTCAGGGAGGTGGCCCGTGCGGTACACAAAGGATAAGATCATTGTCATCTAAATATTGCGTGGAATTAGGCACTGCGTGAAAACTTTTGGTACTCGGTGATGCTGCGTTGATAATGGCCTTAGAATGCTCATTTACAACCCGTGAAATTCGATTACTCGGCTGTATTCGCCTTGCCTGGCCGGCGCCTCAATACTGTTCACCCTTATCATCCACAATGTGTAAACTGATTGATGGTTGTTATGAGTTACGATAACAGGGGCGTGCAGAGTAAAATGTACCGCAATCAGGTTGCTCCGCCAAGAATGAACAGGGGCTTCAATACTTGGAAAAATCATGCAGCTTGATTCGCCCTTCAAGTCTTTCAGAGAGGTGTACGATGAACTATATGGATCAAATAGAAGTAGACCTTAGCAAGAGCGGAGAAGATCCAGCTTTTGCTGGAGGCGCATCTGATGATGTGATCAGAAATGTCGAGAAAGATTTAGGTGTTAAATTTCCGCCTTCTTACATTCTGTTTTTAAAAAAGTATGGAGCACTATCTTTCGCTGGTGACACCTACTATGGCATTACTAAAACCGGTATAGGAGCTACAGCGGTCCCAAGCGTGGTTTTTGCGACAAAAAGCGCTCGTGCAGACGGTGATGCTGATGATTCGATGATTGTAATTAAAGCATCAGAGTATGGGCCGATTTACTCAATAGATACCTCAATTATTGGTAGCACTGGAGAGCCGGTCGTGATAGAAACGGAACTTTCTTTCAAGCGCACAGGTGATAAGAATGTGATCCATCAAGACTTCAGGGAGTTTCTTAGCCATATGGTCAGAAACGCTATTCAAGAGCTAGATTGATAACCAAGTGAGTTTTTATATCGACCAGTTGAAAATATAACAAAGCGTAAGGGGCGGTTGCTATGGCTGTGAATGATAAAAAATATTATGTGATGCGCTACAGTTCGGTTGGGGAAGGGTGCCCTGAAAGCTTGATAGGTTTTTTTAACTGCGAAACATTCGAATGGGATCCTTTCGAGCTTGATCCAAAACGGCTGGGCATCAAACATCAATACTGCCTTAAGCTGTCGAGTTTAGATATGCGTATTGATGAGTTGGATTTTGATTTTTATCAATTGGGCGGCGAATATGTATCCCGGAAGTTCTTAAGCGTTTGTGATGATTTGGGGGTAAGCTATAAAGCTATTCCTCTCGATCTCTCATGGCGCGGAAAGGTTAGGAAAGGAGAATTTTTTATATTTTTGCCTGGCGAAAGCATTGCTGCGCTTGATAAGGAGCGCTCTGTTTATGAGCTTTCCAGAGATCTAGAGAGTGGGCGTGTTCTCGAAAGCTCGCTGTATCCAGGCTCGGCGCCTATTGACAATATTGATCTATTTGTGGTGTCCGCCGAGGTGGAAGGTGATCTATTTCGATGCCAAGAGACTTTGGAGTTGTTTTGTAGTGAGCGATTTATATCATATGCAGGTGGTTTGAAAGGTCTTTCGTTTCTTGAAGTTGATGAGAATTACAAATACGATCCCTGGTCCGAACTCAATGAACTCTAACTCTTGCTTAGCCGACTCATCAAAAAAAACAGCGGCGCTTACAGGCATGCAGCGCAGCTATCGGCAGTTGCAAATGGTCCCGGCTCGATAGTTGGAGCTGACCCACCGTTGCGCTACGGGTGGCCAGCCCCTTTGACGCCTAGCGCTGCATCCCCAACTCAGCATCATCCAGCAGTGCCTTCGCCAGCGCACTCAAGTAGTAGGAAGCCCATAAAAACTGCGGCTTTTCGTCCATCAGGCCGGTAATGGTCAATTCACGCACACATCCCATCAGCTCTGACGCTTGCTCGCGCGCATTCTGGCAAGGGATGCCTGGGGCGATGCAGAACAGCGGTTGTGTTCGGTCTTCCGCTTGGTAGAACGTAGTTTTTCCGGGTGTGGTTTTTTCGACTGTGCCTTCTTTTGGCATTGCCTATCTCCTTGAAAATGCGGTTGCTTGGGCGGGCCTATCGCCGGCAAGCCGGCTCCCACAGGTTGGTGACTGCCGGCCAGGCAGAATAAGAACCGACTAGTGCCGCACGATTGAGTCAGGTGGCATTTGCACCTGCACCAGTGCCAACTCAAGCAATTTGCGCAAGGCTTCGAGCTCGTGCATCGAGGACATGATCAACAAGGAGGAGGGCGACCTGGGTTGCATCAGCAACGCCTGCTGTGCAACGGCTTCGGCGCAGAGCGCGTAGTCTGCGGCGATCATCAGCGTGTCTTCCAGGGCTTGAAGGTTGTGAGGTGGATCGGGGACTATCTTCAGCATCATTTGGTCCTCAGTTGAGCGACCGGCGCTTGCTGTCAAACAAGTGGAGGCAGCTGTGCATGGGTTGACAGACCGGTGAAGACCAAACCGGCGCACACAGGGTGCCCCACACACAGCCGCCATTGGCAAAGCCGCGTGTTTGGTCGTCATCAGCCTGTCAAAGCTAGTCGTTGATATGCAACGACCGGGCGAGACTAAAATGCTGATAAAGCGACCGCAATGAAAAACAGGCGCGGGCAGTATCTTTGGGAAACGGACTACAAGGAAGCGGATGAATCCGATTTTTCAGGCCGTTTCCTGTAGGAAAAATCCCACCCTGCACCAATGATGTTCCACCCCACGGAACCACATTCGTTTGTACTCCCACCCCAGTCGCTCTTATCTGTCCCCAAGCACGACCTGCCTTCCCCGTCGTGATCTCGAAGCGAACAACAAGAACGGGACGCACCCGCGCGAGGAGATTCCCCATGCAGCAACACCAGCACATCCTGGCCTGGCTCAACGACGTGGCCAGCGACCTGCACGCCATCCGCCACGATATCCATGCTCACCCCGAACTGGGTTTTGAAGAAAGCCGCACTGCGGTCCTGGTCGCCCAGTTGCTCAAGGACTGGGGCTACGAAGTGCACACCGGCATCGGCAAGACCGGCGTTGTCGGCGTGCTGCGCAACGGCAGCAGCCCGCGCAAACTCGGCTTGCGGGCGGACATGGACGCGCTGCCGATCCATGAGGCCACCGGCGCTGCCTATAGCAGCCGCCACCAGGGTTGCATGTACGCCTGCGGCCTGCCGAGCAGCCGCCAGGATGCCAAAGGTCAGCAAGTTCGCTATGAGTACGACAAGGCCGTGCGCCTGACCGCGCTGGTCAACGAAAACAGCATGCCCTACCGCTTTGCCTACGATGCCTCGGACCCGCTGATTGAAGAAGTGCGGGTGGACAACCTGACCCGGCGCTTCACCTACAACGACGGTGGCCACCTGACCCGACTGGACGAAATCGGCTACGGCGAGAACGGTGAACAGCCCCAGCGCGAAACGCTGTTCGAACGCGATCCGATTGGCCGGCTGAGGGCCAAGCTCAACCGCGATGCGCGACAAGACTATGCGTATGACGATGTCGACCGGTTGCTGAGCATTCAGGGGCAACCCAGCGGCATCGGCAAACAACTCGGCATCATCGAAGAAAAGCTGGAGTACGCCTACGACCTGCTGGGCCGACTGACCCAGGAAACCACCCCACAAGGCGTGCTCGGCTACGAATACGACCCGCTGAGCAACCTGACCACACTGACCCTGCCGGACGGGCGCAAGGTCAACCACCTGTACTACGGCAGCGGCCACCTGCACCAGCTGAACCTGGACGGCCAGG
>Ga0213825_1002272_pt1 | contig 12332 bp, 17 predicted proteins | sample MC6MC0900MG_FD_179896 | JGI IMG/M metagenome (GOLD analysis project Ga0213825, IMG submission 179896) | Enriched soil aggregate microbial communities from Iowa State University, Ames, United States - MC6-MC0900-MG | ecosystem: Environmental > Terrestrial > Soil > Unclassified | place: USA: Iowa... | reverse complement strand
TATTATTCCAAATTCATTTAAATCTTTATCAACAGCTGATTGGTATTTTCCATTTTTATTTATATTAGTTTCTCCATGTCTTAACAGGTAAATATTCATTCATACACCTCTATTACAAATCTTTAATAAATCATTATTAACAAACTACACCATTAAAAATAATATGGATTATAAAGAAACTTTCTAGGAAACCAATGATCTAATATTATTTTAAACTTTGAATCTGATAGTATAATCCATTCCTTAAATTCAAGCTCTTCTACAGAATATGCACCATACAATAGTGCGGTAAGCCCTTTTATGTCCATCTTCACATCTGGTTTTTTACTCTCATATTTACTCATTTTTAGTTTCTTATTCACAGCTTCTAACTTATAAATACCATTATTCCACTGACAATGTTCATCATATAATTCTAAACTAATACTACCTTCTAAAGCTACATTAATATCACTCATTGCTTCTACTGCATCAATAATTCTTACCATCCATGAATGATTGCTAACCTTTACTTCAATAGGCCTCATTGGATCATTCAGCCATGTCCAAAAATTAGTACCATATGGAATTCTTAATTCTAGATGTGAAAATTGGTCTTTATGCTTTGCAAAATATCTAAATAACATTACTCTGCTTTCTATGTCTTTCCAATACATTTCTGCCACAAAAATTTTTCCATTTTCTCCTGATCCTATTTTAATATACTTTGCTGCTGCCATAGTTTTATTATTTTTCTTTATAAAGACTACAATTACACCACCATGATCTTCTATCCAATACTCCTTGGACATATTATTAAGAAAAACAAGTCCATGATGCTCCAACAAATCAAGTTCAAATTTAAATGCTTCAAATTCCTCTTGTACCTCAATAACTCTTACTCTTTTCTCTTCCCATTCACCATTTATTTTTGATATATCTTTTAAATAATGAAAAAATCCATCTAAAGAAATTTTAACTAGCAAATTGTCATTTGTACCCACATATCCAAAAGAATTATAAAAACTCTCTTTAAAAGGGTGTAATAAACTAACAGACTGATTTTTTTCTTTCATATCTAAAAATGCTGCTTTTATTAAATCCTTTACATATCCCTTCAAACGATATTCAGGAAAAGTAGCCACATGGGAAACCCCTCCCATATTCTTAATTACACCTCTCACTGACTGATTAAATGTATAGTTCCTTATCATAGCTACTAGTTTCTCTTCATCAAACATTCCTAATATTTCATCAGGAGTATAAAATGATAATTCATCCTTTGATGGTTTACTATCAGTCCACTGACGGCCTGTACAATATACGTGTAGCTCCCTTACTTGCTCAATATTATCAGCTTTAATTTTTTTAATTTTCATAGGCATATCCTCCTATATATTTCTTTAGAGATTGCTCCATTCTACTTTTCATTGATAATATGTCCGTTAAGAATACATCCACCAAAAGTTTACCCTCCATTTGATATTCTTGTTTGGTAACTTGTCCGCAAAATTTGTGATAAAATTGATTTGATGATGCATAATGATGGTTATAAACAACAATCTTTTCCATACCCATAACCATGTAGAAATTCAATGTGTAAATAATCATCATGAGAGAAATCCCCCTATTTCGCTGGTCAGGATATACCCAGAGACCATTTAACTCTATGCCTTTTTCAGGTATATCAAAAGTTTCTGCAAAACTGCTAAAGGCTACTCCAAGCATCTTGTCGTTTTCAAATGCTCCAATTAACAAGCGAATATCATTATTTTCTTTCCCTGTATGCATCCACTCTACCCAGAAGTTTAATTCTTGAGAAATTGATAGAGTGTTTTCAGCCTTACCTGCCAACTCTTCCGTCCAGCACAAAATCTTTAATTCTAAGGCTTGCTGCATGTCAGATTCCTTTAATTGTCTAATTTCAATCATTGATTCATCCTCCATTTATACAACTAATCTTATTCAATTACTTTTTCATTAGTATATATTCAAGATAAACCGATATATTTTCTTTATCATCGATGTTTCTTTTTACTAATTTCTTTTCTATATATATAACTTCAAATTTTGTAAAGACTTGCTCAATTTCGTTATCCTTATAATGACAATAGATCACCTCATCATTATCTTCAATTTGTAAAAACTCGCCTTCACCAATTTCTTTTCCTATACCATAAGTATCACACTCTTCACCTAAAAAATTCACATAGCATAATCCTCCAGGTTTTAACACTCGATAAAATTCTGATAAAGCAAGTGAGAAATCTTCTTTTTTCATATGAACAGATGTATTATAAGAATACAGAAAATTAAAAAACTCATTTTCAAAAGGTATTTTTCTCATATCACCAAATATAATATTTAAATCTGTATTATGTTCTATACAAAATGCTCTTGCCTTTTCCAACTGTTCTTTAGATATTTCAATTCCATAGGTTTCATATCCAAATTCATGAAATAAAGAAAGAGGTGGATTAGAACCACCAGCACCACAGTCTAATATAATTTTTTCAGAGGAATTGTTATTACAATATTTTAAGAAATTATATAACGGAATAGCATTTATAAGGTTATGCATATTTTATTAACACTCCTTATATTTTAAATTTTTACTATTTATTTACTAATTTTATCTCCTAAATTGAAAGTAAACATATAGTTCTTCATTTACGATTAATAACGTTATTAGATAGTCAAATAGATTTTAATATACTAATTATATAAATCATTATATTCTTAAGTTTATATTTATAATATGATAAAAGTCTGCACTTAACTTACAACAGATTATGATTATAATCTTAGATTAGTCATTTCATATGATGGATGATACAGTCCTGTCGGTTCATAGAAATTATCTCCTATATACTGAAAACCTAAGCGTACTAAAAGTTTTTTAGAGCCAACATTTTGTGGATGGTGTCCTGCAAAAAGCTTGTCTGCATTTAATTTAGAAAAGCAATAATAGATTACCGCTTTTGCTGCTTCATGTGCATATCCTTGCCCCCAGTATCTTTTACGAAGATGAAATCCAATTTCATACGAGTGTTGTTTAAATTTAAATGGGCGTACACCACAGCATCCAATCAATTCTCCTGTTGTTATTTCAAATATAGGCCAATATTGAACATGAAACTCCTTGCCATTACAAATTTCAATATTTAAACGATTACGAATATCATGCTCTGTAAATTCTCCTGTATCACAAATAAATTTAGTAACATCCTTTTCTCCCCAAAGCTGATGAGCTAGTGGAAAGTCGCAATCTGACCAATTCGAGAAACCGATACGATCTGTTTTCATAAAGTAATCTCTCAAGCCTTTCACCTCCTGCTATGTGAATAACCTTTCCATGGCAGTATGATACAATTGTAATTTAAATTATAAAAGTACGATACTTCCTATTAATAAGTTAGCTTTTTATTCTATTTTCATCTCAAATAATGCAAATGCTCCACCATTATCTAATAAGAATTTATCAACTATCTCAAATCCTAAACTCTTATAAAGATTATATAATTTCTTATTAGTCCATCCTGTATCTAATCTTAAATATTTAACGTTTCTTTTTTTACATTCTTCTATTGCAAATTTAACCATTTTGCCTGGTAATCCCAGTCCTGCATACTCCCTTCTCACGCACAATTTATGTATATATCCTGCTTCATTTTCCTTTGAATTTGGCCAAAAGAAAGTATCACTCCATTGCAATATCATACAACATGCATTAGCTCCTGAAACTTTTCCCACACAAAAATCTTCTTCCATAACATTTACCATTAATTTTTCTCTTGTAAGGTGTTCATCCTTCCATACATTTAATCCAACAGAGCGTCCCCAAGAAGCGACTTCTTTCATAATATTAATTACATTATCAACTTCCCCGGTAAATACTATAAAACTCATATTTCTCCCCCTCAAATTTGTAATATAACACACCTTAAGTTGTCTTCAATTTCATTTAAAATTTTCACTATATAAAGATATTCACATTTTACTTTTTCTTCAATAATGTTGTCCACATAAAAGATTTTCCAAATATATTGTCATTTTCGCTCTCTTTCATCTCTCTAAATTCAAGTATATTGAAGTATGTTTCTAAAATTGTTTTTAGCTTATACTCAGAAAATCCAAGTCCACCATGCATTGAATAATCTCTATACACATCATAATCAGATATATTTGCACCTCCGTTTAAATTAAAACAGTTCATGGAAAAATATCCATCTGGTTTTAAAAGTTTTAAAACAGCATTTAGGTATTGATTTCTCCTATGAGGTTTTATATGATGAAAACACCCTGAATCATAGATAAAATCAAAACTCTCTGGTTCACATTTAAAGTCAAATATTGATTGGCATAAAAAATTCACTTCTATAGATTGTTCTTTCGCCAATTGTTTTCCCCATTCAATAGATGTTTTTGCAAAATCTATTCCGTAAACTTCAAACCCTTTGTGTGCCAAGTATAATGAATTTCTACCATTTCCACATCCTATATCAAGTGCTCTTCCTTGTTTTAATAATTCTAAATCAAAATATGAAACAAGGTTTTCATCAGGAACATTTTTAAAGAATGGAATTGCTTTTTCCTTATCAGAATAAAAATTGCTCCACCATTCATTATCCCGTTTCTCCAATAGATTATCTAACAAATCAAGTATGTCATTTTCACTTTTAATAATCTCTGAATTAATTTTTTCTATCACACATATTCCCCCTATACATTTATAAAGAATATCAATCATTAATTTTCAAAGAAAAATATATCTCCCAACGTTCCATCGTCATATTCAGAATTAGGATAAGATTCTACAAGTCGGTATTTGCCTTTAGTATATTCAGATACAACACTATCCCAAAAATAAACCGAAGCAATGTTTTTAGGATGTCTTTTTAACTGCCACTTTCCTTAAATATTTTAATCTAAAACTATCTCATAAATAATATTGATGTCTTAACACCACATTTTGAGAACCCACATTTTTTATACATATCCTTTGCTGAATCGAAATTGTCTGTTATTAAGTATGCTATATCAGCTCCTGCATTAAGAGATTCTTCTAGCAATTTATGCAACATAGAAGTACCATATCCTTGTTTTTGATATTCCTCCATAATATCAAAATCCTCAATCTTTGCAATTCCATCTTTTATGAAAAGTTCACACTTACCTACAGGTTCCTTTCCCTTGTAGCATACATAAAGGTTCAAATCAGGATTGTCCTTATAAACCTCCATCTTTCTTTTGCTTCTTTTTATAGCAAACTCTTCTCCCATAGCTACCTTATTGGCTTGCACATCTGCTTTGTATCCATCATTAAGTATTTCAAGAGTATCTGCTTTTAAAGCTATGCAGTCATCTTTTATTTTTAATTTATTAAAATCTTTTGGCTCTATAGCCATAAAACAGTATTCTGTAATCTCGGGCTCTTGAATCAAGTTCTTTACCTCATCCCATTTCACACCATAATTCATCATAATATGTAGATGTTCATTATTTGATTTTTGCATTTCACCAAGTTTGTTTTCAATAAAGCTTCTTAGTTCATCCTTCTCCATTAATTCTTTCAAAAAAATGAAATTATGCATGTACATATCAAGTAAATTATGATCTATGAATTTTATAAATTTCTGTTGTTCAACATAATCTGAAAAACATTTTATATATTTCAATTCGTTTTCTAATATTCTTTCATACAATTCTATCTTCACAATATATATCCCCTTAATGCATCTATTTTTTGTATAATTACTATATATTTAAATTAATTACAAATAATTCTTTAAGAAAATTATAACATATAACTATAATAAATAACCTAAAATATATCATATTCTTCTAATTTCTACTATTCTGTTTTCAACATCAATTATTCAAATTTCAATGTTTGAGGTGTAATATAGTTTAGTTATTAAATAAAAAAAATATCACACATTCCTTTTAGAACATGGGATATTTAAACTAATTATAATTAGCACTATTTAAAATATTTTAGGATTTACTTAGAATATGTTTTAGTCTTATAGTTATTTAACAATCTTATTTAATATATTCATTTTTATTTTATTTTTTAACTTTGCAGTTTCATTTACTACAGGTATGATTTTTTTACTTGTTTTTCTTTTTTGCCATTTTATACTTTTGGTAAAGAATATCTTTTAAAACTAAAACAGTGTCTACATCGTCAAACCCAAACTCATTTTTAAAAGTATCGTACAACTCAGATACTTTTTCACTATAAGTATTTATTCCTTTTACACTTTGATATGAAGCCAAAATTGGATACTTTTTACTCCATGCACTTGTCCAGTCAATTTCATCAACTATCATTTCAATGCTAGTAACATCACCACCAATATGACTTCCACTAATAAGATAGTCATAACTTACATTGTAAAGTTGACTTAATAATTTTGCTTTAATAAGTTCAGGAACCGTTTGGTCGGTTTCCCATTTACTTACTGTTTGTCGAGATACACTTAACTTTTCAGCAACATCTTCCTGCGATAAACCTGCCTTTTTACGTAAATATAATAATTTTTCACCTAATGACATAATTATCACCAGCCTTTCCTATATTTCAAGTTAACTTGTAACTATAGTATACTAAACACTAAACACCTTTTCTATCAAGTAAAAATGGAAATTTGTCAACTAAACTTAACATTTTAATGTGCATGAAAATCTTATGGATGAATGAACTGCACAGGTTTGTACTTGGTATATATTAAATTTAAGTTTGTTAAATAAAATATACCCAGTATTCCTCGTCCACGTTATATCCCAATTTTTGCGCAAGTGCCACAGAAAGCAAATTTGAAGCATCCCATTGAGGATATAGTCCTCTTTCCATACATTCTAGTATTACTTTGGAAGCACAAGCTAGTGCTAGCCCTTTTCTTTTGTATTCTGGTTTAGTCTCAATTGTAATATCAATAGCCCCTTCACAATAACTATAGGAAGATGCTCCCGAAATTATTTCACCATCTTTCATAACAACATAACCGACTCCATATTTCAAGTAATGCTCTAGAGATAAAAAATTAGAACAAAAATCTGCCGTCCAATATTGCTCTAAAGCTTTATGATAGACCTCCTCATTAATTCTTATTGGTAGGAATTCATGTTGCACTGCCATAATATATTCATTAAGTTTACTCTTGTCAAACACATCTAGTTCTCTTTTCATAGAATAACGCTTATATTTTTTGAAAGTTTTATGAAAGTTCTTTTCAATAAATTTATACCAGATAGGATTATTAGAAACAATTAATTTTCCTTTACAATTTTTTGATAAAATCTCTATAATTTCAGATTCTTCATTAGTATCTATATCTCCAACTAATATACAAAAATCTGCAACTACAAGTATTCCTGTAGTTGGATTTGTTTTTTCGTTAATCCAAGCAAATCCATCAATAATTCCCTGAAGATAACTTTGAATATCAACATTGTCCTTTGGTAAATCTAGTTGGTTTAATAAATATAAATCTTTTTTTACTAATTCTATCATTTTTTAATCATCCTCTTTATCCCATATATCACAACCTCTAAGATATGGAATTGAATCATAATTACTTATTAGATTATCTTTATCAGTAGAGGTTTCTTTACTTAACTTTTCACCAGAATCATCCTTAGACTCTATTAAATCATCTATGTATAAAGCATCTCCTATAGTCAGACATTTAACTTTTGCCAATATTTCCTTTGGTGCAGCTTTTGCCGGAATACTTTTAATACATTTAGGTGGATTTTTACCATCACTAACATAAAGTTTTATCATGCCACCTTCAAGTTTATATTCTATTTTTCCTTTACTTTTACTTGATATATTAAACTCACTATTACTAGAATTTATGTCCTCTATTATCTTAAAAAACTTCTCTTCTGTATTTTGTTTTTTATTCTTACACCCAAAATTTTTTATAATAGGGTTATTTAAATTAACTTTCATTATGAATACTATCCTTTCCTTTATAAACTTAATAACTCTTTCTAAATCCCATATGTGATCTAAAACTATTTCTTTTATAAAACTCATCAGCACCATCCGTTGAAAGCAAATCTAATCTTGTATGTGGATATAAATTATGACATATATCAAGTAATGCTTTTCCTATGCCCTTTCCTCTATAACTAGTATCAACTATAATTTCAGCTATATAAGTAGTGATTTCTCCGTCTGTTAATGCACGAATTAATCCAACTATTATATTTCCATCTAATGCAACAAGTGCAATATTCGAATTTTTCCACGCCTTTAATGCATCTTCTGCTCTTTTTAAGAATGTCATCCATCCTTCTTTCTCGTATAATACTTGAATAGAATAAAAATCCATTTCTATAAATCCTCTAATATAAATTCCTTCTGGTAATTTTACTTGTCCAATTAACTCTTCTGTTAAAGTAAGTTTATTCATAAAATCCCTTCTTTCGTAACATTTATAAGTTTAATAATTTCATTGAATTATCAAAATGAATACCAGACATATTGTTGATTCTTTCAATATATTTATTAACTTCATTAATCTCACACCACATAATATCATCAACTTCATTAGAATTATTAAAAGACCTTGCCTTAACAAAGGCAATGAATCCAGCCATTATTAATTCCTTAGGTTTAAAGTAGTAACTTTCTACATACTTCATTTTTTCATCTAGCTTTTTACCACATATAGAACAATAAATAAATTTCATAGGTTCATTCCACTCCTTTGATTATTAAAATCATCCTTTATAACTTATTTTTTATATGATTCTTCTGCTAGTCCATCTGCTTTCAAATACTTGCAAAACCTCTCAAAACATTCCCTCATAGCTTCTATATCAGTATCTTTTACTTGATAGTTCTCTTCCCACCACCAATTTTTTATTATCAATGGTTCATTTCCTCGATGTATTTCAGGCTCAAATCTTGCTACAAGCTTATCTCCATATAAAACTGGTAATACATAATATCCATACTGCCTCTTTGAAACAGGCTTATATACTTCCCAAGTATATTCAAAGTCAAAAACATCTTTTATTAATTTTCTATCCCAAAGAAGATTATCAAGGGGAGCTATGAAATTTGCTTTTTTATCAATATTAGCATTAAGGTTATCTAACATTGATACATCTTCAGACCTAATATAAAAAGTTTCATTTAGTCCCTCTACTTTTACAAGTATCAATTCACCATCTTCTAGAAGTTCATTTAATATTTTCTTTCTAAGATTTTTATCGGATACAAAATGCCCAAGCCATCCTCCACCATTTCTATCCCAGTAGATTCCCATACTTCCTATTCTTCTTTTAAAATACCATTTATAAAAATCATTATCATCATCAAAATGGTCCTTCATTTCTAGTAGTTCTTTTGGTAATAAGTTTTCTATCAAGTCATATACTTTTTGAGTATTCTTCTTTTCTTTTATTCCTAGTGTACCAACATTATACATATAATCCATGGCGGCACTAGAAAGCTTTCCATGACCCCAAACTCCACTTTCCACACGTCCAATATCCAATTTTGAAGGTAATGTAGCACCATTCTTTTTTATATACTCGTTTACTTCATCAACATAATTAATTGCTTCAATTGAATTTCTATTATGTAATACTCTCTCAATCTCTTCTTTTCTCCTTAATCTCACTCTTTCAAAATAAGGCCAATCATTAACAGAATAGATAGCCATCATCTTATCCCAACCATCTATAAGTTCTCTCTTATCATAAAGAAGATTTTCTAGCATTATAGGGTTATAATTTTCAATTCTTGACTGAAGCACCAGATCTGCATTTCTGCCTACCATATTTAAAGGATCGTATTGTATACACCCTACTCTATTTATAAAATTCTTAATTCCCTCTTCACCATTAAAGGATTTTGGTGAAGATAAACCTTGATACATCACCAAGAATTTTCTTAATTCTTTCTTTGACATAATAATTTTTTCCATGTTATTTTCCTCACTAAAAATCTTATTTAATATTCTTTAATATTTTGAATTTTAAGGATAGTTTTTAAAATAAATTCTGCTAATAATACTTCTTATAATAATCATAATTATAATCACATAGAAGTATTAAGCTTATGAGATTTTATTTCTTTTACCGGCATACTAATTTCAACAAAACCAATTTCTTCATATCTACTGCTTGTAAAAACCTCATAGTTTTCAATTACATATTTTGTAGCCTCCGCTAATGCTGATTCTTTATCTTCACTTCCCAGCATAACGGCACAATGAGGTACCCATTGTCCAGCTATGTAATATTCCCAACCAGTATGATCACAAAATGCAAATGTTTCGTGTACATTTTTGTGTAAAGCAATTAATTCATCACATACAACTGGTGCAAGATATACAGTTCTAGTGTTATTAAACACCCCTATACTAGAAAGTAAAGCATGAAATGATTTTGTATCCTCAGCAATTTCTTTTAATAGCTTGTCACACTTTTCAATATCAATATCATTAAATATAGCTATGGTAATATGAGGACGAGTCTTCCATTCTAAATATTTTTCGCTGATTCCCTCTCTTGCAATTCCTTTAGCTAATTTAAGAATTTTTTCTTCTGTCTCCTTGTCAAAATATAATTCTATTGCATATTTCATGCTAATTCTCCTCCAATATATAAAGATAATTTATTATAAATCTGGCTATAAATTTCATGTTATTCAAATATCAAAATCGTTGAAACCCTTGGTATCACAACAACTATTTAAATAGTTATATATTTATATAGTTTCCTATATAAATAGTTCCATATATAAATAGTTATAAATTTGTATTACTTTATTTAAAATTTAAAATAATTTCTTTAACATACGACTCCATGATTATTCTATATTCTTCTGGTCTGTAGTCCATGGATTTTATCAAATTAATCATCTCTTCAGCTGAAATAAATTTAACATCGTCTAACTCTGACTTTTGTATTGTTAAATCTGAAATATTAATATCTTTACATAGTACAAAAATATCAATGAAATGATTATATTTCTCCCAAAGAACTCTTTTTAGAAAAGTTATATCATCTATCTTTATACCTAATTCTTCATCAATCTCTCTAATAATAGCCTCTTTACTTGTTTCTCCAGCAATAACATGTCCCATATGAATATCCCATCCACCAGGTAAGAACTGTTTTGTTTTTGCTCTTTTCTGAATTAAGAATTCCCCCTTTAAGTTATGTATATATGCATGTGCTCCTAAATCATATTGTCCCTCTAAAAGCTCTTCATCTTTTGGTGCTATTTTACCACTTCTACTACCATCCCTATTTAAGATATCAAAATACTCCATTCTTACTTATCTCCCTATGTAATCTAATAACATATTTTTTCAACTTTTAATTTTTTATTATTTTCTCGTAAATACTTTTTAAAGGCTTCTTATAAATCTACAATATAGTTACTAGTACTTAATCCTTCTGTGACTAATCTTAAATTTGACACTTCAATCTTGCTGTCATACTCTGAGAATAGCTTTTGTGCTGTCTTTATATCTATGTAACCGAATACTTTCATTACTCATAAAAATGCCTCCTAAGCATGTTTTCATTGTAACATTTATTTTAATACTATGTATATATTTTATATATAAGTTAATTTATTCTACATAAAAAAGCAAAGTGGTTACTTCCAAATGGAAATAACCACTTTTATATTTTTTTGAATAAATATCAAGTACATCTATATTAATAAATCTCTAAGAATGATGTTATCTTTCCATCAGGATGACATTCTTCAAGAAGTCCAAACTCCGGGTCATAAAATTTGCCTTTATAATGTACTACCCAATGTGTATACTTTGGCATGTTTACTGTCAAAATTGCTACTTCAGAAATCTTAGGGTTCTTTTTAGATAATCTTACATTTTTATCAGCATGTTTAACGTTATAAAAATCAAGAGCTTCAATTAGCTGTCCAATGGATGTTGGTCCATGCGTATGCATAATTTTAATAACTTCATCAACCGGTACTCCCGCAAGCATAGCTATGCATGCTTGTCCACATTCACATGGGTTTGGTTGCATTATTAATTTTATACTCATTTTCTTACTCCCCCCTAATGTACAAGGACTTAATATTAATATTCTTATTCAAAACTAGAGATTAATTTTTCAGGGTTTATTATTTTCCCCTTATATTTTTCTGTTCCCTTTTCTATTTGTCTGCTATCGCCTGTCGCAAGAGCTTGTTTCCAAAATTCTTCTGGCGTAATATCTGGTTTTACTTGGCAAGCTAAAGCATAAAGTCCAGCAAGATAAGGCATATACCAGCTCCATCCACCTTCTCTATAAAATACATAATCCTTCTCTCCTGTAGGACTAGCCACTGTTTTAGAATC
>Ga0213825_1002269_pt1 | contig 12340 bp, 10 predicted proteins | sample MC6MC0900MG_FD_179896 | JGI IMG/M metagenome (GOLD analysis project Ga0213825, IMG submission 179896) | Enriched soil aggregate microbial communities from Iowa State University, Ames, United States - MC6-MC0900-MG | ecosystem: Environmental > Terrestrial > Soil > Unclassified | place: USA: Iowa... | reverse complement strand
CATTTTTGTCGTAAATTTACGCCATTTATTAATGAGTTTAACAATAGCTCCACATTTTACACGCTATTCCATGCTCAGAAATGTTGGATTTGGTACATTGCTAACAGATGAAACTTTTGGTGTAGCCGTAACAAAGCAAATGCAGACAGGCAAGTTGTATGGAAAATGGATGGATGGGTTAAATATCACCGCCTATTTGTTCTGGATTCTCTCCTGTGTTGCTGGCGCATTTTTAGGCCAATGGGTGGCAAATCCAGAGAAATGGGGTTTAGATTTTGCCTTAATAGCTATGTTTGTTGCATTGCTTGTCCTTCAGCTTAGCAGTGTTGGGAAAAATAAAATCATGCATTACCTTATGCTAATTGGCTATATGATTGTTATCATGTACGGTCTATCTTATCTTGTACCTTCACACGTAGCTGTTCTTCTTGCAACAGTTATTGTAGCGACAATTGGGGTGGTGACAGATAAATGACAACAACTGCTTATATGGTATGGCTAATCATTGGCTGTGCACTAGTAACTTGGTTACCACGTGTTATTCCATTTATTTTTGTTCGCAATGTTAAACTTCCAGAAATTGTCCTAAAATGGCTAAGCTTTATTCCTGTTTGTATTTTAAGTGCTCTTGTTATTGAAAACTTATTGGATACTGACAGTGGGAAAGTTGTTACATTGAATTGGCCAGTATTTCTTACATTTGTGCCAACTTTAATCATTGCACTTCTTACAAAAAGCTTATCTATTACAGTTGTAGCGGGCGTCATTATTATGGCAGCCGTACGATATTTCATGTAAAAAGGTCAGTCCGAAGCGGTATATCACTTTGGACTGACCTTTATTGGACTAAGGATTGAAATCTTTTTTATGCTTCATTTTACTGGCTAACCAAAAACCTACAGTTAACGAAAATGCATCAATCACAAAGATAATAGGTGGAGAAGTATACCCTGCATAGACAGATGCCGCAATAAGGGCAATCGCTAGAATCAAAGCAACATAACGATTAAACGTAATCCTAGTAAACAATAATACTAGTAATGCAGGTACAAATAATGCTAACACCATTTTCCCGAAAACATCCATTAGATATCCCTCTGCTCAGCTAGCAATAATCCGATTCGGTAATGATCATTGCTATAGATTACATGCTGTGTTAGGCGTATTTCATTATTACGGTCTAAAACCTCTAGACGACAATGTGCTGCGTTTAATTGTAAAGCTTCATATAATTCAGCTTCAGTAAAAATAGGGCGTCCATTTACTTTACGAATACACTCTCCTACAAGTAGACCCATTTTTTCAGCAGGCGAATCTGGTAATACTGCTGCGATAATGGCCCCTTTTGTACTTTGTGAAACTGCATAAATATCAGTTTTATCTTGCATTGCATAATAGATGGAAATAATGACACGGATTACTATACCTACTGCTAAGGTTATAAAACCGATTAATGGCTCCAAGTATGCTGCTAACCCACCGATTACAATAAGCTGTCCTAGTATAAGCACTGATCTCCCTATTTTAGGCAACTTCAAGGCCGGTAACTCTTTTCTCGCAAGCTTTGAAAATCCTATGACTATCGGAAATAGGACAAGTGCAAATTGATTATCACCTAATGTGAATTGTGGCCAATAGGGCAATGCTGATGGAATAACTTCTCCAGGCATTACAAAGAATATTGGTAATATCCAAACATTTCTTGAACGATATACAATAGCCTGCATCCCACGCTTCGTTTTTTCCACACAAGGCGTTGTTACCTTAATGGCTGTTCGACGAATTAATATGCCCTCAGCAATCACACATAGGCCTGTTAAAATGGTAATGGTTACGATAGAACCTTCTAATAAATTTACACCTTCCACTGATATTTTCCACCATGAAAAAGTCCAATGGTAATGAAACATTCCCCATATGGCGAAAGCAGCAAGTCCCATCGTATAAATAGGAGAAAGTGCGTTTATAAAAAATAGGATTAGTGCCAAAATTGAAATAGCTATCAGCCATAATAAAAAAGCTTTAGGTACTGTTAAACCAGCACCAACACTTAATAGTGAAATAATAAGGGCGTAAAGCCAACCATGCTTCCATTGCCCAACTAATTCTGTCCATCCCCAAACAATGCGTCTATTAAAAAATTTACGTTCCTGCTTTACGCGACGATACCCTAAAAAAATTGCAAAAATAATTGCAATATAAAGTAATGGATTGAGTAAAAAGCGGCCAATCGCTGTTACAACTTCAATTAAAATATCACTAACCATACGAACACCCGCCATTTCTGTCTTTAATACTATGAATTTATTGTATCAAACGACTACTCACTTGCGTAGTACAAACTAAAGATATTGTCATTACATAATGATATTCAGCGGATGTCTTTTTTACAAATCAAATTTCTATTATCTACTGTTCTATATTGTGCAATAAAAAGCTTGTCGCCATTTGGAACTGTAAATCATTTTGGCGATCCATTTTATACTGCTTTAAAGTATCATTTAAGCTATTAAAGAATGTTGAATCTAGATAAATATTATCTTCTGCCTGCTTTAATTTTTTCTCATCTCGGTACTGCATAACTGCTTCCTCTGTCTTTTCATCCAGATAACCATCTAGGCGATCAATTTTATAACCTAGCTTTTTTAAAGCATTCTGTGTATATGAGATTTCCTCACTCATATCCCCGACTTTAAACTTGCCTGACAATGGATGCATTTGGAAGGCGAATAATTCGTTTTGTTCAATCACTAAATTTGCTTCTATTCCTTGCCCATGAATCCATTCACGTTTAGGTGTCAGCCATTTATTTGTGGATAGTTTTAGTTCTCCACCATTTGATAAAGCCCAAGATTCCTGTACAGTTCCTTTACCGAAGCTCTTAACACCAACGATGGATGCACGCCCCCATCCTTTTAAGGCACCACCAAGTACCTCGCTAGCCGATGCACTGCCTTCATTTTGTAAAATTACAATCGGAATTTTATACATCGCTTGTAAATATTTCTCGTCAAAGCTTTTTGCTTCTGTCTTTAATGGTTCCATAGCACCTTCAGCATTTTGCATATACGCAAATACTTTGCCATTTTCTAATACCGTGCTCAGTAGCGCTGCGACGCTATGTAAATACCCTCCTGGATTATCCCGTACATCAATAACAAGTCCTTCAATATCTTTTCTTAGTAATTTATTCGTTTCAGTGACCCATTCATTTGCCGTTTTTTCACCGAAGATAGAGATTTCCACATAGCCGATTGACGTATTTTCTACCTTGATTACTTCACTTGATACCGTTTTATTCGATATTGCAGCTCGCTCCATTGTCATTTTTATATGCTTATCCTCACTGGGACGATAAACGACAATGGTAACTTTCGTACCCTTTTGCCCTTGAATTAATTGCATTAACTCACTCATCTTTTTCCCATCTACTCGAACTCCATCTACTTGTACAATTTCGTCGAGAGAGCGCATGCCTGCCTTCTCCGCTGGGGATGAACGAACAGGAGATACAACAATAAATTTGCCGTTATTTTCAGCTAGCTCAATACCAATGCCCACTCTTTCTTCAGCTAACATTTGTCGATGCTGCTCTGCCTCCTCCTTTGAATAATAGGTACTATAAGGGTCCTTAATCGCATCTGCCATACCTCGCAGTGCCCCCTCCACCAATGATTCCTTTTTCGTATTATATACAGATTTCTCCTCAATCAAGTTCATAGCTTCATTGATTGATTCAACCTCTGTGACGACTGGCTCCTTTTTATTCCCCCCACCTAAATTAAACCAGTCAAAATAAATTCCACTACCTAGCAATAAGCTACTAGCTAGTACTCCGACACCAGCCATTATTTTGCGCAACTCTTCCCTCCTCCGTCTCTTTTACTGTATGACTTTTTTTTTTCAAACATACAAGATTGCGCTTCAAAATAATTTATTAAATGCCAGATGCGTCTAATTCAATAGTTTTCATCAATTACGCCCTAGCCTAATAGTTTTTGAATCTCCTCTGCAAAACCTATAATATTTACTGTGGACTTTACGTAGATGGCAGTTTTCTGTACCTAAAAACATTTGATGCTGTCGCTGTCCTTTCGCTCAGTAAAGTTCTGCTGAATCAAAAAAAAACTGCTACGCCTCTAAATAGAAACGAGCAGATTTATTCGTGTGTTTAGTCTAATGCATCCACATAAGTTTTTAACATATCAGCATCCATCGGGCCTCTTATAGCTCGTTGAATATAGCCATTAGAATCAATAAAGTATGTTGTAGGTATTGTCAATATTTTGTACTCAGAGCCAACTGAATTCTCCGGGTCGAGAACAATAGGAAAGGTTAATTCGAAGCTATCTCTAAAGGTCATTACTGTATCAATTTTACCATCTGCCGTCAGATCTCGTTCACCAGAGGTTAAATTGACAGCTACAATTTCTACATTATCGTCTTTGGCATATTGTTCGTAATAACTTTGCATATGCGGCATTTCTGCTTTACATGGCGGACACCAAGTCGCCCAAAAATTTAAAACAACCTTTTTTCCACGAAGACTACTCAATGTTACCTTTTCTCCATCTAGGCTGGTAAGTGTAAAGTCTGGTGGTGTGTCTCCATTTTTCAAGCCAATAGTTCGCTCCTCCATCTCCTTTCCTAGTGAAGCCGTTTCAATTTCTCGCTCCTTATCAATTTGCTGTCTAACATATGTACCAACCATCGCAACTACTAACAATATGACAACTAGTAGCCCTATATTTTTCTTCTTCATTATTTCCCTCCAATGATCTTTGCTCTTTTAACAGCCGTCTTTCATTTCAAATTTTTTTACAAAAAGCTGCAACTGTAAACCCATTATAAGTAATATAACGCTGATCCCTACAGCTGGTTGCCATAACCCAAGCGGCTGAAAGTTAGCTACAATAATTAATCCACTTGTATAGATAAATAATGCATAATTGAGAGCAGATACTTTCCATAATATGAGGATTGTTAGTACACTTAGTACAGCTAAAGTTATAATTTCACTATTAGTCGGATTATCATTCAGTATTACAACTAGCCATTGATAAATCGATTGAGTTAAAATAATTGCCCAGCTGTAGGCACTTGCTCCTATTACATCAAACTGTAATTTTTGTTTCTTCCAAAGAAGCTGCAGTGATACTGCTATAGCAGCTAATAAGACACCTACTGTACCACCATTGAAATAAAGCAATGCAAAAGGTTGAGCCATAATAGTTTTAGCATCAGTTACAATGACACTAAATTTCCAAACAAGTATAAAGGTCAAAATGGCATCGGCATATACCCCAGACCATTTTTTAGGGAATTGCATTCGTAAAACTAGCCATACAATGACAAATGCCATTAGAAGAGCAACAGCAGTTGCCGGCAATGTTAATGTCCGAATAGAGTACCATTCCGTATTAATCACCCAAAATCCTCCACAAAAAGATATTTTCAGCATAGCATATTTTCTTTGTGTGAAACGCCATTTCACACCGTTTTAAGAAATTCTTCAGAAAGTAATTTAAAAATGTATACTTCATCATTTCTACATACCCCTATAGGTATTATAAATTGTAACATTAAAGAATCGATTTGTATAATACAAGCATTTCATCTACTTTGTTTAAACATCAAAAAAGCCATACATTAGACTATGCTAATGTATAGCTTCACTATTTTACAGCGGAATATACTTCAACGGATTGACACTACCAACTGCTTGTCCACGCCAAGCGCCAATATGCACCTCAAAGTGTAAATGTGGTCCTGTTACGCGACCAGTACTACCCATTGTTGCAATTTGCTGACCTTGAGAGACCTCTGCACCTACACTTACATTGAAGGAATTTAAGTGTGCATATACTGTCGTATAGATTTGGCCATCGATAGAGTGTGTAATAATGACTACATTGCCATATGTGCTAAGTGGTGCCGCGTAGGATACAACACCATCAGCTGCTGCCCATATTGGTGTTCCTGTCTTATTGGCAAGATCCACACCATAGTGGAATTCTGGACCCGCGCCAATATTACGCCAGCCATACGGTGAGGTTAAACGACCATTTGTAGGAGTAATCCAAGTACCATCTGATTGTGGTGCATTGACAGTTGATGAACCACCATTCCCATGATTGCCTGCATTTGCAGCTGCTGCAGCTGCTGCTGCCTTGCGTTTTGCTTCCTGCTGACGAGCAATTTCCGCTAATCGATTTTGTTCATCAATAATTTTTTGTTGTAATTCCTCACTAATTTCAAGGGCTTCTGAATATTCTTTTTCTAGTAATACTTTTTCAGATTTGAGCTTTTCCTGCTCTTTTTCTAATTGATCTACTAATTTATTTTTCTCTGCTTTCTGTCCATCTAAGGATGCCTTTAAACGTTCAAGTTCAGCTTGTTTTTCTTCAAGCTTTTGACGTTTATTTTCTAAAGCCTTCTTTTGTTCCTCCAAAGTTTGCTTGTCCTCTTTTTGATCACGGATAATTTGACGATCCGCATCTAATAAAGCATTCACAGCAGAGAATCGATCGATAAAATCTACGAAGCTATTAGATCCTAATAATACGTCTAAATAGCTAACAGAGCCGCCCGCTTGGATTGCACGAGCACGATCCTGCAACAATAAATCCCGCTCTTCAATTTTACGTAGAAGCTCTGCTATTGAATCCTCTAATGCTTTTATTTCTTCATTAGTAGAGCGCACTTCTGCAAGTACATTTTTGATATTACTATTGGTTTTGTCGATTTCAGCGTTCAACGTTTGAATTTGATCTAACAGCTTTTGTTGCTTGTCTTCATTTGCAGTGATTGCATTTGTTTTATTTTTAATGGATGAATTTAATTGATTTTTCTTTGTTTCCACTTGTTTTTTTTCATCTTTTAAATCCGATAAACTAGTTGCATACGCTGATGGAGTTTGGATAAAAAGAAATAGTGCAGATACTACTGCAAGTGTTTTCATTGAGTTTTTCGCCTTACTTTTCACCGACTGAACTCCCCTTCGACTATTTTTTTGTAATGTAGATTGATGTTGTTAGTGCTGTCAATCCTCTAGCTAAATTTTTAAAAACTTACGCACTGACATGAAACTTCCCCAAATACCGATTAGTACACCAATTAGTAGTAGCAGACCGCTTACTTGGTACACAAGAGGTGAAAAATCAAGTACTTGCACTAGCTCGCCTTTTAATCGAGGCGCTATAATTTTATATACATTGTGATAAAGGGTTGCGACAACCGCAATCGGAATAATAGAGCCTAATACCCCGAGCCACATTCCTTCCAATAAAAATGGAATACGAACGAATGAATTCGTTGCACCAACAAGCTTCATAATTTCTATTTCATCTCGACGGGCTATAATCGTAATACGAATCGTATTTGAAATTAAGAAAATAGCTGTAAATAATAATCCTAAAATCAACACTATACCAACATTACGGCTAATATTTAAGAAGTTGAAAAGCTTTTCTACCTTACCCTCTCCATACATAACATCATATGTATACTCAAATTTATCAATTTTCTTTGCAACAGTAGCTGTTTGCTGAGGATTTGAAGCTTTTACGTAAATAACATTTCGTAATGGATTACTTTGTTCAAATAGTTTAAAATCGTCCCCAAAATCCTTTACTAATTTGGTTAGTTCTTCTTCCTTCGTGGAATAGGTCATTTCGGCAATATCCGGCAATTTTTTAATTTTTTCAATTAGCGCTTTTTCTGAAGCCTCATCTGCTGTTTCATCAATCAATACTTTAATTTCAACATCATTCTCTAAATCAGAAGCAACCTTATTTAAATTCATCATAATAAGCGCAAAAACGCCTACTAAAATTAATGTAACTGTTACGGCACTTACTGAGGCAATGGTCATCCAGCTATTACGGCCAAGGGATTTGAAACTTTCTCGGAAGTGACGTTTCACCGTATTAAATTTCATAGCCGTATTCACCTCCGTGCTCGTCACGGACAATCATGCCGCCCTCAATCGCTATCACACGACGTCGAATCGTATTCACGATTTCACGGTTATGGGTTGCCATTACAATCGTTGTGCCACGTGCATTAATTTCCTCAAATAAATTCATAATCTCCCATGATGTTTCAGGGTCAAGATTCCCAGTTGGCTCATCGGCAATCACAACCTTTGGAACATTGACGATTGAACGTGCAATCGAAACACGTTGCTGCTCGCCCCCTGATAGTTCGTTTGGAAACATTCTCGCCTTATGTTTTAGTCCGACAAGCTCTAACACTTCCATCACTCGACGTCGAATTTCCACTGGCTCCTCTTCAATTACCTCTAAAGCAAACGCAACGTTCTCATAGACATTTAATCGAGGTAAAAGCTTGAAGTCCTGGAAAACTACACCAAGCTGTCGACGTAAAAAGGGTACCTTCTTATTTTTCAAATTTGCTAAATCTATCCCATTCACCGTGATTTCACCTGAAGTTGCTTTTTCTTCACGATACATTAATTTAATAAATGTTGATTTACCCGCACCACTTGGGCCAACAACATACACAAATTCTCCTTGCTTTATGTTAACGGAAATCCCATTTGTCGCAACAACGCCATTTGGGTATTTCTTTGTCACATTCTTCATTTCTATCATATTTAAACCACCTAAATCTCTTACCTATGTAAGAAGTATTCTCTTACTATTATAGCACTCTATTTCTGTTTTTTTATTACAGTTTCATTTCATTCCGTGCCAGTTCCTACTATTTCGTTCTTTCATTACCATTGTCATCCCATAATTATTATAAAACTCGACATCAAAGAAAACAGAAAATCGACTTTGATTACCAGAAAATGAGACAAAAAAAGCATTCAAGACTATGTTTGTGCATAGCTTGAATGCTTTTTTAAGCTTAAATATGCTGCTCGTCAGTTGTTGTATAGCGAACTAAAACCGCACCTGTTTTTGATTCGCCTTCAATAAACAGACGATTCGCATTTTCTACTTCTTTATCAAAACGTACTACTTTGGATAAGAATTGATCTTGTGATTCAATCTTTGATACATCTTGAATACCTACATCTACTTTTCCAAAATTAGTGACAATTTTTCCGCTTAATGAAATGGTACGTGGTACATACAATTCAACTGCACCAGCAACTGTTTGTGCTTTAATTTTTGATGAGTTTGTAGAGCAAGTTGTCACAACGACATGTCCATTAACCGATTTTGCTTCTATTTCATCCAATGCCCCATCTAAATAGACACGACCGTTTAATGTTTCAGCCTCTAAATCTTTACCACGAACATTCGTCAATTCAATCGATCCATTTGAAGAGTCTACTTTAGCTTTTTCAAAATTAAACTTAGAGCCCTTGATAGCACCATTCAATGTTTTCACTTTTAAATGGTCGAAGCCTATATCTTGTAAAGATACACTACCGTTCATTAAACGGACTGATAATTTTTCCAACTGCTCCTTCGGTACAAGAACTTTAACATTTACTTGAACAAGCTTTAATTGACTTAAAATTCTTAAAGAACCTTCATCTTCTTTTACTACAAATTGTTCTAGGAAATGGTTACGTGTTTCTTCTTCACTATCATTAATAAGTGGTGCCTTCACCTTACAAATGACTTGGAAGCTATCACCTTCAGTAGATTCTAAAGAAAAATTGCCATTCGGTAATTCAACAATTACACTGTCCACATGTTCAGCTGTCACTTCTTCCGTATGGGTAAATTCTACTTTATCACCAAACGGAGAAGATACATCAAATTCCTTTACTTTTTTCACGGCTGTATTCATCATATCCATAAAGATTGAGCCAATCTGTGTTAAATCTTTACGGAAATCCTGCATCTCATCCTGGAAATGTTTCATAAAATCAGTATCTTTTTTTTGCTGTTCTTTAGTTTGTTCATTGAAGAGTGTCTCTTTTTCTGTTGAGGATTGCTGCCCCTCTTTTGACACATCATTCATAACATTTTGAGTAGACTTGCTAGGTTGCTCCAATGCTTCTAATAATGTAATCGCCTCTTGCGCTGAAATTGTTCCTTTTTCCACAAGTTCTAAAATTCGTTGACGTTCATTTTGCATAAATAAAATAGCCTCCCTCAGTTCGTTATATTATTTATACGATTCATTTTGTGAAAAGTTTCACCATAGAAATGAAAAAATTGGGGCTAAAGCTTCTAAGAACTTTTTGGAGCATCCTTTGTAAAAAAAATCGCAACAATCACTTAGAAAGGAACGTTACGATTTTTGTATTTTACTTTATTGGGAAGCCTTTGCTAAAGCAGCTTCCATACGCATACGATCGCGCTCTAATATTGGTTTTAAGTATTTGCCAGTATAAGACCCGCTTACCTCTGCGACCTCTTCTGGTGTTCCTGTTGCCACAATTGTGCCACCCTTGTCACCACCCTCTGGCCCTAAATCGATAATGTAATCAGCTGTTTTAATTACATCTAAATTATGTTCGATCACTAATACCGAGTCACCATTTTCTACTAGGCGCTGCAAAACAACAAGCAATCGTGCAATATCATCTGCATGTAAGCCTGTTGTGGGTTCATCTAAAATGTAGAATGATTTCCCTGTAGAACGTCGATGTAATTCAGAGGCTAATTTCACACGCTGTGCCTCACCACCAGATAGGGTTGTAGCAGGCTGTCCTAATTTCATATAACCTAATCCAACATCGACAATCGTTTGTAGCTTACGTTGGATTTTTGGAATATTTTCAAAGAACACCACTGCATTTTCAATCGTCATATCTAAAATATCTGCAATGCTCTTATCTTTATACTTCACTTCTAATGTTTCACGATTGTAACGTTTACCATGACAGACTTCACAAGGTACGTAAACATCTGGCAGGAAATGCATTTCTATTTTTATAATTCCGTCACCACGACATGCCTCACAGCGGCCACCTTTAACATTAAAGCTAAAACGCCCTTTTTTATAGCCACGTACCTTTGCCTCATTGGTTGTAGCAAAAACATCACGAATATCATCAAAGACACCTGTATAAGTAGCAGGGTTGGAACGAGGTGTACGACCAATTGGAGATTGGTCAATATCAATAACCTTTTCAAGCTCCTCCATCCCTGTCACTTCTTTATGCTCACCTGGCTTAACCTTTGATCGATTTAGCTTTTGGGCCAATGATTTATATAAAATTTCGTTTATCAGCGTTGATTTCCCAGAGCCAGAAACCCCTGTCACTGATACGAACAGGCCAAGAGGTACATCAACTTTTACATTGCGTAGATTATTTTCCTTGGCACCTTTAATGGATAGTTTACGACCATTTGGCTTACGTCGCTCAATTGGTAATGGAATGAACTTTTTACCGCTTAAGTATTGCCCAGTCAAAGATTTCTCATTATCCATGACCTCCTGTGGCGTACCTGCTGCCACAATTTGACCTCCATGAACTCCCGCACCAGGTCCAACATCAATAAGATAATCCGCTGCTAGCATTGTGTCTTCATCATGCTCAACAACTATCAGTGTATTACCAATATCACGCATATTTTGTAATGTACTGATAAGACGATCATTATCTCTTTGATGCAAGCCGATGGACGGTTCATCTAAAATATAGAGTACGCCTGTTAAACGAGAGCCGATTTGTGTTGCAAGACGAATGCGTTGCGCTTCTCCTCCTGAAAGTGTTCCTGCTGCTCGACTTAATGTTAAATAATCTAACCCTACGTTTACAAGGAAGCCGAGACGTTCTTCAATTTCACGTAAAACAAGGCGAGCAATTTTCATATCCTTTTCTGATAAATCCAGCTCTTTGAAAAATGTATCTGCCTCCTGAATGGAATACTGTGTCACTTCTCCAATATGCTGATCCGCAATTTTCACAGCTAATGTTTCTGGCTTTAAGCGATAGCCTTTACAAGAAGGACAAGCCTGCTGAGCCATATATTTCTCCATTTGCTCACGGACATAATCAGAGGTTGTCTCCTTAAAACGGCGTTCAACATTCCGTACAACGCCCTCGAATTCAATCATTTGATCTCGGACATTACCAAACTCATTCTCATAATGAAAATGAATCTTATCTTTACCAGAACCATATAAAATTTTATCCATTTTTTCTTTTGGAATATCCTTTACAGGGACATCCATCGGAATATCATAGTGATCACATACTGCCTTTAGCAGTTGCGGATAATACTGTGAGCTTGTAGGTTCCCATGGTGCAATAGCATGTTCTAATAATGTACGACCCCAATCTGGTACTACTAAATCTAAATCGACCTCTTGTGTTGAACCTAGCCCATCACAGCTTGGACAGGCACCGAAAGGACTATTAAATGAAAACATGCGTGGCTCTAGCTCCCCAATAGAAAATCCA
>Ga0213825_1002260_pt1 | contig 12386 bp, 10 predicted proteins | sample MC6MC0900MG_FD_179896 | JGI IMG/M metagenome (GOLD analysis project Ga0213825, IMG submission 179896) | Enriched soil aggregate microbial communities from Iowa State University, Ames, United States - MC6-MC0900-MG | ecosystem: Environmental > Terrestrial > Soil > Unclassified | place: USA: Iowa... | reverse complement strand
AGGTTTATTGATGAAGCGTCAGTTCAATATTGAATCGATTACAGTAGGTCATACGGAGCAACCGAATTTTTCAAAGATGACCTTCGTTGTCAACATCGAGGACGAACGCAAGATTGAGCAGCTAGTGAAACAGCTATCCAAGCAAATTGATGTGTTAAAGGTCAATGACATTACCGATAAATCGATTGTTCTGCGAGAGCTAGCACTAGTAAAGGTGATTTCCCCACCAAATTTACGTTTGGAAATGAATTCAATTGTTGAACCGTTCCGCGCCCAAATTATTGATACAGCCAAAAATGTTGTGACGTATCAAGTAGTAGGGCATCCAGAGAAGATTGATGCCTTTATCGAACTCATTCGACCATATGGCATTAAAGAACTTACACGTACAGGGGCAACTGCCTCCGTTCGTGAAACACAAAAAGTCTCAAACCCGCAGCTCTCTATTTTAAAATAGTTTGCATATAAAAATGAATAGCTTTATAGACAGAGCAAGTATCTAAAGCTATAAAAAACAAAACATATTCTAGGAGGAAATTAACAATGGCTACAATGTACTATGAGCAAAATATCAACGAGGACTTATTAAAAGGAAAGAAAATCGCAATTATCGGTTACGGTTCACAAGGTCATGCACATGCTTTAAACCTTAAAGAATCAGGTTTTGACGTGGTAGTAGGGGTTCGTCCAGGTGGATCCTTCGATGCGGCAAAAGCAGATGGTATTGACGTGAAAACAGTGGCTGAAGCAGCACAAGAAGCAGATGTTATCCAAATTCTACTACCAGATGAACGCCAAAAAGCAGTTTATGAAGCGGAAATTGCGCCACATTTACAAGCTGGTAAAGCATTGATGTTTGCACACGGCTTCAATATCCATTTCGGTCAAATTACACCACCAGCAGACGTTGACGTATTTTTAGTAGCACCAAAAGGACCAGGACATCTAGTTCGTCGTCAATTCCAAGAAGGTGCTGGGGTACCAGGACTATTCGCTATTCACCAAGATGCTACAGGCCAAGCAAAAGATTTAGCACTTGCGTATGGTAAAGGAATCGGTGCTGCACGTGGTGGGCTTCTTGAAACAACATTCAAAGAAGAAACAGAGACAGACTTATTCGGTGAACAAGCGGTACTTTGTGGTGGTGCAACACAACTAGTAAGAGCAGGATTCGAAACATTAGTAGAAGCTGGTTATCAACCAGAATTAGCCTACTTTGAAACACTACATGAGCTTAAATTAATTGTTGACCTAATGTTTGAGGGCGGTATGGCAACAATGCGCTACTCAGTTTCAGATACAGCAGAGTGGGGAGATTATGTTGCAGGACCACGCATTATCGATGAGTCTGTAAAAGCTCGTATGAAAGACGTATTAACAGATATCCAAGATGGTACATTTGCTCGTCGTTGGATTCAAGAAAATGAAAATGGTCGTCCAGAATATACAAAATTCAAAGAAGCTGGTGCGAACCATCAAATCGAAGAAGTAGGCGCAAAACTACGTGCTATGATGCCATTCATCAACGAAGGTAAAGAAAAAGTTGTGAGAGAAGTGGCGACAAGTGCGAAAAATTGATATTTTCGATACTACGCTTCGCGATGGTGAACAATCTGCTGGGATCAACTTAAACACAGCCGAGAAGATTGAAATTGCCAAACAATTAGAGCGCCTTGGTGTGACAATTATAGAAGCAGGATTTCCTGCTTCGTCACCCGGTGACTTTGATGCAGTCCATCGCATTGCAGGTACAGTAAAAAATTCCATTGTGACGGGGCTAGCTCGCTGTATCCAAAAGGATATTGATGCTACATGGGAAGCGATAAAAGTAGCACAACAGCCACATATTCACATTTTTCTAGCCACATCACCTATTCATATGGAATACAAATTAAAAAAATCCCCTGAGCAAGTGGTGGAGCAAGCGGTAGAGGCTGTTAAATACGCTAAAAAGTACTTCCCACTTGTACAATGGTCTGCCGAGGATGCATTCCGCTCTGATCGTGAATTTTTAGTGCGAATTATGAACGAAGTGGTTGCTGCTGGTGCAACAACGATTAATGTTCCAGACACTGTAGGGTATGCATCCCCGCAAGAATATGGTGCATTATTTAAGTTCCTACTGGAAAATGTCAAAGGTGCTGACAAAGTGAAATTCTCTGCCCATTGTCATGATGATTTAGGGATGGCAACAGCTAACACGATTGCCGCAATAGAAAATGGTGCTGCACAAGTCGAAGGAACAATCAATGGTATCGGCGAACGCGCAGGTAATGTGGCACTCGAGGAAATTGCTGTAGCACTTCATATTCGCAAGGATATTTATCAGGTGCAAACGGGCATTCAGTTGCAAGAAATTAAACGTACGTCTCAATTAGTCAGTAAATTGACAAATGTTGTGATTCAGCCAAATAAAGCGATTGTAGGAAGAAATGCTTTTGCACACGAATCGGGCATCCATCAAGACGGTGTCTTAAAAAATCCAGAAACCTATGAAATTATTTCACCTGCTTTAATCGGCGAAGGTGAGATTCCATTAGTTCTCGGGAAACATTCTGGTCGTGCAGCCTTCCGTGATCGTGCGGAAACAATGGGCTTCCATCTTTCTGATGAAAAGTTGAACAAAGCATTTGTGGAATTTAAAAAATTGGCTGATCGTAAAAAAGAAATTACAGAGGAAGATTTACTTACTCTTCTTACTGAGCAACAAGTTCAAGTAGAAGATGTACCACTCTTTGAGTTGAAAATGGTGCAGGTGCAATATGGTACTGAAAATATTCCTACAGCTACAGCCATTGTGCTTACACCTGAGGGACTAGAAAAAACCGTTGTAGCTACTGGCTCTGGTTCTGTAGAAGCAATTTTTAATACACTGGAGCAACTTGTACCTGGAGCTGTACATGTCATTGATTACCGTGTGACTTCGGTTGGCAAAGGACGAGATGCACTGGGTGAAGCGGTTATTAATATTCGCTATGATGAGGTTTCGACTACAGGCCGTAATTCCTCTCAAGATGTTTTAGAAGCATCGGCAAAAGCTTATTTAAATGCTATTAACCGTCATTTAATTCAAGCAAGCCTTCGCGCACATCCTGTATAGGTTTCTGAGGTAGTGAATTGTATGAAGTACCATTCACAAGTCGGATGCAATGATGTCATGGCGTATTGTATCAATTAACCAAAAATTACGCTTAGACGTAATGACTACGCTCACCTCGATAAAAGGTAGGTGAGCGTCTTTACTAAATTAGCGAATACGCTATACAAAGAAAGGTGTTTTGACGATGGAGAGAAAAATTACAGTACTTCCCGGTGATGGAATTGGGCCAGAGGTTGTTGCTTCTGCTGTACGTGTATTACAGGTGATTGGTAAACGATTTAATCATACATTTCATTTAGGATATGCAACAATTGGTGGTGCTGCGATCGACCAGCACAATAATCCATTACCGGATGAAACAATCGAGATGTGTGAAAATAGTGATGCGATTTTATTAGGAGCTGTAGGTGGTCCAAAGTGGGATCAAAACCCTCCTGAATTGCGCCCAGAGAAAGGGTTACTGCGAATTCGGAAACACTTCGATTTATTTGCCAATCTACGTCCAGTAAAGGCGTTCCCGAGTTTACTAGATGCTTCACCATTAAAGCGTGAAGTGGCTGAGAACGTTGATTTAATGATTGTACGTGAACTAACAGGCGGCGTATACTTCGGGGAACCACGTATGCGTACTGAAAATGGCGCAATTGATACAACGGTTTACTCTAAAGCAGAGGTAGAGCGTATCGTTGAGAATGCCTTTGAACTAGCACGTTTACGTGGTGGCAAATTATGCTCTGTTGACAAGGCGAATGTGCTTGAAACAAGTCGCTTATGGCGTGAAGTTGTAGAAGCAAAGAAAAAAGAGTATCCAGATGTAATCGTAGAACATAACCTAGTAGACTCTGTCGCAATGAAACTTATTACAAATCCTGGACACTATGATGTAGTCGTTACTGAAAATATGTTTGGTGATATTTTAAGTGATGAAGCATCTGTTATTACTGGTTCTCTAGGTGTTTTACCATCCGCATCCATTCGTGGTGATAATTTTGGCTTATATGAACCAGTACATGGCTCCGCACCAGAAATTGCAGGGCAAGGTGTAGCAAATCCTGCTGCAACCATTTTATCCGTAGCGATGATGCTGCAATATTCATTTGGCTTAAAAGAAGAAGCAGCAGAAATTGAACGCGCGGTAAGTGCAGTATTTGATGATGGCTACTTTACAGCAGATCTTGCTCGTGACGGCAGTCGCATTTTATCAACTAATGAATGGACAGATAAGGTAATTAACGAAATTGATACTAGCTTTGTATCACAAAGTATTATGACAACATATATTTAAAGAAATAGGTGAAGACAATGGGTAAAAATATAATTGAAAAGATTTGGGATAAACATGTTGTTTATCAGGAAGAGGGCAAACCGGACCTGTTATATATTGATCTTCATTTAATTCATGAAGTAACATCTCCGCAAGCTTTTGAAGGGTTACGCATGAACGGACGTAAAGTGCGTCGTCCTGATTTAAGCTTTGCGACAATGGATCATAACGTACCAACAAAAAATTTACCAACTATCCATGATCCCATTGCACGCAATCAAATCGAAACATTAGCTAAAAATGCTGAGGAATTTGGCGTTGAGTTAGCAGGCATGGGTCACCCTGACCAAGGGATTGTCCATGTGATTGGGCCAGAGCTTGGATTAACACAGCCTGGTAAAACCATTGTTTGTGGCGATTCTCATACATCGACTCACGGTGCCTTCGGGGCCATTGCATTTGGTATTGGGACATCTGAGGTGGAGCATGTATTATCGACGCAAACATTATGGCAAAATAAGCCGAAAACGATGGAGATTCGTGTGGAAGGGGAGCTACCAGTTGGGGTAGCGGCAAAGGATATTATTCTAGCCATCATTGCCAAGTTCGGAATTGGTGTTGGTACAGGACATATTGTGGAATTCACTGGAGAGGCTATCCACAAACTATCTATGGAAGAACGCATGACGATTTGTAATATGTCAATTGAGGCAGGCGCAAAAGCAGGGCTTATCTCACCTGACCAAACAACAGTCGATTATATTCGTGGACGCAAATATGCACCGCAGGGAGAAAAATTGGAAGAAGCAGCCGCTTACTGGTTAAGTCTTGCTTCAGACGAAGATGCAACGTACGATACGGTTCGTATTATAAAAGCTGAAGAAATTGAACCAATCATTACGTGGGGAACAAACCCATCGATGGGTACTGGTGTTTCTGGGCATGTTCCAACACAAGCAGATTATGAGGATGAATCAGACAAGGCGGCACTTCAAAAAGCACTTGCCTATATGGGCTTAGAGGAAGGCCAGCCATTAACATCCATTGACATCCAGCATGTCTTCATTGGCTCCTGTACAAACTCACGCATTAGTGATTTGCGTGCAGCTGCTGATGTCATCAAAGGGCGTAAGGTGCATGACAAGGTCACAGCCATCGTTGTCCCAGGCTCACATACAACGAAAAAACAAGCAGAGGCAGAAGGTTTAGATAAAATATTTATGGATGCAGGCTTTGAATGGCGAGAGTCTGGTTGCTCGATGTGTCTTGCGATGAATGATGACGTCGTACCAGCTGGAGAACGCTGTGCCTCTACCTCAAACCGCAACTTTGAAGGACGTCAGGGCGCTGGAGCTCGTACACATTTAGTGTCACCACCAATGGCAGCAGCCGCTGCGATTGCAGGTCACTTCGTCGATGTACGTGAATTTGTGAAGGAAACAGTGTAAGTCTTGCTTTACTCGGGAAGGGATGATTGAAAAATGGAACCAATTAATATCGTAAATAGTGTCATCACACCACTTGATCGAAAAAATGTTGATACCGATCAAATTATTTCAAAAGAATTTCTAAAACGTATTGAGCGCACAGGTTTTGGACAGTTTTTATTTTACCATTGGCGTTTCGATGCACAAGGGAATGAAATAGCTGACTTTGTATTAAATAAACCTGAATTTAAAGAATCTAAAATTCTAGTGGCGCAAGATAATTTCGGCTGTGGCTCCTCTCGTGAACATGCGCCATGGGCAATTTTAGATTACGGTTTTAACGTTGTGATTGCACCTTCTTTTGCAGATATTTTCCATAATAACTGCTTCAAAAACGGCATCTTACCGATTAAGCTAACAGAATCGGAATGTGATGCTATTTTAGCAAAAGGCTTAGCAAAGCCTTATAGTATGGAAGTAAATCTTGCAGAGCAAACCGTAACAGGGGAAGATGGTATAGTCTATCATTTTACAATTGACCCATACTATAAAGAAACGTTACTGAATGGCTGGGATGAAATCGCCTTAACCTTTAAATATGAGGACCACATTGCCGCATATGAGGCGAAGCGAGTAGCCTATTAATTGATATGACTGAAGACAAATTTGATGTTGTCTTCAGTTTTTTTGTGTTTGTAGTGCATTTCCTATATGAAATTATTTATAATAAAGGAAACATCAAATGCGAAGGTGGCACTATGTTATCATTATAAAAATATTTGTATATTAAAGGACAAATCCAGCCAGCTTTTGAAAGCGTCATCTCAAGCATTGCTTCGCATAACAGGAAGATAGCCTGAGTGACTAGATCGTTTTCATTTAACGAGTAAAAGAAGCTCGTATCGATTTACAGTAAGTGAAAGAATTTAGGGCATCCCTAAAACAGTCGATAGGTTTTTAGTTTATACGAATTTTTCTATTGTTAAGCTACTGAAATGATACTGCTCATTTCAGTTGTTTTTTGTTTGATCCAAAGATGAAAGGTGGAATTCCATGATTACAGTTATAGGAAGTTTAAATATGGATTTAGTTGTACAAATGAATGCTTTTCCAAAGCAGGGGGAAACCATTCTAGGTAACTCGTTTCAAACAGTCCCAGGAGGAAAAGGGGCTAATCAAGCAGTTGCCGCAGCTCGTCTTGGCAGTGAGGTGGCGATGGTTGGCTGTTTAGGGAATGATCATTTTGGTGAGACATTACATGCCGCTTTACAGCAAGAGCAGATTCAGACAAACGCCATTGTAAAAAGCACCACTGCTCCTACAGGCATTGCTAATATACTTATTTACAATAACGATAATCGAATTGTTGTCGTACCTGGAGCTAATTATGACCTAAGCATATCCCATCTTGAAGCTTCAAAAGAGTTGATCCAAAAAAGTCACTTGGTAATTATACAGCTTGAAATCCCTAAAGAGACGACAGCCCATGCCATTCATTTATGTAAAGAAGCGGGTGTTCCGATACTGTTAAACCCTGCTCCAGCAGCCAATTTTGATGTGCAGTGGATGGACGATATTACCTATTTAACACCTAACGAGACAGAATGTGCTGAAATTTTTAACGAGCCAGTGGAACAAGTTTTAGAAAAATATCCTAATAAATTAATCGTGACGCTAGGAAGTGATGGTGCACGTTATTTCGATGGCTCCTATCCAATTCATGTTCCAGGTTATATGACAACAGTCGGGGATACAACGGGCGCAGGTGATACCTTTAATGGTGCTTTAGCCTATGCTTTAGTAGAAGGGCAATCGTTGGATGAGGCTGTATATTTTGCTAATATCGCTGCTTCCTTATCTGTAGAGAAACTAGGTGCCCAAGGTGGAATGCCATTACTTGGAGCTGTTTATGCACGTATGGCTGGTTTGGAGGGATAGGACAAAGGTCAGCTATTCAGCAACCTTGGAGAGAAATCTCCAAGCCTAATACTTCTAAACTCATAGCTGGGACTATTCCCTTTAGTCTGTGTAGCAATCATATATGAAGCAGACAGGAAATAGGTGTAAGGATGAATTCCTATTTGTCGTATAAACGTATAAGTATATTGTCCTCTTTTCATCAATCCATGTATTAGAAAAGCCATAGTTTCATTTATAATGGTCTTATAGATACATACGAAAAGAGGTTTTGAGGATGACGAACATTGACAATACGCCAATCGAAAATACAACCTCAGCGAATAATATTTTGCCGCAATTTGTTGACCAACTACGACACTTGTATGGCATCATCGTCCAAAATACATATGTGAAAGATACAGCAAAACATTTAAATCGAATCATTCAAGATGCCAATAACCAGACGATGATTTTAATAGTTGGAAAAGAGCGGGTGGGCAAAACAACACTTGTGAATGGACTTCTAGGACGCGAAATATTATCGGTAGATGATCAGCATCCAACAAGTGTAAATACGTTTATACGCTACGGCGAGCAAGAAGAGATTAAAGCTTATTTTTTAGATGGTGTTGTCGCTGTATTTGATCTCAGTAAATTAGAGCTACTAACAACTGGCGATACGTTTGCTTCCCAGATTTTACGTGAACACTTAGATTACCTAGAAGTCTATTTGAAAAATGATTTATTAAAATCCGTGACAATAATTGATTCTGTGTCATTAGAAGCAGGCGGAGGAGAAATGGCTTATTTTTCAGAGGCGCTTATGAACCGTGTTGATGAAATTTTCTGGGTGTTACGCGCTGGTTCAATGGCAATGGATGCTGAACTTCTCTTGATTGAAACGTTAAAGAATAAAGGTGTTGAACCTTTATGTGTCATCAACGGCATCGATGATGAGGAACATGCTACGGCATTTATGGACTCTGAACAACAACGTATTGGTCATTTGATGAGTGATTTTATAGGGATTTCAGCAATTAATGCACTAGTAGCCAAACAAACAGACAGTCATGAGCTTTGGCAAAAAAGTCAGTATGATCAATTAATTGCTCACATTCATCGTGTGGCTGAAAATAGTGATAAAAAAACATATGCCATCCTAATTCGCTTCTTACAATGGCTTGAACGATTCCGCTTCGAATTAACTGTAATTCCACAACGAGATCCATTTCAATCTGCTGTAGAGAATATTGAAAAATACGCAGGCGATACCCAATATGAATATTCTCGCTATCAACGTGACTTAGCAATTGTCAAAGAATATGAGCAAGAATATGAACAGGTAGCGAACACGTTTAAACAGGTTCAAACACTGTATCAGCTATTACAAACGATAGCGCAACATGATTATTTACACGATTCCAAGGTGGAAGAATTTACTGAAATTGCTGTGCACTATCAACAAATGTTGCGTGAATACCGCAACATGCACAGTGAGTATTTACGCGAATATGAGCGTTTAGATGCACAACATAAAAAAATTCATGGTAAAGGTCTTATGAAAGCTTTCTTTGGCCAACATACGCAAAATGAATTTTTCAAAGAGCGTGTTCAAAAACTCAATGAGCAGCAAGAGGTTTGTGTCGCCCAATATGCCAAGGTACAACAAGCAGAGGTTTCAATGCTACAGGCGATTCGAGATACACAGCCTTTTTTGATTGATTTAGTGAAAGTACGCATGAGCCGTATTGAACAAAAGGTACAGAAACTAAATCAACAGCGTGCAAAAGATAAGCGTCAGTTAAAGCGCTATGCTGAAAAATTAAATGAATTTTCTTGCTTAATCGAAGCACAGGGTTATATAAAAGAGCATCTTCAACCATTTTTAATGAATGAGCAAATGCCGTTGAAATCGAAGGATATTGCCATGCTTGAGGAAACTGTGCAGGCTATTTTAGCCATTGATTTATCAAACAATGGCTTACTCGCAAGAAGTCAAATGAATAATAAAATGGAAAGTATTGCAATACCTTTTGAGGTGCAAGAAAAATATCCCCTGCAAATGCTTGACTTAAGGGAAGAAGATGTAAAATCAAATGATATACCCGAAATACCTAAAAAATTAGTTGTACAATATGAAGATTAGGTTTTCACCAAACGTTCTAAAAGTAGCATGCTTTTAGAACGTTTTCTTTATGATATGAAACAATCATTCCAGTTTTACGTATAAGTAGTAAGGAGGGATACACTTGATTGAAATAAATGGACGCTTCACGAATGCAAAAATCTTTGCGCAAACAGCATTACAAACAGCTATTGATCAGATTCAAGAATTAACAGACCAGGCTTTTATGGCAGGCACTAAAGTACGTATTATGCCAGATTATCATGCGGGTAAAGGATGTGTCATTGGCACGACCATCCAATTGCAAGACCGTGTTGTACCCAATCTTGTCGGCATTGATGTGGGGTGTGGTGTATTTGTAGCACAACTTGACGTAACAACAGTTGATTTTGCTCAACTCGATGCCATCATTCGCACATATGTACCAAGTGGGCAGGATATTCATAAAGAAGTATCGCCAAGCCGACATTTTGTAGAGTTTGAAGGTAAACAATTTCGAGCAAGCGGCTTGAAAGACGACTATACGAACTTGTCATTAGGTACACTTGGGGGAGGCAACCATTTTATTGAACTTGCCAAAGATGAAGATGATCAGCACTATTTGCTCATCCATACGGGGTCACGCTATGTAGGGGCAAAGGTTGCTAATTGGCATCAAAAAAGAGCTTATGAAAATTTACGTCGAGAAGATTTGACAGAAAAAATAGAAGCAATGAAACAGCAAGGACGACAACAAGAGATTCAATCCATGATACAAGCCTATAAAGAACAAACACCGTTCGTTCCGAAAGACTTGTCATATTTAGAGGGGGAAGCTTTCCATGATTATATCCATGATATGAAGATTGCACAGCAATTTGCACGGATGAATCGTTGGACCATTGCAGAAACCATTGCTAAACAGATGGATTGGCATTTTACGGATACGTTTGATACGATTCATAACTATATCGATACAGAAACGATGACGCTTCGCAAAGGGGCTGTTCGTGCAAATAAAGATGAAAAGCTAGTTATTCCAATGAATATGCGGGATGGATCTCTGATTTGTATAGGGAAAGGCAATGCGGAATGGAATTATTCAGCCCCCCATGGAGCAGGACGCATGTTTTCACGACGCGCAGCGAAAAAAGCTTTGAATATGGCCGATTTTAAAGATACGATGCAGGGGATTTGGACAACATCAGTCAATGAAGAAACATTGGATGAGGCACCAATGGCCTATAAGCCGATGACAGAAATTACTTCTGCGATTGGGGAAACTGTAGATATTGTCAAAGTTATTAAACCTGTTTATAACTTTAAAGCGAGTGAAGCTACAAAGCCATATGAGCGAAAGCGTTAAGGTAGAGAAAGAATCATCACTATAATCATTATTCTATAGATGATATAATATAGCTTCACAATGATGAAATGGGTGGTTTTTTTGGTATCTTCAAAAGATGTGGCGAAGCATGCTGGTGTCTCACAAACAACTGTATCTAGAGTATTGAATACACCAGAGCTTGTAAAGCCAAAAACAATTGAAAAAGTAATGCAGGCGATAGAGGAACTAAACTATGTGCCAAATGATATAGCAAGATCGCTTGTTCAGAAAAAAACAGGCATTATTACATTGATTTCGGGGCCCTTACACAACCCTTTTTTTGTTGATACAACTACAGCCATCGTGAATTATGTTAATGCACGTGGCTATAAAGTTAATGTCTATTTTGGCACAGAGGATAATCTTAATTCAATCTACAATGCCGTTTTAGAAACGAAAGCAGACGCAATTATATTGTCTTCTATGTTGTATCAAGATGATTTATTTTATAAACTAGAAAAACTAGCTATTCCATTTATTATGTTTAACCGTAAGCATAAAGAGAATAGACATTTTGTAGAAATTGATAATGTTCAAGCAGGTTACCTTGCGACCAAGCATGTCCTATCATTAGGGCATGACTCTTTATGTTGGATAGGGGGTCCACATCAAATGAGTACCTTCTATGGACGCTATCTGGGATTTGAACAAGCTTTACAGGATTATGGGCTAGATGCAAAATTAGTGCCTACTTTTTTAACGAACACCAATAAAATGGATATTGAACGTGCGTTTGCAGAGCTTTTACAACTCGAAAAAAGACCAACAGCTATTTGTGCTGCTACGGATGCCATTGCCATTGAAATATTGAATCTTTGTTTAGAGAGAGGTTTTCAGGTTCCGAGAGATTTTAATATCATTGGTATTGATAATGTAGAGCTTAGTAAACATCACTCTATTGCCTTAACAACAGTAGGTTTAATATCAGAAGAGAACTTAGGTTTTATTGCTATCGAAAAATTATTTGAGGTAATGGAGAAAAAAAGTACTTGCATTAGACAAACAGAGTCTGTTAAGATTTTCCCAAGAAATACAACGTGTAAAATAAACTGATAGACCATCAGTTTATTTTTTACACCAAAATGGTTACGTATTCATTTCTTTATTTTCTGAAATGAATACGTAACCATAAAAAGAAAGGAGTGAATTACGATTGAAAAAGGGCTTATGGATTAATGGAGAATGGAAGATGACTGCTGAATGGA
>Ga0213825_1002256_pt1 | contig 12394 bp, 15 predicted proteins | sample MC6MC0900MG_FD_179896 | JGI IMG/M metagenome (GOLD analysis project Ga0213825, IMG submission 179896) | Enriched soil aggregate microbial communities from Iowa State University, Ames, United States - MC6-MC0900-MG | ecosystem: Environmental > Terrestrial > Soil > Unclassified | place: USA: Iowa... | reverse complement strand
GGAGGTAGAATTTGATGAAGAAATTCTTCCAGCAAGATCACCGTATGATGATCTATGGCGTTTAGATGATAAGGAAAAAGAGTATAAATTGATAAGGCGAAAAATAAAGAACTTCCCGCCAAGGCCCGAAAAAGATTTGTTGTTATTTTTAGAGGAGCATAGTCGAGAACTGGAGGACTGGCAGCGAGATATATTAACGATGATGCGTGAGGAAATGCTTTATTTTTGGCCACAATTAGAGACGAAAATTATGAATGAGGGCTGGGCTTCCTTTTGGCACCAACGTATAATGCGTGAGCTTAAGCTAACAACAGCGGAGACGATTGAATATGCAAAATTAAATGCAGGTGTTGTGCAGCCTTCAAAAACATCCATTAATCCTTATTACCTTGGCGTGAAAATTTTTGAGGATATTGAACATCGCTATAATCATCCAACGGAAGAGATGATAAAGTTAGGGGTTCAACCGAACTCAGGTCGAGAGAAGATGTTTGAGGTAAGAGAGATAGAGTCGGATATCTCCTTTATTCGCAACTATTTAACGAAGGATTTAACAAAGCAAGAGGATCTTTATTTGTTCCAGAAGAAGGGCAATGAGTATCGTATTACAGAAAAGGATCATGAAATGGTACGAGATCAGCTCATATCGATGCGCGTAAACGGGGGGTTCCCATATATCGTTGTTAAAAATGGGGATTACCTCCGTAACGGAGAGCTCTATTTATTGCATGGGTATGAGGGAATGGAGCTAGACCCACGCTATTTAGAAAACGTTTTGCCATATATTTATCAGCTATGGGGTCGTCCTGTTCATTTAGAAACATATGTGGATGGAAAGCCAATACTGTATTCATATGATGGTACAAAAAATTATAAACGGAATGTGTGACAAAAAACTTCTATCTGTTGGTATGAAAAATATTCCTGCAGATAGAAGTTTTAATTTTTGCCAGTCTTACATAAAGGTTCATCGCCACTGCTTCACAAATGAGACCCTGGAGCGAGCAGTCAGAAGAACGAAGGCTAAGAGCATCACGTCCTGTGATAACGCCTTCGTGACCTACATCGTGTCGGCCGAAGCGGCTCATTGGACGCCCCCAAGAAGCTTTGCTCTGCGCGAAAGCGAAGCGTCAGCAACAAATGTTTTATCTGTGCGAAAGCGAAGCGGCAGCGGCAAATGTTTTATCTGCGCGAAAGCGAAGCGTCAGCAACAAATGTTTTATCTGCGCGAAAGCGAAGCGTCAGCGACAAATGTTTTATCTGCGCGAAAGCGAAGCGTCAGCAACAAATGTTTTATCTGTGCGAAAGCGAAGCGTCAGCGACAAATGTTTTATCTGTGCGAAAGCGAAGCGTCAGCGACAAATGTTTTATCTGTGCGAAAGCGAAGCGTCAGCGACAAATGTTTTATCTGCGCGAAAGCGAAGCGGCAGCGGCAAAGCGCCCAGTCGGAACGGAAATCAACCACACGTTATGGTGATGAGCCTTGAGAGATATAAATAATGTAAGGGATGGAGACGGAAAGACTGTTCCTTATCGTAAAATTTGTTAAAATGAATAGAGTTTTAATAATTAAAGAACTGGAACGGTGAATCAACGTTGAGAACATTTAAAAAAGTTTATATAGAAATAACGAGTGTCTGTAATTTAGCATGTAGCTTTTGTCCTCCAACGGCTCGTGCAAAGGGACTTATTAAAGTGGAACAATTTAATAAAATATTGGATGAAATACGTCCTCACACGAAATATATTTATTTGCATGTAAAAGGGGAACCGCTTTTACATCCACGTATTGATCAGCTTCTTGACGCAGCACATGAGAAAGGTTTTAAAGTTAATATTACAACGAATGGTACACTGATTAAAAAGAATCGTGAAAAGATATTAGGGAAACCAGCCTTACGCCAAATTAATTTCTCTTTGCATAGTTTCGATGGTCATGAGGGGTCGGAGAATCGTGAGAAATATTTAGGGGATATATTGGATTTTGTTCGTGCTGCGAGAGAATATAATACGATTATTTCATATCGTTTATGGAATTTACAAAAGGATCATGTATCGGATATTGCAGCGAGAAGAAATAGGGAAACGCTCAATATTTTAGAAAATGAGTATAATCTTGATTATCGCATCGAAGAAACAGTGCAGCCCGGTAAAGGCGTGAAGATTGCTAAAAATATTTATTTAAATCAGGATCATGAATTCAGATGGCCAAGCTTGCTTGAGCCTGAGGATGAAGGAAAAGGCTTTTGCCATGCACTTCGAAGCCAAGCTGCTATTCTTGTGGATGGTACAGTAGTGCCGTGCTGTCTTGATGGTGAGGGCGTTATTAATTTGGGGAATGTGAACGAGAAATCCTTCACTGACATTGTTCAGGGTGAGCGTGCAAACAAAATTGTCGACGGATTTTCACGAAGAGAGGCCGTAGAAGAGCTATGTAGAAAATGCGGCTATCGTCAAAAGTTTGGAATGTAAGGAAAAAATCCATTTGGTTTAGACTAAATGGATTTTTTATATGGACAAAATAAGGGTAAGCCTAATGAAAGAAAAAAGCTCTTCACCAAAAGTTGTGGATGACATTTTTTAAAAAATATATGCCCTGTATAGTAGTTGATTGGAGTGGAGACTGGGCGACTCCTTGGCGATGAGCTAGAAAAAGTAAAAAAGGAATTTGTAGGTAGACGTCAAAACAGCTCCAACGTCATTGACTATTGGAGCTGTTTTTCTTTGATTGTGAATCCATCGTATCTAAAAAATCCTTTGTAATGCGTACTACGTATTTTACCTCGTCTAAATCACGCTCCCTTAATAAGGAGCGATGTATGTCAAGCATGATGTTCTTTTCTTTAATATCAGTAACACCAGATAATTTTTGAAAATTAAAAAGTTCCTCAGGGGCAATGTCTAATGCTTTCATCAGCATTTCTAAAGTGCTCAATGTGATATTAGATTGCCCATGTTCAATATTTGAGATTCGTCCTTTACTAAAACCTAACTTCCCCGTTCTTTCAGCCACTTCTTCTTGACTAAGCCCTTTGGAAACCCTAATAATACGGAGCTGTTCACCTACTAGCTTTAAAAAGTCTGACATATGATTCACCTCTATGTAAAAAGCTAGTGAAAAAAATTAAAAATGCCTATACTATTATAGTGGTATAATAGAGTAAATGTTATTGTAAAATGGTACTATTGTGAATAGGAAGATTTTATTAAGAGAAAAAGTTCGTGGAAAATAGTGTTGATGATTCTTCAGTGGCTTGTTTTGGGTATACATAACTAAGTTAAAGAATGGAGGATTCAGGCATGGTAAAGCGTTATCGATTAGATGAAGTTGCTAAAATAAAAGAGGGAAAAATAGTACCGAGGGAGGAGTATTTTACAAATGTCGGATTGCCCTTAGTGACAGCAGAATATTTAAAACAGTTAATGCTAAATGGTGATATTGAACAAGTACCAAAGGTTAATATGGTATTTAATAAATGTTTAAAGTGTGCACCAGTACCAGCTAAAACGATCATTCTTACGAGAGCTCATTTGAAGGAAACGAATAAATATATATATCAATGTGAAAATGAAGTATGTATTGCAAATGATGTCGTGGCTATTATGCCAAATGAAACGATTATCTTAAGTGATTATTTATTGCATTTTCTCAGTTGGTATCCAATCAAAGAATGGCATCATTTGTATCATATACTTATTGATATTCCGATGATTGATATCCAACATAAAGTGGTACAGCTTTTAAATACGATACAGCTTTTATTAAAAAATAAAGAATCATTGATAACCGCAGTAGAAGGACTACCACAGCATTTTGACAAATTTTCTAGGCAAATAGAAAATCACTCGCAACATTTACAGCATGGATTAAATCAGGTTCATTATTTTTACGATGTTATGCTTCATAAAATATTTAAGGGAGAGCTTTACAAAGAAATGCACGGGTCTGAACTTTAAAAAAGATGGAGTAATCCGAAAGTAAAAACTAATTTCTTTGATAAATCTGTATCAATTGGGCTTTTAGGGGCAGTTAATGTTTATAAAATGAATTTAGTCGGTGCAAAAGGGGAAAAGAACCTTCACACCGACTTTTTTAAATATCGATAATTATAGGTAAAATCATTGGTTTTCTTTTTGTTTGTGTAAATAGATATTGACCGACTGCTCTTTTGATTTCTCTTTTTAAGACATGGATTGGCTGCTTACTTTCTTCCTGAAGTTCATTAATTGTTTCTTTGACGAGAATATTTACTTTCTTTAACAACTCCTCAAAGTCTTTGGCATAAACAAAGCCTCGCGAAATTGTATCTGGTTCTGAAATAAAGGCACCATCTATTTTATTAAGTGTTATAACGATAACAAGCATACCGTCTTCTGACAGCTGTTTGCGATCTCGTAAGACAATTCCTTCGACTTCACCAATACCGATACCGTCGACATACGTATCACCTGAAGGAATTTTACGCGTTTGCCTAGCCATTGCATTTTCAATATCAACAACATCCCCGTTTTTCATAATAAACGTATGCCCTCTTTTGACACCGACGGACTCAGCTAGCAAACGATGCTGATGTAACATACGGAATTCACCATGAATCGGAATGAAAAATTTGGGCTTCATGAGCGTCAGCATTAGTTTTAAATCTTCCTGGTGGCCATGACCTGAAACGTGCATACCTGTATGACTAGAAGAGCCATAAATAACCTTCGCACCTAACTGGAACAAATTATCGACGATCCGTGAAACACCCTTCTCATTCCCTGGAATAGGGGATGAGGCTAAAATAACTGTGTCATCAGGCAAAATTTTGACTTCACGATGATTCCCATTTGCCAAACGAGAGAGTGCAGCTAATGGCTCACCCTGACTACCCGTACATAATACAACCACTTCTTCAGGTGGAAGATATTTAACCTCACGAGCATCAATCAACAGATCTTCCGGAACGTCTAAATATCCTCGCTCAAGTGCCACATCTACAACATTCACCATACTACGTCCAAGCAATGCAAGCTTTCTATTTGTAGCAATCGTAGCATTTACAATTTGCTGTACGCGATTAACATTAGAAGCGAAAGTAGAGATAACGATTTTACGCTCGGCATGTAAAAATGCATCTTCAATATGATGACCGACAAGCTTCTCTGAAGGAGTTAATCCAGGTCGTTCGGCATTCGTACTTTCAGAAATAAGTACTAGCACGCCTTCTGATCCTATATCAGACATCTTATGAATATCTGCAAACTGATTATTGACAGGCGTTAAATCAAATTTAAAATCGCCAGTGTGGACTACATTTCCTTCAGGTGTATTAATAACGATTCCTAAGCAATCAGGTATACTATGGTTTGTTCTAAAGAAACTAACATCAACTTGTCCGAAATTTAATGATGAATCGGAATGAATTTCTATTAAATCGGTCTCTCGTAAAAGCTTATGCTCTTTTAGCTTTAACTCGATTAAGCCAAGCGTAAAACGTGTCGCATAAATAGGAACATTTATCTTTTTTAGGAGATAAGGAATACCACCAATATGGTCCTCATGTCCATGTGTCACGATTAATGCTCTAATCTTTTCTTTATTTTCTTGTAGGTACGTAATATCAGGAATTATTAAATCGATACCTAGTAAGCTTTCGTCTGGAAACTTAGCGCCGCAGTCGATAATTAAAATATCATTCCCATACTGTACTACATACATATTCTTGCCAATCTCATTAATGCCACCTAAGGCGAAAATAGATAATATATTGTCTTTCGTGGACAAGCATATTCCCTCCTGATTCTAAATGAAAATTGAATTTGTTGCGTTGCTTCAGCATTATGTAGTATAGCTTTAAGCGTCTCATCCTATACGGAAACTTACTGCCCAAGAAGCATTAACATTAGATAAATCAGCATAATGTACCGATAAAATTAAAAAACATTCCGATAAAATATTAGGAATGTTTTTAGATTCACTTCCGTTGCGGATTTCCTTGTCCATCTTTTCTACGACATGAGGCTATCTTGCAAATAGATAGCCTCTGTTAATTTTAAGGATGGATAAAAACGCCAGTGCCGATTGGAACAATGCGTGCAAGTTCTTCGACATCCTGATTATGCATACGAATACAGCCACGTGAAACTGCATGACCGATAGAGCTAGGATCATTGGTTCCATGAATACCATAATGCTCTTTAGATAAACTCATCCACATTGTCCCAAACGGACCTCCAGGGTTTGGAGCCTTATTAATAATAATAAAATTGCCAATAGGCGTATCGTGTAACATTCTACCAACTGCAATTGGGTATTGTTTTTGAAGAATATTGTCTTTATATAACCGTAGCCAACGATTTTCAGTAGAAATATCAATTTTATAAGGGATTGTATTTGGATCAGGAAACCCAGGTATAACAATTTGTTGTCCGATATAAAGTACATTTGGATTTATCCCTGGATTAGCTGCAATTATGGACGATAATGGTGTTCGGTAATCTCTAGCTATTTGAGACAATGTTTCTCCTGCTTTAACTGTATGGATCACAATCATCACCTCCAAAAAATAGTTGCTTTAATATAGGTTATGCATGACCTATAGAAAATACCGAAAATATTTTTTTGAGGATAGTAACTGCAGTTAGTTGGATATGATAAGCAGTAAACAAACGTCAAATCCAGTAATTGAGGAGCTATATATAAGTGAAGGAATTTAAAATTACTTATTTCTTTGATGAAATACATTATGTAAGAAGATTTATTCATATCGAATCACAAGAAAAAGCAGAGGCTTTAGTTCGAAGTGAACGAGATCAATATATATCCTTTACAGATAGTAGAGGGATTTATCATGAGTTGCATCCAGGAAATGTTCGGGTCATTCAAATCTCTGAATATCACCGCGTCGATAAAAATGCAAAAACGAAAGCCACATAACCTGTTCAACATTGCTCATACTATGGATAAAGGAGTGTGAAATGATGGACATAGAAAACGTACCACATGAGAAAAAGGTATTTATGAATTTAGCAAGCAAGAACAAACCAGACATGGTTGACTCAGATACTATTAGTCTTTTCGATTTACATGAAGATATGCAAACAGTAGATGCTATACCGATTAAAGAGCTAAATAAAAAAGTGAAAAGAGAAGGCGATGAATTAATCGAAATGCAGCCTGATGAATTATAGAAAGTAGGGATTTGTATGACTGAACATAACGAAGCTCAGTTTACTGCTGTTGGAACAGATATTGATGAAGTAAAAAGAAAAAATGCAGAAGCTGGTTTATCTTACAATGAAGTGAAAAAGCTGCTAGCCCAAAGTGGTGGGGTTGGTACAGCAATATATAGTGATACAGACAAGGAAGAAGTAAAGCAACAGATTCATGAAAAAAAGCAATAAGCTATTGTGGGAGGAGTATAAAATTGAGTACTCCTCTATTGTTACTTTACAATGTAGAAATGTAGGGAGGTGTATGAATGGAGGGAAATTGTTGTCCGTTATGTGGGCAAGAAAATCATTGTGGAGTAGCAAAAGGGCAAAATGATTGCTGGTGTATGACAGAAAGTTTTCCTGAGAGAATTTTTGACGTAGTGCCTCAAGAGCATAATAAATGTATATGTCAAAAATGCTTGGATACATATAAAGAAGAATAGTTCGTTTTTGTGGCAAAAGCACATTGCCAGCCATAAAATACTTCTATCAAAAACGATAGGGGATAAATGATCATCAGTTGGTACAATTGTCTACCACACTACAACCAATCAGGCATACATTACTCTGAAAGGAGTGTGTCTAATGACTAAACCAATTGAACTCAGTAATGTTACAAAGGCTTATTTAGCGGAATACCAAAGGATTCTCGATAAAATGATTCAGGGCATGACCTATGTGACCCTTACCTGTAGCATTTCAGAAAATTTTATTAAGCAAATTTTACCGCATCAAGTAGCTGCTATTAAAATGTCAGAAAATGTTTTGCGATACACAACAAATATACCTGTACAAAATCTTGCATTAGAAATAATAGATACAAGTGCAGAGATTGTTGAATGTCTAGAAGCGATACAAAATAGATGCTGTATCGTGCAAAATTCAGAATATGAATTATACGAATATATGTGCGCCTATAAAGAAATTACGGAAGCTATGTTCAAGGCAATGAGCTTACCACCAGTTTCTAATAACATTAATATAAACTATCTTCGAGAAATGATTGTTCACCATCAGGGAGGAGTTCGACTAGCGCAAAATGTTTTAAGGTTCTGTATTTGCCAAGAATTAATACCAATCCTGAAAAATATGATTCAAACGATGTGCGATCAAATTTGCGACATGGAAAAATTACTCGATGCTTTACAGGACTGTGAATATTGCTAGTTTGGTGAAAAACGCTAGAGTCGAAGTCGATTTTAGCGTTTTTTTTGTGGATGCGATGATTTACAAAAAGTAGGCGCATCACCATAACGTGTGGTTGATTTCCGTTCCGACTGGGCGCTTTGCCGCTGCCGCTTCGCTTTCGCACAAGCAAAGCTTCCTCGGGGCGTCGGGGCAACAAATGTTTTCTGTGCGAAAGCGTAGTGCAAACGCAGCGTCAGCGACAGGAAGTTGGTCACGAAGGCGTTATCACAGGACGTGATGTTTTTAGCCTTCGTTCCTCTGCCTGCTCGCTCCAGGATCTCATCTGCGACGCTACGGTAAGCAAGGCAGTAGACTTGCGTGAATCTTAAACGCGAACCTTATTGACAGAAGGAACGCACATAAATGTTACTGTTCGTTTATCACTATCATAGAGACACCACTCACGGTGATCGACGACAGAGCCAACATTGATGCCGTAGTGCTTTTCTTGTAATGCGATCGGTTGGCCAAAGCGAATATGAATAGGTAGCTTTTTATTTTGATGATAAATACCTGACTCATGACTATGTCCGAAGAAAAGAAGCGGTTTTTTGAATAGAGGAAATGTAGGCTGCCATGTCACATTCCATTGAAATTGATGTCCATGCATAAGTGTTGCACCATCAATTTCGATTGTTTCAGGTAGTTCTGTAAAACGTTTGATGCCCGTTACATGTGTAATACGCTCCTCTTGATTACCACGAATAGAGGGGAATGTTAGTAGCTTTTCAAAATCATTTTCCACTATTGCAGCTTTTTGTAGCGGTAAATCGGACAGTATTTGTGCCTTTTTTTTACTGACAGTACATTCATATAAATCACCTAATCCTACTATCCTTGCATCTTTCGCAGTTTGCTGAATATGGGCTAAAACTGCCTTCGTATCTTCTATATTAGAATGTAAATCTCCTAAAAGTGCATACAGCATTTTAACCATGCCTTTCCTAAAAATATGTACAACTATCATACACCTAACAGAACTGAATAGAAACGTAAAATGTCTGGTTCATCACCATAACGTGTGGTTCATCACCATTCCGACTGGTGCTTAACAAAATGTTATCTCTAACTTTCTGTGATGAGACTCATATTTTTCTTATGTGTAGAAAAATTGCTAACTTTTTCATAGCTTGATAAAATGTAAGTATAATTTTCTGAATTTTCATATTATCGTAACGGTTATTCTTTTATGGAGATTCTACGCAATATGAGGGTTATGCATATTAAAAATTGGGGGGCTTTTGATGACGATGTTAATGACAGAAATTGTTCAAAACTACGCTAAACAACAACCACAAGGAATTGCAACGTTATACGATGGCAAAAAGATGAGCTATAGTGATTTTTATAAATGTGCAGAAAAGTTTGCAGCGTACTTACAAGAGCAGGACTATGAAAAAGATGATGTGATTGCACTCTATACGCTTAATTCAGATTTATTTTTAATCGCTTATATTGGTGTTCAATTAGCTGGATTTGTGGTGATGCCAATTAATACAAAATTAGCTGCCCCAGAGGTCGATTTTATTTTTAACCATTCAGAAGCTAAAGGTCTTATTTATGATGAAAGATTAGAAGAGATACTCGCAGATAGTTCATATCCATTTCAACATATTGTAGGGTTTAAAGAAATGAAAGAAGTTATTAAGAACTATACAGGTCAAAGGAAAGTTGTCAATTTGGAGCCTCATGATACAGCGGTTGTTATGTATACTTCTGGTACGACTGGTAAACCAAAAGGCGTTATGTTAACACATCAAAATATTGTATCCTCAGCGGAAATATGGTCGTTATCTATGAATATGACCAACGAGGATAGAATGTTTATTTGTACGCCTTTATTTCATTGTGCAGGGCTTCATGTATTTGCGATGCCGATGTTTTATAAAGGCGGTACTATTGTTATTGAAGAGGCTTTTTCTCCGACAAAGACATTAGAACAGCTTGCCACAACAGCAGCGACAATATTCTTTGGTGTTCCGTCTATGTATACAATCATTTTAAATACACCTGACTTTAAGGAACATACATTTGAAAATTTACGTTTATTAGGTTATGGGGCAGCACCGATGCCATATGAACTTGTTAAGCAAGTGAAAGAGTCATTCCCTAATGTGAAAGTACAAAATCTATATGGACAGACTGAAAATTCTCCTGCTGCTACTTCCCTTTTAGATGGCGATGCATTGACAAAGATTGGCTCAGTCGGAAAACCATTAGCACAGACAGACGTCCGTGTTGTGGATAGCTTTGGTGAAGCTGTACCAGCAGGTGGAGTAGGAGAAATTTGTGTCAGAGGACCACAGGTGATGAAAGGCTATTTACGTAATCCTGAAGAAACAGCGAGAACAATTAAAGATGGTTGGCTCTATTCAGGAGATTTAGGACGTTTTGATGAAGAAGGCTATCTCTATATTGTCGATCGTAAAAAAGATATGATCATTCGTGGTGGCGAAAATATCTACCCTATCGAGGTAGAAGAGGTTTTATATCAACTGCCAGAAATTTTTGAAGCTGCAGTTGTAGGTTTACCACATGAAGTATATGGTGAGGTTCCGAAAGCATTTGTCGTTTTAAAGGAAGGAAAGTCCCTTGATGAAGAGGCGATATTGGCTTATTGTCGGACTCAGCTGGCGAAATATAAAGTGCCACATGAAATTGAATTTTTAGAAGAATTGCCACGTAATGCTTCTGGTAAAGTGTTAAAGCATACATTGCGTCCAAAAGTAAGCACGCTCTAAATTGAGCATGTAAAATGTGAAACTCGAAAGTAGCAAAATCAGTAATACCTGGATTGCTAATCTGCTGAATGAGGGCTAAAACCTGAGTCGTTTTTTTACATGTAAAGGGCGAACCAAGTTAAAATAGGAACGTCTATGAAACTAGCGTATAATAGAGTCTACGACAAATTGAAATAATAGAAGTGAAGTGATTATCTTCAAACTGGATAGGAGCGGAATTTGTCTTGTGGACGAGGGATAAACGCCTTTTACTAATAGGTATTATGATAACTATGCTACTTTCGAGCTGCGATCAGCTTTCTCAGCAGGAAAGGCAGAAAAGTGAATTAACTGTATTAACGGTAGAGTTTAATAGTGGTGCACCGATTCCTAACCTTTACGTAACTGCCACAGATGTAGAGACAGGTGAAATCGTTGAGGATGTGGTTGGCTCTGATGAGGGAGAAGCGAAATTTTCGAAACTGAAAGAGGGACGGGAATATGCTATTGCTGCAACTACGCTTGAAAATAGTAAGAAAAACGATGGCTATACGACAATCGAACATTTTACGTATGATTCAACAAAGCCATATTATCGATTGCAAACACATTTTTCAAGGGACGAGCAGGAGCTAGATGTACCAGTTGTTATGCAAAATCCTGAACTACCGCATGGCTGTGAAATAACATCGTTAACAGCTGTATTAAATTATTATGGTATGAATGTTACGAAGCTTGAAATGGCTGATAAGTATTTACCAAAGCAAGATATACGTACTGTAGGAGGACAACGCATTGGTCCAAATCCAGACCAGGCTTTTGCAGGGAATCCCCGTGAAAAAGCACACGGTATGTATGTTTTTGCCGCTCCGATTGTAAAGGCGGCAGAGGCAGTTATAGCAGATAAAAAAGCAGATTTACGTGTCACAAATATGAGTAATGCCTCACAGGATGAAATTTTACAGCTTGTCCGAGAGGGAGTACCAGTTGTGACATGGGTGACATTGGATTTATCAACTCCTAAAAAAGATCCAGATAGGGGCTGGATATATGAAGGTGAAACAGAATCGCGTGAAGCCTATTTGAACTTGCATGCGGTTGTCTTAACCGGGCATTTAGGCGATAAAGTAGTCGTTATGGACCCATTAAAAGGCTATGTCACGTATAATGTGGATCAATTTTTTAAAAGCTATCAAGAGTTAGGTAAACAAGCTGTAGCAGTTCATAAATAGATTCAAGGGAGTTATCAGGAGTACAAGGAAAGTATGTTACACTAATAAAAAAGGATC
>Ga0213825_1002255_pt1 | contig 12396 bp, 6 predicted proteins | sample MC6MC0900MG_FD_179896 | JGI IMG/M metagenome (GOLD analysis project Ga0213825, IMG submission 179896) | Enriched soil aggregate microbial communities from Iowa State University, Ames, United States - MC6-MC0900-MG | ecosystem: Environmental > Terrestrial > Soil > Unclassified | place: USA: Iowa... | reverse complement strand
CGCGCACGCAGGTCTGCCCACGGCCGTTTGGGAACGCGCACGCGCACCCACCCGTTGCCCAGCGTTGGCGCGGTGAAGTCGTCGCGGTCGACGAAGTTTCCGGTAAACGGTGCCTGCGACGCCTCGCCCTGCATCCACGACGGTGCCTTGACCGCATACGGGATGACCTGGCCCGCCGGCAGGATCACCGGCCAGCCATCACGCCACTCGACCGGCAGCAGGAAGGTCTCGCGCCCGGTGTTGTAGTGGCGCGTAGCGTAGTTGCGGCTGGCCAGGAACACCGCCCACCAGGAGCCGTCCGGGCCTTCCACCAGGTCGGCATGCCCGGCATTGGTGACCGGCAGCGGCCGGTCGTCAGGCAGGTCGCGCTGGGTCAGGATCGGATTGCCCGCGTATGGCACGTACGGTCCCCAGACGTCGCGGCTGCGCAGGACCACCTGCGAATGCTGCGGACCGGTGCCGCCTTCCGCGTCGGACAGGTAATACCAGCCATCGCGCCGGTACAGGTGCGGGCCTTCGATCCAGATTGGCTTCTTCGCAGGTTCCACCCCACCGTCGATCAGCACCCTGCGCGGACCGACGGGGGTGAAGCGGTCCAGGTCGATCTGCTGCATCCAGATCGCACGGTGGCCCTCATAGCGGGGTGTGCCGGGCGGTGCATCGTTGTTGAGCAGGTACACGCGGCCGTCGTCATCGAAGAAGAGTGACGGGTCGATGCCCTCGATCCCGGGCAGCCAGTGCGGGTCGGACCACGGACCGGCCGGGTCGCGCGCGGTGGCGATGAAGTTGCCGCCGCTGTCTACCGCCGTGGTGACCACGTAGAACAGCCCGTCGTGGAACGAAATAGCGGGCGCGAAGATGCCGCGCGACACGCCCAGGCCGTCGAAATCCAGCTGCGAGGGGCGGTCGATGACGTTGCCGATCTGCTTCCAGTGCACCAGGTCCATGCTTTCGAACACCGGGATGCCCGGGAAGTAGGTAAAGCTGGAATTGACCAGGTAGTAGCGGCCGTTCGCGTGGACGATGCTGGGGTCGGCGTGGAAACCGGCAAGGATCGGATTGCGGTAGTGACCGGCGGGCAACGGCGCTTCAAACGCCTGGTCGCGGCCGCTGTATTCGAACCAGTCGAAGTAGACCGGCGGTGCCTCGGCCGCCCTGGCCTGGATCGCAACGGACAGCAACAGCAGCATGGCAAGCAACACGCGCATCAGGGCCTCCCCGCTTCGTCCAGCGTGAGTTCGAACGGCCCCGCCGGCAGGCCGCTGCTGTCGCCAAGCGTGCAGACCGGGCCATCGGCCCAGCAGTAGCGCACGCGTGCGCTGCCGTGGTGCGGACTGCTGTCCGGCGCCACGCGATCGGATCGCAACACGACATCGTCCCCGTCCAACACGGCGTCCGCATACCGGCATTGCCGCACGTCGGTATCACACAGCTCGAATCCGATCGGTCCCTTCGCGCCGGTGGTGGCCAGGCGCCCGGTGACGTCGTCGAAGCGGATCCGCAGCCCGTCCGGGGTGCGCGACACGCTGCGCGCCACCGGGCCGGATGCGGCGCCTGCGCGCTCTGCGTACACCACATGGCGCGACAACGTTGCCAGTCGTCGGCCGAGTTCCTGCTTGTTGGGCGGATGGATGTCGTAGGCGTCGCCGATGTCGATGGTGACCGCCAGGCCGCTGTGCGGATCGTCCGCCGCGACCTGCCGTTGCGCCTCGCGCACCTGTGCCCAGCCGCTCTCGACAGGCGATGCGGGCGGCCTTCCATAGCCAGCCAGCTGCACGATCAGCAGCGGCAGATCGGTGCCGAACCGCGTGCGCCAATCCGCGCGCAGGCTGCGCAGTCGGCCGGCGTAGGCAGCACCGTCGCCGGTGTTGGATTCGCCCTGGTACCACAGGATGCCGCGCAGGCCGAACGTGCCCAGTGGCGCGATCATGCCGTTGTACAGCGTGGACAGGCCGGTGGCCGCCTGCCACGGCGCGGGCGGCGGTGCCTGCGCGCCGGGCGCCATCCGGTACTGCCAAGCGGCGTCCAGGACCACGCGGGTGCCATCATCGAGGCGCACGGCGTGGGCGCTCGACGGACCCGCCAGCCCGCCGTCGCCGTACGTGTCGAGCACGTTGATCACCACCTGGTTGCTGCCCGCCTTCAATGCACCGGCAGCAAGCCGGTACCGGCGTGCTTCGCCGGGGGCGTACTGGCTGCCCACCGCGACGCCATTCACCCAGGTCACGTCGGTCTCATCCACCGGCCCGAGTTCCAGCGTGGCCGGCTGTGCTGCCTGCGCGGCGCTCAGCGTGACCTGGCTGCGGTACCAGACCATCCCGTTGTAGCTGGACAGCGCCGGCACGCCCCAGCGCTCCCATGCGCCCAGCGGGGCCGGTGCCGCGTGCCACCCGGCGTGGCTGGCGTCGGGCTGCCAGGGCGCATCGCCGGGCGTGGCACCCTCGCGCTGCGTCCACCACCGCTGCCAGATATGGCCCCAGCGTGCGTTTGCCGCGGCAGGATCATGGGCATGCAGGGCGAGGACATCCAGCGTTTCGTCCATGCCGCCCTGCGCGCGCAGCGCATCGGCGCTGGTCCAGGCCTCTATCCGCGAGCCGCCCCACGCCGACTGGATGAGGCCCATCGGCACGTTGACGGTCTTTTTCAGCTCGCGCGCGAAGTAGAAACAGGCGGCGGAGAAGTCGCGCACGCTGTCCGGTGATGCGGGTTGCCATGAAGCGGGACCGGCGAAGCCTTGTTGAGGCGTGACCGCCGCGGCCTTGGGCACGGTGAACAGGCGGATGTCCGGGTGCGTGGCCGAGCTGATCTCGCTGTCCGCGTCGAGCGCACGCCGCACCGGAAGCTCCATGTTCGATTGGCCGGAACACAGCCACACGTCGCCGATCAGCAGTTCGCGCGCGACCTGGTTTACCTGCCCTGCGCGCACGGTGAGTGAATAAGGCCCGCCCGCAGCGGTGGCGGGAAGCGTGGCGCGCCAGTGCCCGTCGGCCGCTGCGCGAGCGCTGACGGTGTGGCCAGCGAAGGTGACGGCTACCGCCACGCCCGGATCGGCATCGCCCCAGACCGGTATCGGCTGGTCGCGCTGCAGTACGGCGTGGTCCTGGAACAGCGGGTGCAGGAGTGTCTGCGCCGACTCCTGAGCCAGTGATGGCGTGGCCATTCCCAGCAACACGGCGGCCATTGCCCAGCGTGACCTGTTCATCGCCCGTCTCCTGGTGCGGAAGGAAACTGCAGTGCTTGGTAGTACGCCAGCGGGTGCGGCGGTGCGGGTTCGCCCGGGGGCAAGGGCCGGCCGCTGATCGATTGGAAATAGGCGATGCTGGCGTCGCGCCACCATTGGGCTTCGCGTAGTTGGATCTGGAGGTAGGCGGCTACCTGGGCATGTCGTTGCGGGTCGATGCTGCCGGTCAGCGGGGCAGAGCCCCGCTCTACGGGTGAGCGTTCCGTTGCGAGTGCGGGTTCCGTTACGGGTGCGGGTCCCGTTGCGGATGCCGGTGCGTCCGCGTTGCCGGGCGGCGGTGCGAGGGTGGCCCAGGTGGCCTGCATGGCCTGGACCTGGCGGACGCCCAGGGAATAGCGGCTGACCAGTTCGTCCCAGAGAGTGCGCCCGGACGCCATGCGGTGGTCCCAGGGGACGTGGTGGAACCAAAGCAGCAGGAGCTCTGGAACCTTCGCGGGGTCGGCATAGGTGGCGGCCACGTCCGGGGCATATTGGGCGACGGCGTTGCTGCCGCTTGCGGTGCGGTCGAAGCCGATGCCGCCACGGTCGGCGCGGTGGTAGTACACCGAGGTCCAGTCCGCACGGGGACCACCGTCCACCCAGGGCCCGGGGCCGTAATGGTGGCCGCGCGCCATCAGGTGGTGCAGGCCGAGCGGGGTCATGTAGTTCACTGCCGCCTCGCGCGAGCCCATCATCATGCCGACGATGGGCTGCACCACGGCCGGATCCGGCGAGAACGTCATCGCCGCCCAGTCCGCCGCGATATCGCGCGCCGAGGCCTGCGGATTCCAGGCAAGGCGGCCGAAGGCGTACCAGTTGGCCTGGTCGAACTGCGAGCCCGTCCAGGTGCGGTCGTTGCCGATGTTGGCCACCCCGGCGATGCCGACCAGGGACTCAGCGACGGTCGGTCCCTTACCGCGCCGGCGGGTGTCGGCGCGCAACACTTCCTCGAACAACGGCCCCATGTACACCAGGTGCGTGGCGAAGCCGAGGTACTCCTTGGTGAGCTGGAATTCCAGCATCAGCGGGGTGCGCGGCATCGCACCGAACAGTGGGTGGAAGGGTTCGCGCGGCTGGAAATCGATCGGCCCGTTCTTGACCTGCACGATCACGTTCGGACGAAACGCACCGTCCAGTCCGGCGAACTCGGTATACGCCTGGGTGGCGCGGTCGGCAGGCACGTCGTGGGCATAGACGAAGGCCCGCCACATCACCACGCCGCCGTGCGGCGCCAGCGCGTCCGCCAGCAGGTTGGCGCCGTCGGCATGCGAGCGCCCGTAATCCTGCGGACCCGGCTGTCCTTCCGAGTTGGCCTTGACCAGGAAGCCGCCAAAATCGGGAATACGGGCGTAGATGTCGGCAACCTTGTCGCGCCACCAGCGTTGCACCGCCGGATCCAGCGGATCCGCGGTCTTCAGACCACCGAGCTCGATCGGGGCACTGAAGCGCGCGCTCAGGTAAACGCGGACGCCATAGGGACGAAACACCTCCGCCAGCGCCGCCGCTTTCTCGATGTACGCAGGCGCCAGGCTCCAGGCGCTGGCATTGACGTTGTTGAGTACGGTGCCGTTGATGCCCAGCGAAGCATTGGCGCGCGCGTAATCGGTGTAACGCGGGTCTTTCCATTCCGGCAGGCTCTGCCAGTCCCACAGCGAGCGACCCGCATAGCCGCGTTCGACATGGCCGTCCAGGTTGTCCCAATGGTCGAGCACCCGCAGCGGCACGCGCGGTGATTCGTGCACGTCCAGCCTGTCCAGCGCAGCCCCGGTCTGGAGCAGGCGCAGCAGGTGGAACACACCGTAGAGAACGCCGATGTCACGCTGCCCTGCCACCACCAGCAAGCTGCGTCCGTCGTGCTGCACGCGCTTCAGCACATAGCCATCCTGCCCCAGCGCATCCATCTCGCCGTGCAGGGCTGCGATCACGTTGGACGACCGCGGTGTTCCCAGGATCACGGAATACCGGCTTGCATCGGCATGCATCCGCGGCGACTTGCCCAGCAGACCGGCCAGCCCGCGCTCCAGTTCCGCGCGCGCAGCGCGCTGCGTCGGCGTCGCGTCGGGCGCGACGATATCGCTCAACTGCGCGCGGTACGTGGCGGCGAGCACGGGCTCGACCGGCACATAGCGCATCCACAGCGAATGACCGTCTTCGGCGCGTGCGCTGCCTACAAAAAGCAGCAAGGCGATGACAGCGCTCGACATCCAATGACACCGTTCGACAGCGGCACGATGCGGCGTTTTCGGCAGTAAACCGGGTAAGCTGGAGACGTGCCCTGGTCGCTGCATCATCTCCCCTGCCCGCCGCACGGTAGCGTTGCGAAAACGAAAGGAAACGCGTATTGGACAAGCCGAAGAAATCGGTCCGCCGCAAAACGAGTGGCGTGACGATCGACGAGGTGGCGGCGCTGGCAGGCGTTTCGCCGATGACCGTGTCGCGGGCAGTCAACCAGGGCAATGTGCGCGAAGAGACCCGGGACCGCGTGATGCGTGCGGTGCGCAAGCTGGGCTACACGCCCAATGTCGCGGCCAGTGCGCTGGCCGCCGCGCAGCACACCCGCATCGCGCTGATCTATGCCAACCCCAGCGGTGCGTACCTGAGTGAGCTGCTGGTAGGCCTGCTGCGCGTGGCGTCCAACGCACCGGTGCAGCTGACCATCGACTACTGGGAGAACATGGATGCCGAGGCCGAACGGAAGGCCGCGCGCAGCCTGGCCAGCCGGGTCGATGGCGTGATCCTGCCACCGCCCCTGTGCGAATCCGCAGCCGCCGTCGGCGAACTGGTGGAGGCGCGCATCCCGGTGGTGGCGATCGCTTCCGGTCGCCAGGGGGATGGTATTTCCTGCGTGCGCATCGACGACTTCCACGCTGGAAAGGAAATGGCCGAGCACCTGATCCAGCACGGGCACACGCGCATCGGCTTCATCTGCGGTCGCGATGACCTCAGCGCCAGCGCACGCCGTTACGACGGCTTTGTCGTCGCGCTGCAGGAGGCGGGCCTTGAGGTGGACCCCGAACTGGTCCAGCGTGGCAACTACACCTACCGCTCCGGGCTGGGCGCGGCAGAGCTGCTGCTCGCGCACGCGCGGCCGCCGACCGCCATCTTCGCCAGCAACGACGACATGGGCGCTGCCGCCATTTCGGTCGCGCACCGGCGGGGACTGGATGTGCCGCGCGACCTTTCGGTAGTCGGCTTCGATGACACCTCGGCCGCCACCACGGTGTGGCCGGAACTGAGCACCATCCACCAGCCGATTGCGGCGATGGCCGATGCGGCCATCGATATCCTGCTGCGTACCATCCGCCACCGCAACGACGAAGCGCGCCCGTTGACCGACCACGTGCTGCCGCACCGGCTGGTGATGCGCGACTCGGTGGCGCGCCCGCCCAAGGGTCGGTAGGGCGCGCCGCAGCGTCATGCGCCGGCGCCCGCGCAGGCGACGGTGACGTCCGCTTCGTTCAAAGCGCCCAGCGCGACGCGCGACATCGAGACGGTCATGGCCGAGGCGGTCACCAGTGACCACGGGCGATCCAGCGTGCCCACCTGCGCGCCGGCACCGGCCAGGCACTTCAAGGGCACGCCTACGCGCGTCCACTGCCCCACCGGCAGCTTCGCCAGGGTCGGCCCGATCGCCATCCGCGCCGTGCAGCCGGTGCCACAGCCTACCGCCAGCCAGGCATCGCCCTTGGGTGCGGCGTCCACGCGCAGCGTGGTGACCAGCATCAGGTCGCCGTTGCTCTCGCGCTGCAGGTCCAGCGCCGTGTGCGATTGCAGGGCGGCAACCGCCTCACCCGTTCCCGACCAGGCAAAACGACGGCCGTCTTCCTGCACCAGGTGGTCCACCCCGGTGACCTTGAGCAGGTCGCCGTCCAGGTCTTCCGGCACCTTGGTGACGGTCACGCCCTGCCCGGTGGCGGTTTCCAGCCGCAGCGCCATGCCGGCGCCGGCGTCGCCGCGTGCGAAGAACACGCCGGCGGCGCCCTCGTTACCGGTCACCCCCGAGACTTCAGGCAGCGCGGCCAGGTCGCCCTTGTCGGCGTAGGTCAGGCCATAGCCGAACGCGAACTGCGGGTCGTAGTCCTTCTGCCCCACGTTGTTGGCGTACTGCACCGCGGTGCGCGGCCAGCTGAAGCTCAGCTTGCCCTTGAAGTCGTTCTGCACGGCACCGTCCGGCTTGCGCAGCAGCACGTCGGCCACGCCTGCGCCTTCCGAACCCGGCAACCATGCAGCAACGAAGGCATCGGCAGCGTTGATCTCGCGGTTGACCCACAGCGGTCGACCGCTCAGGAAGACCGCGACCACCGGAATGCCTTGTGCCTTGAGTTTCCTGATCAGCGCAAGGTCGGTCTCGTCGCCCGGCTTGTACGCCAGCGTTGCCAGGTCGCCCTGGAACTCGGCGTAGGGGTTCTCGCCAAACACCACCACGGCGACATCCGGCTTGGCCTTCCAGGCGCCATCCACTGCGAACTCGGCCTGGCCCCCCGCCGCCCTGACCTGCTGGGCGATGCCCTCGAAGATCGTGTCCGCGTTCGGGAAGTCCTTGCGGGTGGTGCCCGTGCCCTGCCAGTTCAGGGTCCAGCCACCGGCCTGCTTGCCGACATCGTTGGCGCCGTCACCGGCGACCAGGATGCGCTGCTTCGGCGCCAGCGGCAGTACCCCGCCCTGGTTCTTCAGCAGCACCAGCGATTCGCGCACGGCCTGGCGGGCCACGTCGCGATGTTCCGGCGCGCCGATCAGGGCGAACTGGCCACCCACCGCACGCGCGGACGGCTTGCCGGCCTCGAACAGGCCCAGTCGCATCTTTACCTTGAGGATCCGGCGCACGGCGTCGTCCAGGCGTTCCTGCGAAATCGTGCCGGCCTTCACCGCAGCCAGCGTGGTTTCGTACATGCCCTTCCAGCTGTCCGAGGCCATCGGCATGTCCAGCCCGGCATTGATGGTCGCCGGGCAGTCGGTGGTGGTGCAGCCCTTGACCTGGCCGTGGCCGTTCCAGTCGCCGACCACGAAGCCGCCGAAGTTCATCCGGCCCTTCAGTGCATCGGTCAGGTACGGCTTGTTGCCATGCATCTTCTCGCCGTTGACGCTGTTGAACGAGGCCATCACGGTCTGCGCGCCGGCGGCGATCGCCGGCGGGTAGCCGGCGGCATGGATGCGTACCAGTTCGGCTTCGCTGATTTTCGTGTCGCCCTGGTCCTTGCCGTCGGTGGTGCCGCCGTCGCCGAGGAAGTGCTTCACCGAGGCGATGACATGGCGTCCGTCGAGGAATTCCGGCGAACCGACCTTGCCCTGCAATCCTTCGACCACCTTGCCGGCGTAGCTCGCTACGACCTCGGGCGATTCGGAGTAGCCCTCGTAGGTACGTCCCCAGCGGTCGTCCTGCGGCACCGCCACGGTGGGCGCGAACGCCCATTCCATGCCGGTGGCCCGGGTTTCCAGCGCGGTGATCTCGCCGATGCGGCGCACCAGCTCCGGATTGCGCGCCGCGCCCAGCCCGATGTTGTGCGGGAACAGGGTGGCGCCGACGATGTTGCTTTGCCCGTGCACCGCATCGATGCCAAACAACACCGGGATCGCCTTGCCGCCCTGCGCGGTATCCATCGAGGCCGCGTAGAAGGCATCGGCCAGCGCCAGCCACTCCGCGGGCGAGGCGTCGTAGCGGCCGCCGGGGTCAGAGTTGCCGCCGGCCAGGATCGACCCCAGCCGGTACTTCCGCACGTCCTCGGGGGTGGTGCTGGCGATGTCGCCCTGGATCAGCTGGCCCACCTTCTCCTCCACCGTCATGCCCGCCATCAGCTCGGTGATGCGCTTTTCCAGGGCGGGGTCTTCGGCCAGCGGCCAGCTCACCGACGGCCACGGGGTGGCCTCGGCAGTCGCTGCGGGCGCCGCCGTGGCGGCGACCTTGTCGTCGCCTTTGCAGGCAACCAGCGCCAAGACGACCGCGACCATCAGGACGGGGGTACGACGCGGGAGGGTGTGGTGGGTCATGGCGCTCTTCCTTGTTGCCGCGATCAGCGCAGCAGGTAGGTGTTGATCAGGTTTTCGTAGCGTTCCTGCTTGCCGCTGATCTGCTTGGGCTCACCGCCCTTCGCCCCCAGTGCGGCCAGGTCCGCCAGGCTGAGCTTGCCATGTTCGAAGTCCTTGCCGGCGCCGCTGTCGAAGCTCGCGTAGCGCTCGGCGCGCCACTGCTCCCACGGCGAGTCGTTGAGCAGGCCATGGGCCACTTCCAGGCCGCGGGCAAAGGCGTCCATCCCGCCGATATGGGCAACGAACAGATCTTCCATATCGGTCGACTCGCGCCGCACCTTGGCGTCGAAGTTCAGGCCGCCTTCCAGCCCGCCCTGGCGCAGCACCACCAGCATCGCGCCGACGGTGTCGTACAGGTCGGTCGGGAACTGGTCGGTGTCCCAGCCGTTCTGCGCATTGCCGCGGTTGGCGTCGATGCTGCCCAGCAGGCCGTGGTCCGAGGCGACCTGCAGGTCGTGCTCGAAGGTGTGGCCGGACAGCGTGGCGTGGTTGGCTTCGATGTTGAGCTTGAAGTCCTTGTGCAGCCCGTGTTCCTTCAGGAAACCGGCCACGGTGGCGCTGTCGAAATCATACTGGTGCTTCATCGGCTCCATCGGCTTGGGCTCGATCAGGAAGTTGCCCTTCAGGCCGATGCTGCGACCGTAGTCGCGCGCCATGGTCAGGAAGCGAGCGAAGTGGTCGACCTCGCGCTTCATCTGCGTGTTCACCAGCGAGGCGTAGCCTTCGCGGCCACCCCAGAACACGTAATGTTCGCCGCCCAGCTCCACCGTGGCTTCCAGCGCCGCCTTCACCTGTACCGCGGCACGTGCCACCACGGCGAAGTCCGGGTTGGTCGAGGCACCGTTCATGTAGCGCGGGTGCGAGAACAGGTTGGCGGTGCCCCACAGCAGCTTCATGCCGGTGGCGTCCTGGCGTTCCTTGGCCAGGCCGACCATGTGCTTGAGGTTCTTCTCGTACTCGCCGACATCGTCGGCGTCCGGCGCCAGGTCGATGTCATGGAAGCACCAGTACGGCACGCCCAGCTTGGTAAAGAACTCGAACGCGGCGTCGACCTTGGCTTCGGCGCTGGCCATCGGCGTGCCGACCTCCCACGGGAAGTGGCGGGTACCCGGGCCGAACGGATCATGCCCGGCGTTGCAGAAGGTATGCCAGTAGCAGACCGCGAAGCGCAGGTGCTCCTGCATGGTCTTGCCGCCGATGACCTTGTTGGCGTCGTACACCTTGAACGCAAGCGGGTTGTCCGACCCGCGGCCTTCGAAGGGAATGCGGCCGATGCCGGGGAAGTATTCGGTGGCGCCGATGAAGGGCTGGGTGCTCATGCTGCGGTTCCTTTCGTTGTGCGAGGTGTCGCGAAAAAAGCGGGATCAGCCGCGCTGCAGCGGCGTGATGGCATCAAGGTGGCGCAGGAAACGGTCGTAGGCGGCGGCGTAGGCGGCGCCCCGCGAGGCATCCGGGCGTGCGGACAGCTGCGGGTCGAGCGCAACGTGGCGCTCGGTGATGTCGGCGATCGAGTCCGCGTCCCCGCGCGCCTTGCCCAGCGCCCACAGCGCCTGCAGCGCGGCGCCGAACGCAGCGCCTTCGGGATGGGTCGGTACGTCCACCGGCAGGCCGAACACATCGGCCACCAGTTGCCGCCACTGCGCGCTGTTGCTGCCGCCGCCGGTAAGCACGATGCGTTCAAACCGCATGCCGGCACGCACGAAGGCGTCGTAGCCGTACTTCAGGCTGTAGGTGGCGCCTTCCATCGCCGCACGGTAGAAGTGCGCCGGGGTCATGTTGGTGGTGTCCAGCCCGGCCAGCACGCCCTTGCCATGCGGCAGGTCCGGGGTTCGCTCGCCGTTGAGGAACGGCAGCATCACCAGGCCGTCGGCGCCGGGTGCGGTGGCGCGCAGGTGTCCGTCGCCAAAGCGGGTGCTGAAACCGAACGCGTCGGCCACCTGCTCGGTGACCACGGTGCAGTTCATGGTGCAGATCAACGGCAGCCAGCCGCCGGTGGACGAGCAGAACGCGGCCCACGCGCCGTCGGGGTCGACCACCGGCGTGTCCGAGTACGCGAACAGCGTGCCCGAGGTGCCCAGGCTCATCGCCAGGCGGCCGGGCGCCACGCAGCCGGTGCCGATGGCGGCCATCATGTTGTCACCGCCGCCCACGGCCACTTTCGCGGTGGCAGGCAGTCCAAATGCTTTTGCGGCGGCGGGGGCGATGTCGAACAGGGCGTCGGGCGGCGCGATGGGCGGCAGGCACTCCGCCAGGTTGCGGTCCGGATCGGTCGCGCGCAGCAGCTCCGGCGACCAGGTGCGGGTGCGCACGTCCAGCCAACCGGTCCCGGAGGCATCGCCATGTTCGCAGAAGCGCTCGCCGGTGAGCACGAAGTTGAGGTAGTCGTGCGGCAGCAGGATGGTGGCCAGGCGTGCGTACGCGTCCGGCCGGTGGGTCTTCGTCCACGGCAGCTTGGAAGCGGTGTAACCGGTCAGGATCGGGTTGCCGGCCAGGGCGATCGTCTTTTCGGTGCCGCCCGCCGCGTCCATGATCTGGATGCACTCGGCCGAGGTGCTGGTGTCGCACCACAGTTTGGCCGGTGCCAGCACCTCGCCTGCGGCATCGAGGGGCACGAAGCCGTGCTGCTGGCCCGACACGGCCAGCGCGGAAACGCGCGCGCGCACCGAAGGGGCGATGGCCGCGAAGCAGGTGTGCAGTGCAGCCACCCAGTCGGCCGGGCGCTGCTCGCGGCTGCCGTCGGCGGCGCTGTCCAGTTCAAGCGGGGCACTGGCGCTGGCCACCACGCTGCGCTTGGCCGGGTCGTAGACCAGCACTTTCAGGCTCTGCGTACCTGCATCGATTCCAGCAACCAGATCCATCCAATATTCCCCATGTATTCCAGAAAGGTAGCGCTACCAATTTCCTGCAGCAGAACACGGCCACGCTACGCGGTGGCCAGGCTCCGTGGCCAGACCTCTGCCGGTGCCTTGCAGTAGCGCTCGATGAATTCCGCCTGCGATGGCATCGTCGCAACCGCCTGCTGCACCGGTTGCTGGATCCGCGCCAGCAGCGTGCGCAGATCCGCATCGCCGAGCGCGCGCGCCAGCGGGTGCGGCGGACCCGGCTGGATGCCCTGCCCCATCAGCACGCTGGTCCAGGAATCCACGCGGAAC
>Ga0213825_1002246_pt1 | contig 12419 bp, 7 predicted proteins | sample MC6MC0900MG_FD_179896 | JGI IMG/M metagenome (GOLD analysis project Ga0213825, IMG submission 179896) | Enriched soil aggregate microbial communities from Iowa State University, Ames, United States - MC6-MC0900-MG | ecosystem: Environmental > Terrestrial > Soil > Unclassified | place: USA: Iowa... | reverse complement strand
CAAGTTAAATTTGTCTAGTAGCTTTTTTATTCTATTAGCTACTCCATTCTTACATATATCTAACTCCTCACATCTAAGGACTATGTAATACATCCCTATAGCTACGGCTTCTCCATGAGAAACTCCCTTATAATTTTGAAGCTTTTCTATAGCATGACCTATGGTATGACCAAAATTTAAAATCATCCTCTCTCCATTGTCCTTTTCATCCTGCTCTACTACCTGTTTTTTTATACTACAGCATCTATATATGATATCTTCCATATCTTCAAATAAAGCTTCATAGCTTTCTATACTTTCAAACTTTTCAAAGAGCTCTTTATCCTTTATTAGCCCATATTTTATAGCTTCTCCTAATCCATCATTTACATATCTCTTCTCTAAAGTTTTAAGAACCTGAGGATCTATGTAAACTGCCTTAGGATGATAAAAACTACCTATTAAATTTTTTCCCCTAGGTAAATCCACAGCTACCTTTCCCCCTATGGAAGAATCTATTTGAGCAAGTAGTGATGTTGGAATTTGAACAAAAGGAATTCCTCTTAAAAGAGTAGCTGCACAAAAACCAGCTAAATCCCCAATTACTCCTCCACCTAGAGCTATAATTAAATTTCCTCTATTTAATCTAAAATCTAAAAGCTCATTATAAAGTCCTACTAAGGATTCTACTGATTTACTACCTTCTCCAGGTTTCAAAACTACCTTTAAAACATTAAAGCTATTATCCTTTAAAGATCTGGTAGTTATATCTCCATAAAATTTATCTACATTTTCATCAGTAATTATAGCTATTTTATTTCCCTTATATATCTTTGAAATTTCTTCACCTATATTGTTTATAATTTTTGATTTAATAAGAATTTCATAATGATTGTCTGGAAGGTTTATTTCTAACTTTTTCATACTTCTTCCTTTCTATTAAAAGTTAAAACACTTAACTCTTAAAACTAATTCATATATTAAATTATATCCTAAGGCTAGTATTTCATCTATAATGAAAACTGTCTCAAAAACTTAATTTTGAGACAGTTTTGTTGAATTAGAACTTAATAAATTCTATGTATCTTCTAATTTTATCCGATGACTATCCACTCTAATATTCCATCCTCTTCAAAGTGGAAGTAAAGAGCGGCTACGACCCTGAATAACGATCTCTCCTAAAGGACAACGAGTTCTAAGTATCGAAAATACTGATACTAAGAATTCTGTTAGTAAGCTTCAGTGGGAGTAAAAACTCCCTCTGAAGCAAAGAACTATGTTTATAGGTTTAGGAATTCCCTATAATTATCTTCTTTAAATCCTACTAACACTTTATCTCCATCTATAAGTATAGGTCTTTTTACTAACATTCCATTTGTAGAAAGAAGTTGTATGGCTTCTTCTTTTGACATGTCTTTAATCTTATCCTTTAAATTCATTTCCTTATAAAGCTTTCCTGAGGTATTAAAGAATTTTTTAATTTCAAGTCCACTTTGCTCAAGCCATAAAGCTAACTCTTCCTTAGTTGGATTATTCTCCACTATATGTCTATCCTCAAAATCTATATTATTCTCAACAAGAAATTTCTTTGCTTTAATACATGTAGTGCACTTTGGATACTGAATAAATAATATGCTCATATATCTTCTCTCCTTTTATTTTAAATAGTTACTTTACTGTTATTATAAAATATTTATTACTAATTATTATACATTAATCAATTATTTTTTCACATATGAATTCATAAATAGAAACTTATGTAGTAAATTACTCCTTTTGCATCATATATATTATGCATTAATATAAATAGTGTAAAATATAATATAATATTACATACACATTACTATATATATTTTATAATTTAAATTGGAGGATTTTTTATGAAAATTTTTAACACACCTTCTGTTATGATTGAGGAAGCTAAAAAAGCTGAACACAAACATAATCCGTTTCTTAACTTACTTATATCTATAGTCCTTATTTTGGTAAGTCAGATTATACTTATCATTCCTATGGCTATAATAGGCATTATAATTGCAGTTAAGAACAGTGGAATGTCTATGACTATGGATAATCCAGCATTAAGTCTTATAAATTTATTTAGCACTGGATTTTTAATTATAATTTGTATTCTATACTGCAAATTTAGTGAAAAAAGAAATCTTCGTTCTATGGGATTAATAAAAAAAGGTGCCCTTAAAGAATATGGTATTGGTTTAATAGTAGGACTTATTATGTTTAGTGCCATTGTATTAATTTTAATGCTTTCTGGTCAATTATCCTTTGTTAGTGTCACCCTGTCTTCTCTTCCTATAATTATTCTTTACTTTATTGGATTTATGATACAAGGTGCCAGTGAAGAATTTTTATGTAGAGGCTTTTTATTAACTTCCATTGCTGCTAAAAATGGAATTATTCTCGGTATTATTTTAAATTCTTGTCTATTTGGATTTCTTCATCTTTTCAATGCAGGATTTTCTATACTACCACTGATTAATATTATTTTAGTTGGTATATTCTTTTCTGTTTATGCTTATCGTACAGATAATATTATTGGAGCATGTGCAATTCACTCCATGTGGAACTTTGCTCAAGGTAATATATGGAATTCTTGTTAGTGGAATGAACATAGGCCCTTCTATATTTAAAGTTAATAACTTTAGTGAATCTTTACTTTCTGGTGGTGCATTTGGAGCTGAGGGCGGCCTTGCTTGTACAATTGTATTAATTATATCTACATTGCTTGTATTATTTATTCCTAAAAAATCTATTTCTACATCATCTAGTGAATCATTTTAAATAAATCTATATAAAAATCATGATATAGTTATATATGGAACTATATAACTACTTTTATATATCCCTATATAACTATTTAAATATATGCATATTTATCTATTTAACTATATAACTATTTAACTAGTTGTTGTCGCCATGAGGGTTTGAAGGTATTTTGGATATATAAAGTTCTGTTTCAGAATTATTTGCTAATCTTTATAAAATGTTGAGCTTGCACTTTAATATAAGAGCAAGCTCAACATTAATTTAGAATTTAGCCTATTTTTCTGATTTTTTATTCTTGAATTGATAACTTCTTATAGTTATTATATCTTTCCATAGCATCTGCTTCTGTTTTTGCAAATAGTTCTTCTGCTGCCTCTGGGAATACCTTAGCTAAGGATGCATATCGAACTTCACCTAATAAGAAGTCCTTAAAGCTTCCATTTGGTGCTTTTGAATCTAATGAGAATGGATTCTTAGTTCCTCTTAAATCAGGATTATATCTATATAAACTCCAATATCCACAATCTACAGCTCTCTTCTCTTCTTCTTGTGAATAAGCCATTCCAGCTTTAATACCATGACTAATACATGTAGAGTAAGCTATAATTAAGGATGGTCCATCATAAGCTTCAGCTTCAGCAATAGCTTTCACAGTTTGATTTTTATCTGCTCCCATGGATACTTGAGCCACATATACATAACCATAGCTCATAGCCATCATTCCTAAGTCCTTCTTCTTAGTTCGCTTTCCTGATGCTGCAAACTTAGCCACTGCAGCTGTTGGAGTTGATTTTGAGGATTGACCTCCTGTATTGGAATAGACTTCTGTGTCAAACACTAATACATTTACGTTTTCTCCAGATGCCAATACATGGTCAAGACCACCATATCCTATATCGTAAGCCCATCCATCTCCTCCAAATAGCCATTGGGATCTATTAACAAAGAATTCTTTATCTTCGAGTATCTTCTTAGCTATCTCACTGTTTTCTTTTTCAAGAATCTGGGTTAACTTAGTTGCTCTTTCTCTTGTGCCTTCACCCTTATCCATGTTGTCTAACCAATCCTGTAACACTGGTTTAGCTTCCTCTGAAATATTATTGTTAAGAGCTTCTCTTATATTTTGTGCAATTCTTTCTCTTATAGTTTTAACAGCCATATACATTCCAAAACCATACTCTGCATTGTCTTCAAACAGTGAGTTAGCCCATGCTGGTCCATAGCCTTGTTTATTAGGTCTATAAGCTGTTGAAGGTCCTCCCGCTGCCCAAATTGATGAACAACCAGTAGCATTAGCCACCATCATTCTATCTCCAAATAATTGAGTTACAAGTTTAGCATATGGAGTTTCTCCACATCCTGCACATGCACCAGAGAATTCAAGTAGAGGTTGCTCAAACTGGCTACCCTTCACAGTATTTTTATTCAATGGATTCTTCTTGTTTGCAACTTTTTCTACAACATAATTCCAAACTTCTATTTGATCATGCTGACTATCCTGTGGCTTCATGACTAAAGCTTTTTCTTTAGCTGGACAAACCTCTGCACAGTTCCCACATCCAGTACAATCTAAAGGTGTAACTCCTATATGGAAGAACATAGGATTTTCAGTTTTAAGAGCCTTGGCTTCTAGCAACTTCATATCCTTTGGAGCATTTTCCTTTTCTTTTTCATCTAATAGAAAGGCTCTAATAGTGGCATGTGGACATACATATGAACATTGATTACATTGAATACAGTTCTCTGAAATCCACTGTGGCACATTTACTGCTATTCCTCTCTTCTCAAAGGCAGTAGTACCTGCCATGAAGGTACCATCATCTACTCCCTCTCTAACCAATGTAGAAACTGGAATAGCATCTCCTTCCATTCTATTCATTGGTTCTACAATATCTTTAATAAATGCAGGATATTCCTTCATTATATCTAACTTATCATCCTTAGCATCCTTCCATTTACTTGGAACTTCTACTTTAATTATAGAATTTATTCCTGAATCAATGGCAGCATGGTTCATATTTACTACTTTTTCACCCTTCTTGCCATAGGAAGTTATAACTGCTTCTTTTAAATATTTAACTGCATCTTCAATAGGTATGATATCTGCTATCTTAAAGAAGGCAGCTTGCATTATCATATTTATTCTTCCACCTAACCCAATCTCTTGGGCTATTTTAACTGCATTTATGATGTAAAAATCTATGTTATTTTCTGATATATATCTTTTTAAATCAGCTGGTAATCTATCTTCCAAATCTTTTTCTGTCCATTGAGTATTTAAAAGGAATTTTCCACCCTTCTTTAATCCTTGTAATAAGTTATAGCTATAGACGTAGGATTGATTATGACAAGCAACAAAATCTGCCTTGTCTATGGTATAGTGAGATTTAATTGGTTTATTACCAAATCTTAAGTGAGAAACAGTTATTCCACCTGATTTCTTAGAGTCATAAGAGAAATATCCTTGTGCATACATGTCTGTATGATCTCCAATAATTTTTATGGCACTCTTATTGGCTCCAACAGTACCATCGGAACCTAACCCCCAGAATTTACATGAAGTTGTGCCTTCTGGCGTAGCATCTATATCTTCCTTTGGCATTAAAGATGAGTTTGTAACATCATCAATTATTCCTATAGTAAATCTATCCTTAGGTTTATCTTCTTTTAAGTTTTCAAATACGGCAGCTATATGAGCTGGAATTGGATCCTTTGAACCAAGTCCAAATCTTCCGCCTACTACTAATGGAGCATTTTCTTTTCCAAATAGTGATCTTACTACATCTAGATAAAGAGGTTCTCCTATAGAACCTGGCTCCTTAGTTCTATCAAGTACTGCTATTTTCTTAACTGTACTTGGTATAGCTTTTATAAATCTCTCTATAGAGAAAGGTCTATAAAGTCTTACTTTTACAAGACCTACTTTTTCTCCCTTAGCTCTTAGATAATCTATAGTTTCCTCAACCACTTCAGATACAGAACCCATAGATATAATTATTCTGTCTGCATCTGGTGCTCCATAGTAATCAAAGCAATGATATTCTCTTCCTGTGATCTTAGTTATTTCACTCATATAATTTTCTACCACAGTAGGAATATCTTCATAGTATCTATTAAGTGACTCACACATTTGGAAGTATAAATCAGGGTTTTGAGCAGTTCCTCTTGTAACTGGGTGATCTGGATTTAATGCATTCTTTCTGAAATCTTCAATGGCATTATAATCTACTAGTTTAGCCAATTCATCTTGCTCTATAACCTCAATCTTTTGTATTTCATGGGAAATTCTAAAGCCATCAAAAAAGCTAAGGAATGGCATCCTAGCCTTTATAGCACTTAAATGTGCTACTGCTGCTAAATCCATAACTTCTTGAACGGAACCCTCTGCAAGCATTGCAAATCCCGTCTGCCTTGTAGCCATAACGTCCTGATGATCACCAAATATACTTAATGATGACGTAGTAATAGCTCTAGCGGCAACATGTATAACACCAGGTAATCGTTCTCCAACCATTCTATACATGTTAGGTATCATAAGTAATAAACCTTGTGATGCTGTGTATGTAGATGATAGCGCTCCTGCTTGTAAGGAACCATGTAATGCTCCAGCTGCCCCTGCCTCAGATTGCATCTCTACTACTTTAACAGGATGACCAAATATATTTTTTCTTCCCTTAGCAGCCCATTCATCTACTAGTTCAGCCATAGGTGTAGATGGTGTAATTGGGAATATGGCAGCTACTTCAGTAAATGCATAGGATATATGTGCTGCTGCTGTATTACCATCCATAGTCTTCATTTTTCTCATGTTATTACCTCTTTTCTTACAGTTTAAATATATTGATAATGAAACTATTTAGACAAATATATAATGTCTTACTAGCCTTTTGTTACTTTGCTGTAGCTTATAAAGCTTTAATTTTTACTTTTATACCATTTATATGTTGGTCTAAATAAGTGTATATTATGTATAGTTATAAAAAATATTAAAGGCATATTATTAAACTGTAAGAAAATGAGGCTTTCACAAAATAGAGTTATCCATTTTGTGAAAGCCTCATTGGTGAAGTTATTTAATTTCTAATACTCTATATAGTAGGCTCAACATTATTCATTGACCACCCATCATTTCTTACGTCATGTATATCTATAAACTCATCCTTCTCATCTATAGCTTTAAGCCTCTTTACTATTCCATAAGGCTCTTTTAAAGATAATTTATATCCCCTACCTGATATTATCCATAGAGTTCTATAACCTTTAGGCGTAACCTTTAATTTATCTTCACCTTTACCATCAGTAAAGTATATAAGTAAGTTAGTATCCGTGTTATTTATATATTCAAATACAGGAGTAAACTGTGTTCCTCCCCCTTTAGTAGCTCTTTCTCTTATATCCTTTATAGACTTAACCCTATATGATCTTTTAATATTGCTATCACACTCTATTATGGTTACCTCACTATTATAATTTTTCACTATAGAAATCACCTCTTTCATAGCCTGCTTAAACTCAGCATCACTTATACTTCCACTTATGTCAATGGCTACAGTAATTTTAGCTCTATGTCCCCTTAGCTCACCCTTTAAGTCTAATCTATTAGGTTGCCTTCTATTTCTTCTTGTTACAGTTTTCTTTTTACTGCTCTCTAAGGTTCCCATTATTTTTTTTAAATAAATATTCCATGGAATTTCATTTTCATTTCCCTTTAAAGCTTTTAGCATGGCTTCTACTTCTATTGGAAGCTTTCCTTTATTAGATAACTCTGCAAACTTCTCTGTGAAAGATTTCATAGTTTTATCATCTATATCATCAGATTCATCCCAGGTTTCATGGGTCTTCTTAGGATCATATTCATCCTTAATATCGCCTTTAGAATCATCCTCTTCTCCTTCTTTGTCTTCTTCTAACAAATCTAACTCTCCTTGAATTTCTCCTACATAATACTCCATAGAATTATATGGTTCTAGCTTTAAATTATATTTTGTATTTATCCATTCTAGGGTAGTTGCATAGGATGGCAAATGCTCTATATATTGATTGGCAACTATATCCATAGCCATGTTAACGGCTAAGGTACTGTATTTTATTCTTAACTCCTTTGCCCTTGATAAGTGTAATGCTAAAATATGATGGATTTCATGTTTTATGGTTCCTTGCATCTGACTTATATCAAGCTGCAAAAATATAAGAGGATTAAAATAAATTATATATTTAGCACCTTTAAAATTTATGGCTGTAGGTGTAGCTATATCATATCTTATTTCCCTTTTTACCTGAAATAAAAAATATCCATAGAAATTTTCCTTATCCTCCATAAGGGCTAGATTTACCCTATCTACTATCTTATAAAACTCTAACTTTAAATCTTCTGGCATATCAACTTCAAATTTTTCGCCATCTCTTCTGGCTTTAAACATCTCTCCACTATTCACTAGATTAGTTACTTTATTGTAAAGATTAACCCTCAACTCTTCAAACTTCTTACTCATAGCTATCTATCCTTTTATATCAGTATAGGCAGCAAAGTAATTCTCTACAAAGTCCTCGTTTTCTAATATGAAGTTATATACTTTCTTTTTACTTTCTCTCATATCTTGCATAATTCCAATCATCAAGTCTACTGGATAAAAGCTAAGAAATTCTACAAATCTATCTATAATTTTCTTTATAGCTGCTCCTTCTAACTCTTCAACTTTGCTGTTAATATAATTTATCATATTGCTCCCTGTTAAATATAATCTAGTGTGACTCTCCTTAGATATCTTAATTTTAACATCCTCAGATAAAAATCTTTCTTCAAATACTTCTTCTGGAGAAATTAAAGCTGTATTATCTGACTCTATAAAATCCATAAGCTGCTCTGCTATGACTCTTCCAAGATTCCCTCTTAAAACATTTAAGAATACTCTTCTTGGTATATTATCTTTATTTTCTTTATATAGCTTATAACTTTTAGATACTCTTTCAAAGCTTCTTGGGGTAGCCCTTATATCATCCTCGTTAATGCTATGGAGATACTCTGGAAATGTAGATATAAACTCTATTATTTTTATATCTACCTGGTTTTCTGATGCCCATTTAATCCAACCTTTTGCATCACTTTCCATGTTAAGCCAAACAAATCGATTTTCTTGGGCAGCATCCATATCTACTACTTGATAATCAAAGTCCGAACCATATTTACTTGATGGATTCATTGCAGCTAATATCTTAACTTTATCATGAAGCTTATATCCATTTATCTCTCTATTTAATATTAAATTCATAAGCTCTTGCTGTACACTATGCTCACACCTATTTATTTCATCTATAAATAAAAGTACATCCTTACCTTCTAAAATAAGATTATCTATTTCCCTAAGCTTTGTATGAATAGCATATATAGTTGCTTTTTTATTAATAAGTCTTCCATCACTATCTTTGATACTATATTCTTCAACAGTTGGTAATCCTCCTATTTCACCTTCCTTTAAAAGGTTTCCATCTATAACAACAAGACTCCACTCATGCTTTCTTGCTAGAGCCTTAGCAAGAGCAGTTTTGCCTATTCCACTCTCTCCTACAATAAGAGGTACTTCATTCGTTTCTATTACTAGCTCTACGCTTTTTAATGTATCATTAAAGTTCATTTATCATATCCTCCTACATCATCTTTAGCTTTTCATCTATAGCAATTCTCTTTGCTCTACTACTTCCATACTTATGAATGAATATAATCTTATCCATGGAAATATTATTATATTTCTTATTTATGCTTTCACAATTAATAAAATTTCTTACATAGCTATCTTTTATATCTTCACTTGATAATCTTTCTTTTAATACTCCTTCAAGGTCTTCTAGAGATATTTCTTTTATCAGATACTTAATTACTAGTATATTTTCTTTCAAGAACTTTATCATCTTTTCCTTACTTAAATTAGGAATAAACTTAATAGCTGCCTCATTATTTCTAATTGCAGAAATTTCAGCTCTTTCACTAGGATTGTTCATATATCTTAAAGCATCATAGCTAATATTTACAGCCACTTCCTGTACTTCTTCACAAGGATTCTCTATATATTTGATGGAATCATAGTTTTTTTCTATAGCTAACATCTGAATCTCGCAGCTAGGATTCTTTAAATACTGGATAGCCCAGCCCTTTTGTTCAATACCTAAACTTACTAATTCCTCACTAGGATTATCTATAAATTTTAATGTATTCCAGCTTTCTTTAACTGCGTACTCCTTCATCTCTAGAGTAGGCTCATCTATATATTCAATAGAATTTATATTACTCCTTAGTGCCTTTATCTTCATTTCATCTGTTGGATTTTTTATATACTGTAAAGACATACCATCCTTTTCTACAGCTAAAAGCTTCATCTCTTCTGATGGATCTTTTATAGTTTTTATAATAATTGGATTTCTCCCTACCATTTCCATAGTTCTATTATAATCCATAATCTTATACCTCCTGGATTAGTATGTTTAAATAAGACTTTTCTTAAAAATCTTATGTTTCAGCTAATCCTTACTAAATAGCAATTTTATTAAGTAATAATGATTCTCCATCTAATTATATCATTTTATAAAACATTTTAAAGCTTTTATTTAATTAGTTTTTATTATAATTATTGCAAATTATACTTTAGTTTTTATCATGTGAAACTAAAACTTCTAAGAGAATTTAATCTTCCATTAGAGTTTAGATAATTTTTATTTATCTAGGATCATAGTGCTGTTATCTCTAACCTAAATAGAGTATTAGCTGATTACAATTGTTAGCTATAAGATAAAAATAAAAGGATTTTATACCTTCAAACAGATATAAAATCCTCTCCTCTATACACCTTCAAGTCTAGCTATATTGTCATTTTTCCTATAAGATACAAGAGTTAGCTTATCATTAACCTTCTTTTCTTCTCCTACTTTCACATAGCCTATCTTTTCATAGAGATGACAATTTCTACTCTCAGCTTTTATGGTGTCTAGTTCCCATTCTTCTGCCTGTGGATACATAAGTTCAAGTCTTTCCATAACTACCTGAGCAATTCCTAGATTCTGATAATCTTCAAGGATGTATATAGTATGAAATCTCATTAATCCAGGCTTTTTCTCATATACAAATACACTCCCAACTAAACTTCCTTTGTAAAAAATCTTATAGAAATCTCCTATGTTAAATCTTTTTAGGAACTTATCTAAAGTTTGCATCACTGGACTTATATCATGATCTTCATATTTTTTATATAGAGGCATAAATACCTTTTTTTGCATAGCTAATAACTCTTCAGCATCATCTTTAGTAGCCTTCTTAAGGGAAATATTTGAATCTACTAATTGAAATAACTTGTCTAAATATTTATAGTCTATAAACTCTCCCTTTCTTACCATTTCTTCTATCTCTTTAAAAGTAGCCCACTTAGCTTCTGCTACCTCTTCATGTTGAAGCTTTAAATCACTTATATTAACATTTTGTCTAACAAACCAAACATCATCAAATCCACAAGAAAACTTAACTGTAAATAAGTGTTCTGCTCTATCTACATCTAAATCAATTCCTAATTCTTCCTTAGTCTCTCTTGTAGCGGCAGATATGCTATCGTCTCCTTTTATTGCAGAGCCAGCCGCAGCAGAATCCCACATATTAGGCCATCCAGCTTTAAAAGGCTGCCTTCTTTGAATTAGTATCTCTCCTTTGTCATTAACAATCCAAACATGAACTACCATATGATAGTCCCCTTCTTTCATAGGATTACCTCTTTCATGTATTCTTCCAACTTTATACCTATATTTATCATAAACATCCCATAGTTCCATGACTATGCCTCCCCCATAACTAAGTTTAAATTTGAAATTTATTTTAATGACTAATTTAATATTTATATATATTTTCAATATTATATCACACAAATTTAATAGCTTATAAAAAAATAGATATCAAAATTTATTGATATCTATTTTTCATAAATATTTAAATATGTATTTCAACAGAAAGCATATCATTGTCTGTATCTATTAAAATATTACCTTTATTACTACTCACTATTTTTTGCACATTATGTAGTCCATATCCTCTACCTGAGCTCTTCGTTGAATATCCTTCTTTAAACATTGAAGATATATTTATCTCGTTCATATCTTTCACAGTGTTTTTTATAGTAATAATATACTTACCATTAGTTGAATAATCTTCATCTATATAAATCTCGACTGATTTACTTGAACTCTCCTTAGCTGATTCTATAGCATTATTTAATAAATTAGTCAGTATAATTACCATATCAGATTGACTAATCTTTATATCATTCAAGCTATTATTAATATTGTATCTTATATTTACATCTGCTTTTTCTGCCTCACAAATTTTACTATAAATAAGTGCTCTTAAAATTATATTATCTATAGTCATTAGTTTTGTTAAAGTATCCTTATAAGTTATATCTTCTATATACTTCTTTATGACTTTATTAACTTCACTATAATCTCCTACTTGAAGGGTAGAGTATATTACATTTAAATGATTTTTATATTCATGTTCACTAGCTCTTAACTTCTCAATATACTCATTTAAAATTAAATTATATTTATTTTGAATTTCTAATATCTCATTTTCCTTCATTATTTTATATATATCCTTACATAAAACCATAGTTATTATAATAAAT
>Ga0213825_1002238_pt1 | contig 12449 bp, 10 predicted proteins | sample MC6MC0900MG_FD_179896 | JGI IMG/M metagenome (GOLD analysis project Ga0213825, IMG submission 179896) | Enriched soil aggregate microbial communities from Iowa State University, Ames, United States - MC6-MC0900-MG | ecosystem: Environmental > Terrestrial > Soil > Unclassified | place: USA: Iowa... | reverse complement strand
TGAACGATATAAACTGCTCGATGGGCTTGCTGAGGGCACTGTTCCAGTACTCGTCAAAACTATGTCCCAACTGTTCTGCGACCGGGCCGACACTGAGCATGTCAATGTCAGTAAAATTTCTGTTGGGTTCGGCATCGAAATACTCGTCGCCCAGATTGCGACCTCCGACGATGGCCACACAGTTGTCTACCACCCACAGCTTGTTGTGCATCCGCCGGTGTTGAAGCGACAAGTTGAAGAGTCGACCCATCGTGCGTGTCACCACGGTACTGCGACCCAAATGGAGAGGATTGAACACTCGGATCTGTATATACGGATGCGTCGCCAACGTCGCGATGGTTTCCTCCAAGTCATCGCTGGTGGTGTCATCGAGCAAAATCCTCACGCGCACTTTACGGTCGGCAGCGAGGAGTAGCTCGCTCAGCAGTATCCGAGTACTGATACCGTCATGGACGATGTAGTACTGCAGGTCAATGCTGCTTTGAGCACTGCGAATCAGCTCGGCGCGGGCGGCAAAAGCCTCGGCGCTCTCCGGGAACAGCCGAAAGCCCGATCGTCCATGATGGGGCGCTACCTGGGCCTGAATCGAACGACCGAACGCCGAATTGTTAGCGGGCAAGGCCTGACTGGGTTCATGGGGTGCATTGGGTGTCGTGCAGCCACCGATGAACAGCGTGAGAAACAGAGCGACAAACAAGGGCTGTTTGGATGTCACGGAGCGTACCCCAGCGAATGGCGATGAGGGTGTTGGAGCCGAAGAATGGGCCATCCCTTACCACCAGCGCATAGCTGCAACGGTCGTGCGCAATGTTTCTTCGATCAGCGGTGCTCTTCAAAGCGTAGATCAACACTGAGGGTGCCGTATCACTCAGGGAGTATTAAGCAATGTTGTGGAGATCAAGATATTATTGACAATGCTTATTAACACTATCCTGTAACTGATTCATATCCGCGATAGACGAGATTCTCATTCGAGTCCTGCACTTGCGAAGCGTACTATCTACTGAGTAACAGCGGGCAAGCCCCCGTTCGTGCCGCCGCGGAGCTACTTCTGAGCTTTGAATGTCTGCAGAACGGATAATTCAGAAAATGGCCTGGGTAGATGACGAATTCCAGGCGAAAGAAAGCCCGCTGCTAGGCGAGCTAATGGGAGCTTCTATCACACGTAGGGATAGAACGAGCGTTGCCTAAGTGTCGTGAAAATTGGGTAAAAGAAAAGTCCCGACAATGTCAGGGATGACTGCAACCAGGTTGGCGCATCAGCTCTAGGTCGAACGGCCTCCATCACTGACAGCTTTCGACCCATAGCGGACTGTCGTAAGCGAGCGTACGCGGTTCATCTCTGCCTCTGGAAAGCCCCGCATCTCGCTGAGCTTCCTGACTAAACACGAAGAAATCGACGCAGGTCAGAACTGCCAGAAAGGAGCCAGGATAAAGGCCTGGCTCCTATGTCTAATCAGCCTCGAATAAAGGCAAGGAGATCGGCGTTGATCGTATCGGCTTCAGTGGTTGGCATCCCATGTGGATACCCTGGGTAAATCTTCAGCGTGCTGTTCTGAAGCAGCTTTGCAGAAAGAACGCCAGCATCCTCGTATGGAACAATCTGATCGTCGTCACCATGCATCACTAATACCGGGATGGTGATTTTTTTCAGATCTTCGGTGAAGTCCGTTTGCGAGAAAGCGACGATTCCGTCGTAATGTGCTTGGGCACATCCCATCATGCCTTGGCGCCACCAGTTCCAGATGACACCTTCCGAGGGCTTAGCACCTGGACGGTTGTAGCCATAGAACGGTCCCGCCGGCACGTCATAGTAAAACTGTGCGCGATTAGCCTTGAGCTGGGCTTGGAGGTCGTCGAACACCTGCTTGGGCAAACCACCCGGATTGCTATCAGTTTTCACCATCAGTGGTGGTACAGCGCTGATGATGGCAGCCTTGAGAACGCGGTCTTCACCATGACGGGCAATGTAATGCACCACTTCTCCGCCACCGGTGGAGTGACCGACATGAATGGCACCTTGAGTACCGAGATGATTGACCACCGCAGCCACATCATCGGCGTAATGGTCCATGTCGTGACCGTCCCACACTTGGCTTGAACGGCCATGACCCCGTCGATCGTGGGCCACGACCCTGAAACCTTTGGCGAGGAAGAACAGCATCTGGGCGTCCCAGTCATCAGCGCTGAGCGGCCAGCCATGATGGAAATGGATTACCTGGGCATCCTTGGGCCCCCAGTCTTTGTAGAAGATTTCAACTCCGTCCTTCGTCGTGACGTATCCCATGTTTGCGTCTCCTGGATTCGATGGAGTTCGGTGAACGCCGCATAGCAGCCTTCACCGCTTGTTACGTGAGTATTGCTCCTTCTTGTTCGGTGGTCTGAGGCTCATGCTGCTTGCTAAGCCTTCTGGCGCGTGACCACCTTTCCTTACCATGCCCCTGAACAGTGTGAAACTTCAGGGAGCCTTCCTAGCTCAATCAGCATATTCGTCCTTTGGTCACTGTAAGGTTGAAGTGCTCTTTAAGGTCAAGCCTTAGAGATCAGAGTGAGGATAGGCCAGCTCGAAAAGCTGCCCCTTCAGTACAGATGAATGGACGGCTGCAGCAGACAGTCGGCGCAGAGAAAGATCAAACCTGTTTTGAGCGCCATCTCTGACTTTAGTGGAAAACTTCGATTGACATTGAAGTTTGCTTGAACGTTACGCTCCCGGGACCGCTGGCACCTGCAATCCGTCGCTATGCGACAGTGCTTCATCGCTTGCCTCTGACCGATAGAGCGGCCATCCGCAGGATGGTCACCGTTCAGGTTTTGGCGAGTAGACCGAGACGGAGATGTGAGGAGCAAACTTCTTGGTGGGGGTCAGCTACTAAGCTCTTGGTCATGAACGAATCAGGAAACGATGGCATGGGATCAAAAATCAATACGCCAGCTGAGATGCGCTGGATGATTTACGGCGCTAACGGTTATACGGGGGAGCTCATTGCTCGCGATGCCGTACGCCGAGGCTTTAGGCCCATTGTGGCCGGACGTAACCGGGAAAGCATTCAAGCGCTTGCCCATGAATTGGGGTTGGAGTTTTGTGCATTCGGGCTTAGTGATGCTTCAGTGCTGGCTGATCAGCTCCAAGGCCTGTCGCTAGTTCTGAACTGTGCCGGCCCATTCTCGGCCACTGCGGCACCAATGATGGACGCCTGCTTGCGGTCTGGCGCCCACTATCTCGACATTACAGGAGAGATTGCCGTATTCGAGTTGGCACAATCATTGAGCAAGCGAGCCGAGCAAGCCGGTGTCGTACTTTGTCCTGGCGTGGGCTTCGACGTCATCCCGACCGACTGCGTCGCAGCCGCGTTGAAAGCTGCACTTCCCGACGCCACGCACCTATCGCTAGGCTTTGACTCTCGATCAGGATTTTCTCCTGGAACTGCGAAGACCTCGGTCGAAGGCTTGGCGCAAGGCGGTAAAGTGCGCCGCGAGGGCAGAATCGTAAGTGTGCCACTAGCCTACAAGGTGCGCAGGATAGACTTTGGCGACGGTGAGAAAGATGCCATGACTATTCCCTGGGGCGATGTATCCACCGCTTACCACACGACCGGAATTCCCAACATTGAAGTCTTCATTCCGGGCTCACCAAGCATGATCACCAACGCCAAACGCGCTAACTATTTCCGGTCGCTGCTCGGATTAGCCTGGGTGCAAAGGTTGATCAAGGCGCGTATCGCCAGAACGGTGAAAGGGCCTAGTGAGGAAAAGCGTGCCCTTCAGCCTACTTTCGTCTGGGGTGAGGTTGTGAATGCGCGCGGAGAAAAGAAGACCGCCAGAATCCGCACTGCAAATGGCTACAGTTTGACCATTACTGGCTCACTGGCGGTCGTGGAGTATCTGATGAAGTCTGAACCTGTGCCTGGCACCTACACCCCTGCCAAACTGGTTGGCTTACACTTGGTAAGCCAGCTGCCGGAATCGAGTCCTCTCCAGATCAGCTAGCTCAGAATGCCACAGCCAAGGCGGACCAGAAGTCCGTCTCAGCGGCTACCAAGCTCATTCAAGATTTGAGTCAGTCCTTGACGGTAGGTCGTGACTTTGAAATCGGGAAAACGCTGCTTGTACTTCGAGGAGTCGAACAGGTTGTCGTGCTCGTACCGTGGCAACAGCTCCCGCAGCTCACCAACTTGCTTGGATATCAGGCCTACAGCTGTCAGGGTCAATTTACCTAGAACTTTATAAGTAGCGTCCTTACCGAAAATCTGAGAAGCGAGCGTGACAAATTGCTTGTAGGTGGGCCGTTCGTCGTCACACGGAAGGTGCCAGGTTTGCCCGTATGCATCTGTTGTATTCCCCAGAGCTGCCAGTGCCCGACTTGCATCCGGAGTCCAGATGAGGGTTCGCTGAGTATCGTCCCGCACGGGGACCCGGGGTGTCTTGCCGGCCTTTAGGTTGTCGATAACCAAGGTGTTAGTGATGCTCTGCGTCTTGCCTGGCCCATAAAATTCCGGAGCTCGCCCTATGACGACAGGAATGTCGCCTCGCTCCATCTCCTGCAACACCATCGATGCCATTTGCGCACGAACCTGCCCTTTACGACCGACAGGTTCGAAGGGCGTGCTCTCCGTCAGTAGACGATCATCCTGCGGATACATATACGTGTTGTCGAAATAGACGAAGCTGGAATCAGATGCGCGAGCCGCATCAAGAGCGTTTCGCAGCATCACTGGAAACTGCGTTTCCCAGAGCTGTGTATCTGGCGGAAGTCCGGCTGTGAAATAAACGATGCTGCTACCCTTGACGGCCTTGGCCGCCTGGCTAGCGTCGAGCAAGTCAGCTGCAACCAGCGTGTCAGAGTCGCTGACTTTGCGCGGATTACGACTGACCAGCCTGATATCTTCGGTAAATGTCCGGTTCAGTTCCCGTGCCAGCTCTATGGCTATCTGGCCAGTTGCGCCTAAAACGGTTTGCATTTGGTCTCCTGGAAACCTCAGTAGAAGGCTTCTCTCTACTAACTGCGATGATGATGGCCCGTTGCTTGTGCCGGCCGCGACGCTGTGGCTGCCGCCCTTGAGCGCGATAGAGCAAGGTTCTCGTAGCCCAGGCACTTACCTTAAGCTTAAAGTAAACCTTAAGGTCAAGTCCTTGTCGTACGTATACCCGATCAGAGTAGGCGCAGGATGATAGGTTGGGCCGATTTGATTAGGTCTAGGATCGTAGATCCGTAATCAAGTTGGCTCTTTAGTGATCACGGGGTTAAAGTGAGCTTTAAGGTCAGAACTTCCGTGAAGGTGTGGTATGAGAATTGGAGCGCTTGCGAAAATCACGGGCCTTGCCCCTTCGCGCATCCGTTTTTACGAGGCAAGCGGACTGATTCAATCAGTTGAGCGCAAGGCCAATGGCTACCGCGACTATTCAGATGATGCAGTCTGGATACTGGAGATGATCACCAGCGCCCAGGCAGCAGGGTTTACCTTGGATGAAATCCGGCACCTGTTGCCGGCGAGTTCGCAAGGTTGGCGTCATGACGAACTGGTTTCCGGATTGAAGCGCAAGGTCGAGGAGATCGAGGTGTTACAGCAGCGCTTGGCTCGCAACAAGGAGCAGTTGCTGATGGTGATAGACGGCATTGAAAGTAAGCCAGACGGCATGCCGTGCGTAGATAACACTCAACGTGTGCTTGGCCGTCTGCGCGAGGAGATCGCTTTGAACAGGGTGAGCGCTTCACCAACCAAATGAAGCATGCCAACGTCTGTTGGGAAGTAGAGCGCCGGCTCAATGGCCGGCGCGGATATAGCGTTCAGTCACCGCTATTCAATGCTGCCAGCGGCTTCGGAGCATAGAGGGCGCTCTGGAACTCTGGCACATATTCGTATTTCACCATCTTGCCCAGCTTCAAAGAGCGGATGTAAGTCGACAGGCTTCCGTCGCCGAGCACCAGACGCGCTGAGTCAGCGCTCATGCTCGACCCATGACGGGTCTGCCGAGACGTTGCATAGCCATAGCTCAACTGGCCGGCATGGTCGAGGTTGGTAAAGCTGTTGGTCACCAAGCCGGATTCACTGGAAATGTCGTCGAGTTTTTTTGCCTTAAAGACGACATCGATATTGCCAGTCTGCGCGTCGACGATGTCATAGGACACGGTCGCGGCATCCTCTCGGCGGTTAATCTCTGTCAGCCATTTCGGCAGGTTGTAGCCCACTACACCGCGGACACGGGCAAGCTCGGTGTTCACCGGCAATTTGAGCACGTAACCCCAGAAGTCCTTGGACATGGATTGTCCGATCAAGCTGAATGGTCCGAGATTGGACTTACCTGGTTTGTTGGTGATGATCGACAAAGCAATTTCGTTGTAGCTGTCGTTGTCGCAATAATCGTAGGTGTAAGCCGTGAAAGCTATCAGGCCGCGGCCTGGCCATACCTGCAGGGGTTGCACCTGTTCGAGCACTTCGGCGGGTATCAGCTCGCGCAGGCGATCGATGTCGGCGGTGTAGACGGCGGTTATCCGGCTGTTCTTGTAGTAGAAGTTTGGCGAGTACGACTCGAAGCCCATGTCGACCTTGGTCTTTTCCAGGCCTTTGAACCAACTGAGGTCCATGCCTGGCGCTTCGGCCTGGATCACCGACAGGGGAGGGTTGGAGCGGTATCGGTCATACAAGCCGCCTTTGACGACGGGTACCTGGTGGCCTGCGATATCTATCATCGTGGTTTCGGCATGCTTTGGGATGCCGGTAGTGTCCGCCATGGTGGAGTTGGCTAAGGGCGTCAGGAGTGCACCTGCCACTGCGGCGACGGTTCCGAGTTTCACTTTTCAGTCTCTCCGGTGAATTGCATCACGCATTGATGAATGCGACCAGGCATCTCGCTTGGCGCCGAACTAGGTGGACCTTACACACGCACCTTAACTTTAAACTTAACTTTAATGTCAAGGTATCAATCACTACTTTTCGAGCAACTGAGCGTGCTGTTAAGGGCGGGGTCGAAGGGTGAAGGCAAGGGCAAAATCAGCCAATTTTCCGAACGGGGCCCGAAGCAGCCTTGGCAAGTTCCAACGACCTTGCACGAACACGCCCTTGGCATGACTCATCGAGCGAAAACCCTCAATTCCGTGGTAAGCACCCATTCCACTGGGACCCACGCCGCCGAACGGCAGGTCGTCCACAGCGACGTGCATCAGGGTGTTGTTGATGCCGACGTTGCCGGAGGTTGTGCACTTGAGCAGCGCTTCGCTGTCGGCCCCCACATTGCCGAAATAGTAGAGCGCTAGCGGACGTGGCCTGGCATTGATAAAGCCGATAGCTTCGTCGAGGGAGCGGTAGGTACGCACGGGTAGCAAGGGCCCGAAGATTTCTTCGCGCATGACCAGTGCATCGTCACCAGCCCCCACGATCAGCACCGGAGCAAGTGTCCGCGGTCGCTCTACCGCGCGTTCCGGCGTCACGCCAGCCTCAATAAACTTGGCCCCCCTGGTGCGGGCGTCTTCGATCAGTGACTGCAAACGCGTGTAATGCTTGTCACTGACGATGGAGGTGTAGTCTGGGCTGGTTGGGCCTTGCGGATAACTACGTGCGACAGCAGCGCGATACTGGGAGATGAACTCACCCAGATCATCCTCGTGGACCAAGGCATAGTCCGGCGCCACGCACGTCTGGCCAGCGTTGGCGAGTTTGCCAAAGACGATGCTGTCGAGGGTGTTGCGTCCGGCATGCCCCAGGGCCACAACCACAGGACTTTTGCCGCCCAGTTCAAGCGTCAGCGGCACCAGATTGTCGCTAGCCGCCCGCATTACCATTCGGCCAACCTGCGTACTACCGGTGAACAATAGGTGGTCGAAGGGTAGAGCGCTAAAGCTTGCGCCTATCTCAGGGCCGCCGAGTATTACCGCGACCTCATCGGGGGTGAAACTACTCGCCAAAATGCGCTGAATCAGCTCACTGGTGCGTGGCGTCAGTTCAGAGGGTTTGATCATCACCCGATTGCCAGCAGCCAGTGCGGTGGCCAGGGGGATGAAGGTCAAAGCAATTGGGTAGTTCCAAGGAGCCATGACGCCGATGACGCCTTTAGGCTGGTACTCCACATAAGCACGGCCATTACGGTGAAACGCCGCGACGTGGCGCCGCTCGGATTTCATGAAGCGGCGCAGGTGCCGCAACAGGTAATCGATGGACTGGACCACGCCAAGCAGCTCCATGATGTCTGTCTCATGCCTTGAGCGATTGCCAAAATCGGCGCTGATCGCATCCTCCACTTCTCGACGGTAGGCAAGCACCGCCGCGCGCAACTTGATCAGGTTGGCTTTGCGCAGCGCAACACAGGGTGGCCCGTCATTGATAAACGCATGACGTTGTTGCTCCAGCGTGGTTGCGGCGTCGACAGCAGGGATGGATGTTGCGGCGATGGTCATCTTGCACCTCTCAAGGTCATTGCAATGTAGACACTGTAAACTTGATTTGTGCGGATCTTAGGAAGACAATGTGTTCACTGTCAACATTAGTGGAGCAGCCGTATGTCATCCGATGGAATTTGCGAAGCAAAGCCCTACCACCATGGCGATTTGCGTCGCACCATCATCGATACTGCTTTGGCGACCCTGAAGGAACAGCAAGGCTGGCAATTCACCCTGCGCGAAATAGCCCGGCGAGCCCAAGTGAGTCACTCGGCTCCGTATCGTCATTTTCCAGACAAGGGGGCGCTGCTGTACGAGTTGGCGCTACTAGGCTTCGAGCGATTGAACGCGGCAATGCAAGACTCGATGGGAGCGACGATGTCGGCACCGGAGCGCTTGCGGGCAATGGCCTATGCCTACTTGGCGTTTGGTGAGGAAAATCCGGATTTGTACCGGCTGATGTTCTCGACACAGGCGGGAGACCCCGCGCAAATACATGTCGATCCCCGCGCCCAGGCACCTTTCGACCTGGTGATCAAGGTGCTTGAGCGAGGTCAGGAGGAAGGTACTATCCGCGCCCGCTCTGCCTTGGGACAGGCAACCGCAAGCTGGGCGCACCTCCATGGATTGACCCTGCTTTCGATCGATAGCCGGTTGGTGCCGGCGAAGGTCGGCGACCACGCCATTGAAGATGCCTTAACGACCTTGCTTGATGGTTTGGTACGTGATCAGGCGGCCTGATGGCCTGCCGCTGGATTCAGCGCTCATGACAAAGTACTTCTCGCCCGCATGAAGGCGATGCTTGGCCCAACCCCCTACGATCAGGTATTCAGGTATGACCAAACGCATCTTGCACGTCGTTACCAACGTTGCCCATTACAGCGACCCAAGTCATCCCACAGGGCTGTGGTTGAGTGAGTTGACGCATGCCTGGCATGTGTTCGCTGACAGAGGATATGAACAGCACCTGGTAAGCCCGCTGGGTGGGAAATCCCCCCTCGAACCTCGCTCGCTCAAGTGGCCATTGCTCGATAGTACCGGCAAAGCCTGGTTGAACAACCCGGCGGCAATGGCACGTCTTGCCAACACCTCAAGTCCGCAAGCATTCGTGTCATCTGACTTCGACGCCATCTATTTTACCGGCGGTCATGCGGTGATGTGGGACTTCCCTGAGGACGAGGGTTTGCAGCGACTGACTCGCGAGATCTACGAGCAAGGGGGCATCGTTTCTTCGGTTTGCCATGGGTATTGCGGGCTGCTCAATACTCGTCTGTCTGATGGCCGTCTTCTGGTAGAGGGGCGTCGTCTGACTGGCTATGCCTGGATCGAAGAAGTGCTGGCGGGCGTTGCGAGCAAGGTCCCCTATAACGCTGAGCAAGAAATGAAACGTCGTGGGGCGCGCTACGAGAAAGCACTCTTGCCATTCACTTCGAATGTGGTCGTCGATGGCCGCTTGGTGACAGGCCAGAATCCGCAATCTGCCAAAGCGACTGCTGGACAGATAGTGGCGTTGCTTGAATCGCCCCTTGTTTCGTAGGACCGGATAGTAGCCGCGTACCCATGTGACTGCTTTGGGTCGAAAGCAGCCGGTCACCACTGACCTATTTCGGCCCATCGCCGGCAAGCCCGGCTCCCACAGCTACCGCGCAGGCCCGGAGACTGGTTATCTCTGTGGGAGATCACCCAGCCCTTCCGGGCTGCGCTGTCGCGCAGCAAACATGAGGTGTACGGCTTCAGATCCGCAGCGACGCTGACATTTTGAAATAGAAAAGGCGTCTGGCCCGTTAGGGCCAGACGCCTTTTGCTTTGCTAGGGTTCGAGCGCGCGGGACAGAGATCGTAACCGGCACTGGTGTGTGTCTGCACACCCGCGTGGGAGAGTGATCCGCACGGTATCGGCGTGAAGTCCCTGTATCCCAACTCTGTAATAGCAGCTGCTCCGCTTAGCTCCACCCCAGCACGCGGCCCATGCAGTCGCGTGCTCATTAGTTCGAAAAAAGTGATGAGTGCCCGGCTGGGCACCCCGAGGATCAAGCTATCTTGCGATCGTTGGGAATGCCCCAAAGGATCACGGCAACACAGATGAAGCAGAAGGGTGCCAACGCCAGCATGCCCATGTAGGTATTGCCGGTGAGGTCGTTGATGTAGCCGACCAGCAGTGGCGCCACCATGCCGCTCAACTGCCCCACTGTGTTAATTGCTGCAATACCGCCGGCGATGGCCAGCCCAGCGAACGCTGTCTGTGGAATTGTCCAGAAGATTGGGATGGCGATGAAGACACCTGCGGTGGCGAGCACCAGGAATGCGGTAAGCAAGTAGTGGGTGTCATTGAAGTAGCACGCCGCGAAATAGCCGACACCCCCCATTAGCATGCATTGCCACAGATACCGCTTACGCTCGCCGCTTGCGTCCGAGCGACGTGTGACGAAAATCATGCCGATCGCCGCGACGAGGTAGGGCAGGGCAGTGAGAAAGCCAACCGCCATTTGGTTCTTCACTCCGGATGAGCCGATCAGATGCGGCATCCAAAAGTTCAGCCCGTAACCGGTCAATTTCACCATGAAGTAGATCGCCGAAAGGATGGCCACTTCGCGGGTTAGAATAACCTTGAGCAAGGAAGCATGGATCGGTTTCGAACCCTTCTTGTCGTTATCCAGATTGCGTTGGAGCAGATCTTTTTCCGACTGAGTGAGCCATTTTGCTGACTGGATATCGCGATCCAGTTTGAACAACACAATGACCCCCAGCACGGCGCATGGCAAGCCCGACAGCACGAATAGCCAATGCCATCCCGCCAGCCCTAGAAAGCCGTTCATGTATTCCAGAATCACACCGGATACGGGCGCGCCCAGGACACCAGAAAGCGGTATGGACAGGAACCAGATGCCATTCATGCTGGCCAGGTTCTTCTTGGGGAACCAGCAAGCGAGATAGAACAAGAGTGCCGGGCCGAAACCTGCCTCCATGACGCCAATTAGAAAACGCAGGAAGTACAAGGTGTACTCGTTGTAGGCGAATACCAGGCAGGCGGTTGCGAGCCCCCACGACACCATGATCCTGCAGATCCAGCTAGGTGCCCCGTATTTCTTCAGCCCATAGCTGCTTGGAACCTCGAACATCACGTAGCCGAAGAAGAAGATGCTCGCGGCGAAACCGTAGGCGGCATCACTCAAGCCCAACTCTGCCTGCATTTGGGTTTTCGCGAAGCTGATATTGATGCGGTCAAAATAGGAGAAGAGGAAGCACACGATCGTCAGCGGCAAGATGCGCCAGGCGATACGACGGTACAGTAGAAGTTCTTGTAAATCGGAATCGACAGCAGTCGCTTTGTGAGCCAAGGTCGCCATATTGCGTTCTCCATAATTGTATTTGTCGGAGATGCGGTGTGCTCATGGGCTCTGCCCATCAGCGTGTATCAGGTGTCACGTGAAGCGGATGGGTCGTCGAAACGCTCACTCGGCGTTCAGTTCATGCGTGCTGATCAAGACTCCGTCTTCATCGGCATAAATCCAGTGGCCTGGGGTGATCATTACACCACCCAGCATGAGCGGGGTGCCCACTGCGCCGCCAGGCTCATTCCTGGAGCGTACAGGCCAGCTCCCAGTCGCGAGCACAGCGAGAGTAATGGAGGCGAGGGCGCTGACATCACGGACATTCCCGCTCACCAGCACACCGGCCCAGTCGTTTGAGCGTGCAAGAGCTGCGAGGTTATCGCCGAGTAATGCGCCGCGATGTCCACCCGAATCTACCACCAGGACTTGCCCTTTACCCGGTTGCTTGAGCAGATCACGAAGCTCGACGTTGCACCCTCGGGCTTCAAGTGTCTGGATTCTTCCGAACATGGCGTGCAACGGCCCAAACCACTGCCAGTCGCCTTCCAGGACAGCAAGCTGGCCCGAGTCGATCAGCTCGGCAAAGCGATCGCACAGGTCTGCGGTCGAGACGCTCATGCTACAGGCACCTCTTCAAGCGCCATCTGCTGAAGCATCTGGAAGCTGGCAAGCTTGCCTGCCAGGGCGCTGGCAGCAACCGTGTAGGGGCTGGCGAGCCATACCTGCCCCGGCCCGGAGCGACCCGGA
>Ga0213825_1002234_pt1 | contig 12456 bp, 9 predicted proteins | sample MC6MC0900MG_FD_179896 | JGI IMG/M metagenome (GOLD analysis project Ga0213825, IMG submission 179896) | Enriched soil aggregate microbial communities from Iowa State University, Ames, United States - MC6-MC0900-MG | ecosystem: Environmental > Terrestrial > Soil > Unclassified | place: USA: Iowa... | reverse complement strand
TGCTACTGAAGGAAAGCATATTATTACAACTCAGATTGAACATCATGCTGTGTTACATACTTGTGAGAAGTTGGAGCGTGATGGCTTTGAAGTGACGTATTTGCCTGTTGATGCCAATGGCCGTATTACTGTTGATGCGGTAAAAGAAGCGCTTCGTGAAGATACCATTCTCGTAACCATTATGTATGGTAATAACGAAGTCGGTACAATTCAGCCAATTGCTGAAATAGGGGAGTTATTGCGCGAGCATAAAGCGACGTTCCATACAGATGCCGTTCAAGCTTATGGTTTAGAGACAATTGATGTTGAAGCGCTACAAGTTGATTTACTAAGTGTTTCTGCCCATAAAATTAATGGACCAAAAGGAATTGGCTTCCTTTATCAAAAAACAGGCACACCACTTGCTAGTTATGCGCTTGGTGGTGCTCAAGAGAGAAAACGTCGTGCGGGTACAGAAAATGTCCCTGCTGTTATAGGCTTTGCTACAGCAGTTCATAGTGCAAGTAAGTTGCGCGAAGAGAAGCGAACACTGTACAATCGCTTTAAACAAATTATGCTTGAAGTTTTTACGCAGGAGAAGCTCGTTTTTCATGTGAATGGCGATACAGAAAATGTCCTTCCACACGTCTTGAATGTTAGCTTTGCGCATATGGAGGTAGAGTCATTTTTAGTGAACCTTGATATGGCGGGTATTTATGCATCTAGCGGTTCTGCATGTACAGCAGGGACAATAGATCCTTCACATGTATTAGTTGCTATGTATGGTCAAGGGGCAGAAGAGTTACGCAATTCGATTCGTTTTAGCTTTGGCCAAGGCTTAACGGAAGATGATGTGCGCCAAGCAGCAGAAAAAACAGCAGCAATAGTGAAAAAGCTTGCAAAATAATTTGGGTATTTATGTAACGTTCAACCGAAGCTATGTTAGCGAAATACAATATTCGGTTTAAATGAATTGAAAAAAGAAAAGGTGACCACAATGATCGAAACACGTGACCCATCACAAATTCGTGTCGTCGTCGGCATGTCTGGTGGGGTAGACTCTTCTGTTGCAGCATATTTATTAAAGCAACAAGGGTATGAAGTAATCGGGATTTTTATGAAAAACTGGGATGATACAGACGAAAATGGCGTATGTACAGCAACAGAAGATTATGAAGATGTCATTAAAGTATGCAATCAAATCGGCATTCCTTATTATGCAGTCAATTTTGAAAAGCAATATTGGGATAAAGTTTTCACATACTTTTTAGAAGAATATAAAGCAGGACGTACACCAAATCCTGACGTCATGTGTAATAAGGAAATTAAGTTTAAAGCTTTCCTAGAACATGCGATGGATCTTGGTGCTGATTACTTAGCAACAGGTCATTATGCACGCATTGATCGTAGTGCTGATGGCGAAGTCCGTATGCTTCGTGGTATAGATGATAATAAGGACCAAACATATTTCCTTAACCAATTATCACAAGAGCAATTAGCGCATGTTATGTTCCCAATTGGCGATATTGAGAAAAAAGAAGTGCGTAAAATTGCAGAAGAGGCTGGTCTTGCTACAGCTAAGAAAAAGGATTCAACAGGAATTTGCTTTATTGGAGAGCGTAATTTCAAAGAATTTTTAAGTCAATATTTACCAGCTCAACCTGGCGAAATGGAAACAATGGACGGCGTAGTGATGGGACAACATGATGGTTTAATGTACTATACACTAGGTCAACGTCATGGTCTTGGTATAGGCGGAGACGGTGAGCCGTGGTTCGTACTTGGAAAAGACTTAGAACGCAATGTGTTACTTGTCGGTCAAGGTTTCCATAACGATGCGTTGTATTCAACATCATTAACAGCGGTAAAAATGGGCTACACTTCGACAAAAAAATTGCCCGGGAAATTTTCATGTACGGCAAAATTCCGCTACCGCCAAACAGATACACCTGTTGAGGTAGAAATTTTAGAAGATGGGCGCACACATATTGTCTTTGCTGAACCGGTTCGTGCTATTACACCAGGGCAAGCAGTTGTTTTATATGACGGAGAAGTTTGCTTAGGTGGCGGTACAATCGATGAAGTATTTAAAAATAACGAAAAACTAACATATGTTGGATAATTTGTGAAAAGACTGCAAAATACTGAAACGAAAAAGCGATAAGATTTGCAGTCTTTTCGCTACATAGAGGTGAAATAATTTGGATTTTAACGAGCAGGGCATTAAAGCTTTTCAAGAGAAGCGTTATGAGGATGCTGCACAACTATTTACCCAAGCAATTGAAGCGGAGCCGGACAATGCAATTGGCTATGTGAATTTTGGGAATTTATTGGCTGTATTAGATGATACAGAGCGAGCTGAACGTTTTTTTCAAAAAGCAATTACTGTCGATGAAACAGCCGCTACTGCCTATTATGGTTTAGCTAATTTATATTATAATGCAGAACGCTATGCAGAAGCGTTAAAATTGTATGAGCAAGCGGTACAGCACAAAATAGCTGGTGCGGATGTCTATTATATGATGGGGAAATGCTTTGAACGAATGGAAAATCCGAAGCTTGCATTACCTTATCTACAGCGCGCGGCTGAAATTGCGCCTGATGATACACAGATTCGCTTGGCATACGCTATCGTGCTCTGTGCATTAGAAATGTTTGAAGAAGGTAAGAAGGAATTAGATTATTTAATCGAACAGGATTGGAATAATGCAGATGCTCATTATAATTTAGGCGTTTTATATGCAGTTTCTACTGAGCAAACAGAAGACGCGATGTATCATTTGAAGCAGGCATTTACCATTCAACCAGAATATGACCAAGCGCGTTATATTTACGATATGATTGCCCAACGATTTAATTAAAGCGGGTGGGACAAAAGAGAAAAAGTGTTAGATTGACTGTAATCAATCTAACACTTTTTCTATACCGTTGATGTCCGCTACGGCGGTGCTTTCCGCGGGCACACACGTAAGCCGCAACCCTCGCTAACGCGCGGGCTTGTTGCGTCTTACGCTGTGTGCGTTCTGAGCAGGAGTCACCGCCTCCGCTACCATCAACTCGTGTTCGCTTCTAATTATTGTTACTGCAAAAGAATGGATAGTTAAGGTTTGATAGATTGCCATCAAATTAACACTTTTTTTACACCGTTGATGTCCGCTACGGCGGTGCTTTCCGCGGGCACACCGTAAGCCGCAACCCTCGCTAACGCGCGGTTTGTTGCGTCTTACATTGTGTGCTGTTCCCGCAGGAGTCACCGCCTTCGCTACCATCAACTCGTGTTCGCTTCTAATTATTGTTACTGCAAAAGAATGGAAAGTTAAGGTTTGATAGATTGCCATCAAATTAACACTTTTTTCTATACCGTTGATGTCCGCTACGGCGGTGCTTTCCGTGGGCACACCGTAAGCCGCAACTCTTGCTAACGCGCGAAGTGTTCCTGTTTTACGCAGCGTGTGAGCAGGAATTACCGTCTTTTCTACCTACAACTACAAGTAACAAAAGCAAGCATACAGCTAAGTTAGTTTTCTACATTAACAATGAGGAAATTTCCTAACGCCAAACGTCTTTGTACTTCTTTTTGAATATTGAGGAATGTCCCAACTTTGCTTTTGGTCAATTATTTGCTATCTTTAACTGTCTTATCAAATGTGAGCTGCGATAAGTATTGTGCTAAATGGGCGATCGGTGTTGTTTCTAAAAGTGATGGCTCTTGTTCGTTGGCCTTTAAAATATTGATTTCTTTATTGAGTCGTTCCATTTTACGATCTAATTCAGCAGCTTGTAGTGCTGCATCTTTTAATTCCATACGAATATGCGTGGGTACTTCTTTGTTATATTTATAGTAGATTTTATGTTCTAGACTTGCCCAAAAATCCATTGCAATCGTTCGAATTTGTATTTCCGTATAGACTTTTTCCATACGATCAGACATAAAGATTGGAATTTTAATAATAAGGTGAAGACTTTGATAGCCATTGTCTTTCGGATTAGCAATATAATCTTTTACATCGACGACCTCAATATCATTTTGTGCTTGGAGCATCGCACTAATTTTATATATATCTTCGACAAAAGAGCATGTAATACGGATGCCTGCAATATCACGAATATTGTCGCGAATACTTTCGATGGCAGGTGGAAGCTCTTTTTTTTGCATTTTCATTAATATACTTTTGGGTGATTTGAGACGAGTGGAGACATGCTCAATTGGATTATATTCATGGATAAGCTTAAATTCTTCTTGTAGAATATTGATTTTCGTTTCAACTTCATTTATTGCAAATTTATAAGCTAAAAAGAAGCGGGTAAGTTCTGTTTGAAGTGTTTTATAGGTGATAGCTTCAAGTTCATTTTTCATAGTAAAATAAATCCTTTCTGTCAAAAAAATCGTGCGATCCGTGTTGCCTAAAGAACTACTCCTACAAGCAAGCTTAACAAAAAGAAGGGATAATTAAAAATTTGTGCTCTACAAAAAATATGACACCTATAGAGGTTACTTTTCTGCTTTTAAAATAAAAAATACTTCGAACGTTGGAGCTTTCGAAGTATTTTGTCCGCGGTATTTTTTTGTTAAACAATTATTTTAGCATTTAAATTGTAACGCTTATTAAATTCATCAACGAATAATTGTAAGTCGATATAAGTGCCGATGTAAGGTTCAGTTTCTTGATCGCGAAGAAAGCTGCAAGTTGCTTTTAATGATTTAGAAAACTCCAGTAACATTTGTTCGTTATCAAGCTGGATGTGTAAAGATAATGAATCGTCTAATGTATTGACTTTAAAATATTTGCCATCAATAATCCGTTCTAAATTGGTCTCTTTAAATGGAAATACATAATCATTATAAATAAGTTTCACAGTACCCCGCCTTTTTTACAATAGTTTACAACTTCTGGATAAGGTAAATCTCCACCGAAAATAGATAGTGAGCTTCCGATTGTGACATGAAGCTTACCGTTGGATATAATTTTAAATTTTTCTAAGTCATCCAAAGAACGAACGCCACCTGCATAAGTTGTTGGAATGGATGTCCAAGCAGCTAGATCTCGCACGAGGCTTTCTTGCATACCACCTTTTTTTCCTTCTACATCAACAGCGTGAATGAGTAATTCATCACAAAATTCCTCGATATAGGCAATGGTCTCTGCGTTCACTTCAAAGTCACTAAATGTCGTCCATTTATCTGTCACAACAAACCATTTGCCATCGCGCATTTTGCAACTCAAATCGATGACTAAGTGTTTTTTACCAATCGCCTGTACAAGTTGCTCTAAACGATGTACATCGAGCTTGCCATCATGAAAAATAAAAGATGTGACGATTACATGCGAAGCACCTGCATCTATGTATTTTTTGGCGTTTTCTGAAGTAATCCCGCCGCCGACTTGTAAACCACCTGGATAAGCTGACAATGCGGTAAATGCAGCTTCTTCATTGCCGCTGCCAAGCATGATAACATGACCACCTACTAATTGGTCGTCGGCAAACATCTTCGCATAATAGCTAGCGTCATAATCTGATATAAAATTTTCAATCACTTCTTGATCTGTATGTCCTAGCGTACTTCCTACAATTTGTTTTACTTTGCCATCGTGTAAATCAATGCAAGGTCTGAATTCCAATTGCTTCACATTCCTTCCAAACAACAAGTTCATAATATATATCATAGCATGCTTAGTGTTAAAATAGCGGTAAAACATCATTTGTCAAAATTATGTTAAAAATTTTTAGGATTTTGTTGATAAAACGATTTTTCTTAACATGCTGTGGTAAAATAAAAAGATTGAAATCAACGAGAAAGGACGAATCGATAATGACTGAAAATCTGAATTTATTTGAGCTGAATAAGCTTTTTATTCTCGGACGTCCTATTGTCTCCATTTTTCATAATTCGCAAAATATGTACTCGATCGTACGTGTGAAAATTCAAGAAACAAATTTGCAGTATGACGATAAGGAAATTATTGTAGTTGGATATTTTCCTCAATTGCAAATGGATGAACAGTACCGTTTTACAGGAATTATGAGACAACATCCAAAATATGGTGTACAATTTCAAGTTGAGACGTTTACGAAAGAAGTGCCCGCTACTGAGCAAGGAATCGTTCACTACTTATCAAGTGACTTATTCGTTGGTATTGGCAAGAAAACGGCTGAAACGATAGTTGAAAAACTTGGTGCAAATGCAATCCGTCGTATATTAGAAGATCCGAATGTCCTTGATGCCGTACCTCGTCTATCAGCGGAAAAAAAGGAAGTTATCCATCGTACGATTGAGCAAAATCTTGGCTTAGAACGTGTTATGATTCAACTGAACGAATGGGGATTTGGCCCGCAACTCGGTATGAAAATTTATCAAACGTATCGTACAGAAACGATTGATTTTTTGACGGAGAATCCTTATCGACTCATTGAAGATGTGGATGGTGTCGGTTTCCTTCGGGCAGATGAACTTGGTGCAAAATTAGGGATTACGGGCAACCACCCAGACCGTATTAAGGCGGCCATTTTACATATTCTAAATACAGCTGCATTATCGGATGGTCATGTATTTTTAGATGCAGAGCATGTGTTACCACAAGTGAAAGGTATGCTTGAGCAAAGCCAGCGTCAAGAAATTCCATATGAAGCTATTTCTAAAGCATGTATTGAAATGCGCGAGGAAAATAAAATATATGGTGAAGAAACAAGACTATATTTGCCATCTCTCTATTTTTCAGAGATAGGCATTGCTTCAAAAATTATTGCCTTAACCGAACGCAATAGTCAGGCGAAGCATTTTAGTAAAGATGAAATTCGCAAGGCTATCGGTGATACGGAAGCTTTTCTTAATGTCACCTATGCTGAAACGCAAGCAAATGCGATTGAACAAGCGCTTAATTCGGCTGTGATGATTTTAACGGGTGGTCCTGGGACAGGGAAAACGACGGTTGTCAGAGGGATTGTAGAAGTATACGCCAAGCTTCATGGGCTATCGCTTAATCCTAAGGAATATGCACAAAAAGAAGAGCCATTTCCGATTATTTTATGCGCGCCAACAGGTCGTGCTGCTAAACGATTAGCAGAATCAACGGAACTACCTGCTATGACAATTCACCGCTTGTTAGGTTTTACTGGTCAGGAGAAAGAGGAAGAAACGGAGCGCGAAGTAACTGGTAAACTGATTATTGTCGATGAAATGTCTATGGTGGATACATGGCTTGCCCATCAATTATTAAAATCATTGCATGAAGATGTTCAAGTTGTGTTTGTCGGAGATCAGGATCAGTTACCACCAGTAGGACCTGGACAAGTACTGAAAGATTTACTTGCATCAAAACAAATTCCGACTGTTGAACTGACAGATGTTTATCGTCAGGCGGAAGGTTCAACGATTATTGAGCTTGCCCATCAAATTAAGCGCGGTACTATCCCGCAAGATTTGACGATGAAAACATCGGATCGCTCATTTATTAAAGCTTCGTCAGATCAAGTGGCGAACGTTGTCACGCAAGTTGTTAAAAGTGCAGTGACAAAAGGGCAGGAAATTCGTAATATCCAAGTTTTAGCGCCAATGTATAAAGGGCCGGCTGGCATTGATAATTTAAATAAAATGATTCAAGACCTTGTGAACCCAAATGATACGGGTTCAAGAAAGGAGCTTGTCTTTGGCGATGTTACGTATCGCATTAAGGATAAAGTACTGCAGCTTGTAAATCAGCCAGAAAGTAATGTCTTTAACGGTGATATGGGAGAAGTCATTAGTATTATTAAAGCGAAAGAAACGATTGAGAAGCAGGATTTGCTCGTTGTGTCATTTGACGGCATTGAAGTTACTTATCAGCGTAGCGATCTTAATCAGTTAACATTAGCTTATTGTTGTTCTATCCATAAATCACAGGGCTCAGAGTTTCAAACAGTCATTATGCCGGTTGTTCGTGGCTATTCTAAAATGCTTCGTCGGAATTTGTTATATACCGGTATTACAAGGGCGAAAAACTTCTTAATTTTATGCGGTGAGCCAGATGTTTTAGCGAATGGCTTACAACGTACAGATGATTTACAACGATTTACGTCTCTTCGAGCAAGGCTGAACCCAATGGAAGCAGACAATGAGGTTGTTGAAGTAGAAGAGATAAATGAGGAAACAAAGGAAGTAGAAGGCCGACAAGAGGCTCCTACGGCTGTTCTACAGCTAACTGTAGAAACGGTGCCTACTATTCATCCGATGATTGGCATGGAAGGTATTTCTCCATACGATTTTATGGATGAGTAATGGTGAAAAATTAGCTTTATGAGGTGAAGAATGTGAAACGCATCGTATTATTGCTCCTTGTCATGCTGTTAGTGCCCTTTGCACAGAAGGTACATGCTAGCAATATTGTGATACAAGTGAATGAGGAAGCAACTGTCTTTGATAATCGTTCAGGCTCGCTTGAGCAAGTCGGAACATTATCCGGAGGACAAACATTTGAAGTAACAAAAGATTATGGAGCCAACTGGTGGCAAATTCGATGGGGGGGCAATTACGGTTATGTTGATAAACGTTACACAACCGTTGTGCCTTCCACTACATATAAAAATACCGTGCCATCAGTTGCCAAAATCAAAGATTTTATCGTAGCAACAAAAGTAACGCCTATTTATGACAATACGGGCAATAAGCTCGTGCAATTTGCCACGTTATCGCAAGGTGTTCGTTTTCCTATTTATAGCAGAATGGGTAGCTGGTACGGAATTGCTGTGAACGGGCGACTAGGTTATGTACATAGTAATTTTGTGAAGGAAGAAAAAGGTCAGGAAACAACGGATACATCAACAAAGCCAAGTGAAAAGCCAAAACCAACGCCAACACCACCGAGTAAACAAAATGGTTATATTGAAGCATTAGAAAATATTGTTCTTTATGATCTTCGTCGAGAACAACCGATGACGATTGCCACGCTTTTAAAAGGTCAACAGCTAGAAGTGTCCAGTATGGGAGATGCAACGTATGTTCAAGTTCGTTGGGGCAAGACGTTTGTCTATGCGGAAAAGGCCAAAGTAAAGTTTGTTAACACACCTAATTATAAAAATAGCGGCAGGGATCTTGCCGTAAATAATCAATATTTTATTCCGATTTCGGGCAACAGTGAAATTTATGACCGTACGGCAAACAAATTACAGCCATTTGCAAAGCTTGATACCAATCGACGTTATCCTATTTTACGTAAAGAAGCCAATTGGTATGTCACAACAATTGGTGGACGAGAAGGTTATATTCACAGCTCTAAAGTAGCTTTAGATCGCGGCGTACCAGTTATGATGTATCACCATTTATTGAAAGCAAATGAGCTTGGACGCTTTACAAACGTTAGTACGACAATGACTGATACCCAATTTGCAAATGAAATGAAGTACTTGAAAGATAAAAAATTTGAAACGGTAAGTACGGCGGATTTATTGCGCTTTATGCGCAATGAAATTACATTGCCAGCCTATTCCATCGTGCTGACGTTTGATGATGGCTTATTATCGACTCGAGAATATGCTTATCCAATATTAAAAAAATATGGCTTTCAAGCTACACAGTTTTTAATCACGTATCGCAATGAATATTCACAAGCCGAGCAAATGTTTAATTATAATGATTTACAGGCACTTTCGCGTCAAGACATGGAACGCATGCAAGATGTCTTTACGTATGAGTCTCACACATATAATCTACATGATATGATCGGCAATAAAGGAAAAATGCTACTTATTCCATATCATGAGGTCGTTCAAGACTTGAAGCGGAGTGTAACCATTATTCCTGGAGCAAAAGCGTTTGCCTATCCATTTGGTCAATATACGACCAATACAATCTACGCGGTAAAAGAAGCTGGATTTGCGATGGCTTTTTCAACAAGACCTGGTTACAACAATCCGTATGATGATGTATACCAAATTAAACGCTTATATAGCGATCAACAAACGAGTCTCGCGCAGTACAAAAAAATGGTCTCACCTTACGCGCAATAATATTTACACAAATGTCGTTTTGGGCAAAGTAAAAGAAGTGTTAGATTGATGGCAGTCAATCTAACACTTTTTTCTATGCCGTTGTTGTCCGCTACGGCGGTGCTTTCCGCGGGCACACCGTAAGCCGCAACCCTCGCTAACGCGCGGGCTTGTTGCGTCTTACGTGCTGTGCGTTCCCGCAGGAGTCACCGCCTTCGCTACCAACAACTAGTGTTTTCTTCTAATTTTTTTACTATTGCAAAAGGGTGAATAGCTAAGGTTTCATTCATTGTGCATTGCAGATAAACCCCAACTAACAACCTCCTTTTTTCTATGCCGTTGTTGTCCGCTACGGCGGTGCTTTCCGCTCAGCACAGAAGCCGCAACCCTCGCTAACGCGCGGGCTTGTTGCGTCTTACGTGCTGTGCGTTCCCGCAGGAGTCACCGCCTTCGCTACCAACAACTAGTGTTTGTTTTCTTCTGATTTTTTTACTATTGCAAAAGGGTGAATAGCTAAGGCTTTATTCATTGAGCAAATCAGAAATTTCGTGCTTAGCAATCAAGTCCTGTAAAAGTAGCAAAGGAACGATTCAGCCTAAAAGGTCATATACTACATGAGAAATAAAAACATAGGTAATTTTTTAGGGGTGAATGTATGCCAGCAATAACAGGCCAGCAATATATTGAGCGCATCGATGCATTGCAAACGTATATATCGATAGATGGGGAAGTCGTAACAGGGAATGTTTCTGAACATCCTGCATTTAAAGGTGTGATGCAAAGTCAGGCAAAACTTTTTGATTTGCAGTATGATGACAAGTTACATGACAGTATGACCTATGTGTCACCAACGAGTAACCAGCGGGTGGGGATGTCCTTTCTGCAAGCAACTACGGCCGAAGATTTAGTGAAAAGACGTTATGCTGCTCGGCAGTGGGCTTTATCTAATCATGGATTTATGGGGAGAAGTCCAGATTATATGAACACCACATTAATGGCATTAGCCTCAGCAGCTGAATATTTAAAAGGGAAACCAAATTGTTTTCCGGATCATTTGTTAAAATTTTATGAATATGCACGTGAAAATGATTTAACAATGACACATACGTTTATTGAACCGCAAGTTAACCGAAGGAGATTTTATGATGAAGATGAAGATGTCATTATAGCGGCAAAAATTGTAGATAAAACGAGTCAAGGCTTGGTAATTAAAGGGGCAAGATTGCTTGCAACACAAGGTGGCATTACGGACGAACTCCTTGTTTTATCGACAAACGGCTTTGATAAAGAAAAAGGCTTTGGCTTTTCAATACCGAGTAATACAAAAGGCTTAAAATTTTTATGTCGTCAGTCATTTGTTGGCGGTGAATCGACGTACGATTATCCATTAAGCGCTCGCTTTGAAGAAATGGATGCCATCGTTGTCTTTGATCATGTCATTGTTCCATGGGAACGCGTATTTTATTATGAAAATAACGAAGTCGCTAATAGCTTTATGAATATAAGTGGCTTCCAAGCTTATTCCTTACATCAAGTATTATCTCGTCAAATTGCAAAAACAGAATTTATTTTAGGCGTTGTACAATCCATTGTGGATACGATTAATATTGGTGAATATCAGCATGTACAACAAAAAGTAGTCGATATTATCGTAGCATTAGAAACGATGAAAGCTTTCTTACTAAAGTCGGAGCTTGAAGCAAAAAGGGATGACTATGGCTTTATTCGACCTGATCAGCCAACATTACAAGTAGCTATTCATGTGTTCCCGAAAGTCTATCCGACCTTTACGGAAATTATCCAATTGCTTGGTGCAAGTGGATTAATGTCTATTCCAAATGAAAAAGCATTTGCCGCGGATAATGGTGACTTGGAGCATTATTTACAGTCATTTAAAGATGGTGGTGAAGAACGGGTAAAAAAATTCCGACTCGCATGGGATTTAACGATGAGTACGTTTGGCACAAGACAAACGTTATACGAGCGATTTTTCTTCGGAGATCCTGTACGCTTAGCGGGCTTGCTTTATCAATCGTATAATCGTGAACAATATATCCATCGTGTAGAAGACTTCCTAAAAAATGACCAGGAATGAAATGCAATGATTGACAGAAGAACATAATTTTTTTATAATGTGCGTTATAAAATAGAAAAAACGATGATGGAACAAGTACGTATTTGTGCGTGTAGAAGAAAGGGATTTCTAGGCTGAAAAAATCCTCACGTCAACAAGTGCCGAAAGCTACTCCAGAGTGCAGCTAATCCCTGCCGTTCACTTACGTTACAAGTGCTAAAGAGGTAAGTATGCATATACTTACAACTAGGGTGGTACCGCGAGACAATACACAAAGTCCTCGTCCCTTTTTGGGATGAGGGCTTTTTTATGCGTATAAGCGGATTCATATCGTAATTTTACACTATTAGAGGAGGAACTTTTCACATGAAAGCAGTAGAAATTCGCCGTATGTATTTAGAATTCTTTAAAGAAAAAGGACATCACCATGAACCGTCAGCACC
>Ga0213825_1002231_pt1 | contig 12466 bp, 13 predicted proteins | sample MC6MC0900MG_FD_179896 | JGI IMG/M metagenome (GOLD analysis project Ga0213825, IMG submission 179896) | Enriched soil aggregate microbial communities from Iowa State University, Ames, United States - MC6-MC0900-MG | ecosystem: Environmental > Terrestrial > Soil > Unclassified | place: USA: Iowa... | reverse complement strand
TTTTTGCATCTTATTGGCTTGTGAATACAACTTACTGTTTTTCCATATACATCCTTCCATCCGTTTATTATGATGATTTCATAAAAATTATGAGATGGAGGAACAACAATGGGAATTTTACTATTATTAATGGCTTTGATTTTCGAGATTGCTTTTGCATTCTACTGCATAGCGACTAAGAAAAACCATAACAAAATAAAGAATTGGATTAGGATTGCTGTATTTATAGTATTTGTGTTACTTATTGTTTCATCAGTGATTGTCTGGAGTTTTAGCTGGGTAATGCTTGCTATACTACTTTTCTTATTAGCTTTAAATGGGACAGTAGCTCTTATCCTTAAGAAAACAAATAACAAACCATACAAAACTTCTAGCATTGTCTGGAAGTCGATAATGATGATAGTGACATTTGTATTTGTACTTTCACCTGTCATTATTTTTCCACAGTACCCATCACCAAAAGTGACAGGCGAATATGAAGTCGCAACCGCTACTGAGACATTTTACGATGAAGAGCGCATCGAGGAATTTGTAGACACGGAGCAAAATAGATTCGTGAATGTGGAATTTTGGTATCCAAAAAAGGCAGATGGAACATATCCGCTTTTGGTATTCTCACATGGAGCATATGGTATCAAGGAAAGTAACGCCTCTACATTTACTGAGCTGGCGAGCCATGGTTATATAGTCGTTTCCATCGATCATCCTTATCATTCCTTCTATACTCGATCAGAGGATGGAAAAGTCACTATGATCAATTCAGATTTTAAAAATGAAGTGGAAAATGCAAATAAAGGTGTTTACTCGAATGAAGAACGCTATAATATTATCCAAAAATGGATGAAACTACGAACAGACGATATGAATTTTGTCCTTGATACAATACTTGCAAAAGCCAAAAGTGACAATAACCCTATTTATCAACATATCAATACAGAGAAGATTGGTGTGTTTGGGCACTCAATGGGAGGTGCTGCAAGTGTGTGGCTAGGTAGAGCACGCAATGATGTAAGTGCAGTAGTAAATATCGATGCCTCTTTCTTTAGTGAACTTATTTATAAGAAAGAAATCGATGATTTTGTAGCAAGTAACAAAGACTTTACAACCCCACTCCTTAACATTTATTCTGATGATGTTTGGAGACAGCTCGATAGTAGTCCCATTTATATTGCAAACAAACTTAATAATGAGCACTTCAAAGAAGCATATACGGTTCATTTCCAAGGGGCAAAACATTTAAGCTTGACCGATTTACCGCTTTTCTCTCCTATACTGGCAAATATTGTACAACGGGGAAAAGCTGATATTGATAAATTATATTGTATTGAAACTGAAAATGAACTAATACTTGAATTTTTTGACTCCAAATTAAAGGGAATCGGTCAGTTCACTCCTAAAGAGACCTATTGAACAAAAAGTTTTTTGTCATCATAAATTAGGATACGGCTTTGTCCAATACTTGTAAAATTTTTTAATAGAGGAAGCCCATTAACTTTACAATAAAGTCTTGTTGAGCCTCCTCTATTAAACTGCTGAAATTATATTTACTGTGTAGTCATTTATTACTAATCTAAGGACGTTAATAATCATAATGAATATACTATTACTAAAAGCAATACATTTTTAAAAATTGTCATGAATTCTTATTGTTATTCTTTATTGTAACTAACAAATCCCTAATTACACCAATAACAACTTGTGGTTGATCAATATGTATTGCATGTCCTGCATCTTCAACAATAATATGTCGTTTATTCGTTGACAAGTTAGCTAGCTCTCTCTGAAATCTAAGCCAAGCAGCCATAGATTCCTCTGTATGAAAAGGCTGCAGACCGCCAGTAACGACTATCAATGGAATACTTCCAAAGGATTTAGAAGTACGAACTTGTTCTAAACTTTCTTCAACCTCATTAAGAGAGCCTTCTAAAATAAATTGATTATAATATGCTTCCTGAACTTCTTTTGAAAATAAAGAAGGCAATATTTTATTTTGATCCTCATGAGTTGAGTCCAAAAGAACTACTCCAGCAACTTCCTCTGGATATGTACTAGCAAATAATCTTATATTTAATCCTCCGAATGAGTGTCCTACTAATACATATGGCGGTTGTATACCTGCTTTTACTAGTAAAATACGTAAATTCTCTACACTTTGCCTACTATGTCGAGGTCTATCATCTATATCACTTTTTCCAATACCAGCTCTATCATAAATGAACATTTTTGAAAAACTTGATATTTCATCTTTAATCGGATTCCAGTTATCTAAAGTTACTCCATATCCTGAATCGAAAACTAATGTAGGACCTCCATGCTGCTTCCCTAATAATTCATAATATAATTCAATACCACCTATATCTAGTTTTTGTTCGACTTTGTCCTCAATAAATTCACTCATATTCAATCCCTCATCTTCTCCCCTGTTTAGTTCATCTCAAAAAGTTCAATTTGATTGAACTCATCTTAGCATGTAATAATTTTCTTTTCAACACAAAGTTTAATATAATTGAACTAAAATTATAGAATTACAAAGGATGTTGGAAATGAATGAGTTAGGAAAACGAATAAAAAAATTAAGAGTAGAAAAAGGAATGACAATATTAGAGCTAGCTGATAATAAAATGTCAAAAGGAATGTTAAGTATGATTGAAAATGGACGTGCAAACCCTTCTATGGAGAGCTTAAAATTCATTGCACGTCAGTTAGGCTGTGATCCTCAATATTTGTTAGGTAATCCTACTCCTGATGAGCTAAAGTTTTTACTTAAGAAATTAGAGGAAGCCTTTGATAAAAACAACGATGAACAGATAATTAATCTAACGCAAAATATATTTGAACAACAGTTTCCTATTTCATTGGAATCTGCTAGAATATTAGATATTTCTGGAAGAGTAATAATAAAGACAGATCAAAATCGAGGAAAAAAGTTGATAGATTGGGCAATAACAATCTATGAACGATTATCTCTTTATAGCCATTGCTTGGCGGCTAAAGTGTATGAAGTAGAATACCTTGCAAAAAGCGGCAAGTATCATGCAGCTCTAAGAATGTTACGAAGTGTTAAAAAAGAATATGAGGAAAAGGCTATAGTAATTGATTTGTTTGTTGATATAGAAGCAAATTTCGTTGAAATGGTCTTACTCTTTGGAATTGGTGAATATAAATCTGGAAAGGATAAGCTTCATCAATTAATTGAAATATCAAAAAGAAAAATGGTCTTTTATAAAATGGATAATATTTTCCGAATTGCAGCGTTCCAAGCACTTCTTCATAACAATGAAAATGATTTTTCCTATTTTATAAAAAAATCTGAACAGTTTGCTATTTTTAGTGATAATAATAGGTCCTTAGCTTTTACACTATTATTGCAATCTCATTATTGTAATCAAATCTCAAAAGATTATGAGCAAGCCCTTTTTTATTTAAGTAATTACGCTATCTTAATGAAGGGTAATCTTGGAAAAGACTTTTATTACCTTGAAAGAGGTAAAGCGTTATTAGGGAAAAAACAGGTAGATGAAGCATTAAAAGAATTTGAGAAATTTGAGATGCCAAATACAAATAGTTACCCGCTTGAATTATGTATTCTCTACACAGCAGATGCATATAGGGCTTATTGTCTTTTACAGCTAGGAAAGGTAGAAGAAGCACTTATTTTTGCAAAGAGGGCAGCTGATAATATAGATTCACTACCCGAAACACCTTATCACAATTACATTAAAAACACCTTAGATTTAGTAAATAAAAATTTGCCAAAATAAAAACCATAAAATGCGAGTTTAGGCTCTTGTTTTAAAACTACTTTATTTGTTATCAATTAAAAGGAAAAGGTTCTTTTGATACACATTTCGGAGTACCGAATGCCAACAAAAGAACCTTAAATTATGTTGTTTTTTCACTCTAAATTCTTGATTTCACTACATGTTTCAAAAAAATAGCCTTGGTTGCTTTGAAACTAGTATCAGATTAAAAACTTTAGTGTCCTATAACTCATCTCAAGCTCTTCTAGACCAAATAACCACTGGGATAAGTACTAAGGATAAAAGCCCTCCTGCTAAAGATAGTATTGCATAACTTGCATTTGCTACTACCATTCCTGAAAGAGCACCACCTGAAGCTCCTGCAAGTGCCACTAAAACATCCATTTTCCCCTGCGTTTTTGCACGAGTGGAAGGCTCTGTTGAATCTACTATTTGAGCAGTACCACTAATTAAACCAAAGTTCCAGCCCAATCCTAGTAAAGAAAGTGCAATGATTAATAGCACCATCGAATCGCTTGGTGCGAATGCTGCTAATAAACCTGCCAATAACAAAGTAATGCCCGAAGCTATACTCATGGCAGTGCGCCCAATTTTATCAACAAGAATTCCTGTTACAAGAGAAGGAAGATACATGGAGCCTACATGAAATCCGATAACAATGCCTACTTCCGTCAGACCATGTCCATGATGCTTCATATGTACTGGTGTCATCGTCATAATTGCAACCATTACAATCTGAGTAAGTACCATAACTGTTGCACCTACTGCTAGACCTCTTTTATTGTTTGTGGGATGGATAGATTGCGTATTAGTTTCAGATGCAGACTTTTCTTTATATGCTTCAATCCTTTTCGCAATTTCTAACGGATCAGGACGCAACATAATAAATAGGACAAGACCCGCTAAGATAAATGCTGTTGCTGATAAGATAAATGGGCCTGCTAGCGATGGAACACCAACAGATACAGCAAATTTACCCATAATTTCTACTAAATTTGGACCAGCGACAGCCCCAAATGTAGTCATCACCATGGTTGTGCTAATAGCCTTTGCTCGTTGTTTATTAGTTGCTAAATCAGTTCCAGCATAGCGAGCTTGTAAATTGGTTGCGGTTCCTGCTCCATAGATTAAAAGGGAAGCAAATAATAAAATAACGCTATTCATCATGGCAGCCATCACTACACCTATAGCACCTAGACCACCGACAATAAACCCTGCTGATAAGCCTGTACGACGCCCATAGCGCTGTGATAGTCTTCCTACAATGAAAGCGGCACCTGCTGACCCTAACGTAAATAAAGCGGAAGGTACTCCTGCATAAGCATCCGTTCCAAGCATTTGTTGAGCTAAAAGAGCCCCTACCGTAATACCTGCAGCTAGTCCTGCTCCACCGAATATTTGAGATAGACTAACAACCATCAACACACGCCTATATAAACTTTGTAGCTTTTCGGGTGATTCTATATACTGTTCAATGGAATCATGTGATTGATTAAACACTTCACAACACCTACTTTCTATTATTCTCAATTGTTAAAACAGAATCATTTTGTCAGCCCATTCGTTTTCAACTAGTTATCTCGACTTTAAGCATGTTCCACAAGCCAATTCTCCAAATTTATTCATTAGCGCTTTCACATTAAAACTTGGATGTTCAATTTTTTACATTCTACAGCTTCTCCTATAAAAATATTTTTACTTTTTTATTCATGCAGCATTCGCACACCTTCTCTTGTTCTTTTGTCTCTATAATAAAACCTAATTTCATATGATTATTTTGCTAATTGCTGCCATTTTCTAAAGCCCTCTTCTAATCGAAAAGCATTGATTCCACTTGCCTTCAGAATTTTTACCGCTTCGGCAGACATTAAACAATAAGGTCCTCTACAATAAGCAACAACATCACAATTGGTTGGTAACGATGCTAGGTGCGTTTCTAATTCCTCAATAGGAATCGATACCGCTCCTGGAATATGGGCTTTTTCAAATTCCTCCTTAGGTCTTACATCAAGTAACAATACCTCCCCTTTATTCATACGGCTAGCAAGATCTGTTAGGGTGATTCCATCTAATCCAAGTTGATTATTTAAAAACTCTTCCCTTATTTGTTGAACCTGGCTAAGTTGTTTTTCCGATAATGCATGGAATGTGGTTAAAAAATCGGCTATGATTTCATTGGCTAGTTCATAAAAAACAAAATTTCCTTCTTTTTTAAATATGACTAATCTTGCATTAAATAGTACTTTCAAATGCTGTGATACATTGGCTACTGACATATCCGTATTTTTGGCTAATGCCTCCACAGATTTAGGCCCTTGAGATAAAATATCAAGAATTTCTAATCGCTTTGGACTTGATAAGCATTTCCCTATCCTTGCAAATTCTTGATATAATAAGTCCTTTAAATTTCGTTCGTCCACCATACAAACAAACCACCCTTCAACTATTCAATTAATTTATTGAATAGTTGGATTTTAAGCTTAACACAACCTTTTGTCAAACAAGAAAGGGGTTGACTAAAAATGAAAGGAACAATTATTAAACATATTTTCAGAAAATTATGGGAGGATATAAAAACAGTGAACTCCGTATTTTTTATCTTTCATTGACTTTATAATGAAATAGAGTGCGCACTACTAAAAGCGGAAGGTTGAAAAATATGAAAACAAATCAACAATTAGTGATAAGTAATTTAGAGGAAAAACTAAAGCTATTTACTGATGCAGTTTCTGGGGAATTGATAAAGGGAGCTAACTATGTAATAGCTAACACGGAGATTCCTACTGATACATTTAATATGCTATTGGCAAACTCCCCTACGATTCACAACCAAAACCATATGAAACAAGCAATCAATCATTTTATTGTAAAAGAGCTTCCTTTTAGTACGTGGGTGGATGCTAATAATCTAAGCAATGACTGGCTACAATTGATAAAGGAACATAATTTAAAGGAAGCTGAACGAAATATTATGATGAAGCTTGACCATACACTTCATACTGGTCAACGAATTTCCAATCATCTTAACTTTACACAAGTAAGCAATAAGGAAGGGCTTCTTCAATATAAAGAGGTTTTTCTAAGTTTATTTGAAGGCACACCGGAAAGAGATGCGCTGGAAATTTATTTTCGTAAATTCTCACAGGAAAAATTAGCATCAAACGCTCGAATGTTTATTGGTTGTATAATGGAAATGCCTGTAGCTACGGGTTTATTAATCGAAGATAACGATAGCTACGGTATTTATGATGTGATGACAAAAGAAACGTTTAGAGGCAAGGGCTATGGCAGTGAGATGTTTCAATTCCTACTCAATCAAACAATCGATAAACAAAAGCCAGTAGTCTTACAGGCATCAGAGGATGGAAAAAATATTTATAAACGCTTCGGATTTAAAGAAGTTGGAGAAATGATTGTCTTTGAATAAGGGTTAGGTAGGCTCTCTTTGCCTATCAAAATAGAGTCCATTTTGATACAAACTCAAAATGGACTCTTACTATTTTTCATTATTGTACCTGCATCACAACATTTTTTTTCCTTGAATAAAGTAAAAAAGAAATCGTTAGGCTCAAGCTTATAATCCCAAAAACAAGCCCCATCCCACTTAATCCAATTAAATCAAGCATCATACCCGTTGATAATAGGACAACCTGAAAGATTACAGAATCAATCATATTGCGGAAGGAGAAAAATCGACCGTGGAAATCTTTAGGTACTTGCTTTTGAAAAATGACCATAGTAGTTGGGAAAAAGCATCCTACTGAAAATCCAAAAACGGCAAATGTCAGGAGTGCAAAGAATTTTATATCAGCTAATAAAAGCATGAGCTCCATTGAACCAATAATAAATGCTAAAGTGAAGAGCAAGGTCCCTATTTTCACTCGTTCTGCTATCATTTTCAAGCCAGCTGCTCCCAGCATGAAACCGATGCCTTCAACTGTATATAATAATCCTGAGATAGTCGTTGACTGATGAATTTCGGAAATCTTCATAATGACTAAATTAAAGGAGCCTAAAAATAACGTTGGAATAAGCATTAGGACAAGAGTCATCAAGACGATAGGATGCTCCTTTACCATTGGTAGAACCTCTTTGAAGTTACCCTTTTCCTTATTCATTAAAGATGGATTTTCCGCTTCATCTAACTGTAGGAAACTCGTAATAATAAACATAATAATATAGACAATAAATGAAATAATATATAACCATTTCAGCTCAAAGAAGCTTAACATAAATCCTGCTGCAGCAGTACCAATAATTCTCGAAATTGTCCGAGCATTCATTTGCCATGCATTTAAGGCCATTAAATCTTTATCCTTAACAATCATCGGAATAATTGATTGGAGGGCAGGCATATAAAAGGCTGCTGCAATTTGCAAGGTAATTAAAAAAAGAATCATCCAAATTACCGAATTTGTGTAGAGTGCTATAAACATAAATAGGACACTAATAATTCGAGCAACACTTGCCTGCTGTACAACGGTTTTCTTCCTCGATCGATCAATAATACGTCCAGCCAATGGACCAACTACTAAACCTGCTAATATACCACAAGAAATAATTAAAGATTTGTGAAAATCAGAAGGTACAACCTCTTGCATAAAAGCGAGATTTCCAATGATGCCTGCCCACAGGCCAAGACCTACGACAAATTCACCTAGTAAAATAATCCAAACATTCCGATTGCGCCACATGCTGTATCTCCCCTGTTGTTCTATATTCGATTCAATTAATATCACTCATCTTAACAAAATGAAAATAGTTCGTATATAGAAATATATAAATTTTTAAATATTTTAATGCTAAAAAACGGGGCTGGCTAACCAAAAGTCAATTTTCTTCGTAATAGATCTAACCTCATGTAATCTGAATAAAAGGAGAATAAAAAAAATAGTAAAAGGAATCGAGAATGATTGCTCGATTCCTTTAATATGATCCTTTTATACTTCTAATTTACTTACAAGTGCTTTTCTGCGTTGATCGATGATTTTTTGACTGATCAATGTCATCACAAATAGAACACCCACTATAGTCGCCATCATCCCTGCAATGGACGTATCCCAAAACTTTGCCAAATAATAGCCTATAACTGCTGCGGCAGCACCAAAAGCCATGCTATATAAAAACATTTGCTTAATTGATTTACTTATTAAATAGGAAGTGGCTGCAGGTCCTATTAGCATAGCAACAACTAAAATAGCACCGACACTATCAAAGGCAGCTACCGTTGTAAAGGAGATTGATGTCATAAACCCATAGTGTAGAAATAGTACGGGAACACCAATGGAGGCAGCATATACAGGGTCAAAGGTAGTGAGCTTCATTTCCTTAAAAAATAATAGAAGGAACCCTAAGTTAATGAGGAGCACAAGCAATAGCATCCATACAGCCTTTGGCAATGTAATGGAAAGAAATGTCCATCTATCCCAAGGAACAAAAGCAATTTCTCCCATTAATACGTGCTCCACATCTAAATGGACATTACCCGCAAATAAAGTAATGAGGAGCACACCGGCTGCAAACAAGGACGTAAAGACCACACCAATGGCTGCGTCCTCCTGTATACCTGAAGAATGTAGTAATTGCACTAGGTAGGCTGTTAAAATCCCCGAAACTGCTGCACCGACGAGCATCCAAAAACCATTTAATGTTTGGGTAATAATATACGCCATTACAATACCAAACAATACGGTATGGCTAATCGCATCAGCAATCATTGACATTCTACGCAAGATTAGAAAAACCCCTGCAATCCCACAGGTAATACCGACTAAAATGCCGGTTAAAATAACCCAAAATTCTATCATCCTAGCTCACCTTGCTTTCGAAACTGCATTTTTCTACGAAATTTACTAATTTGACCAGACGGGCTTATGAAATACGAAAGAAAGAATATAGCAGCCGCTACTAATACAATAATTGGTCCAGTTGATAAGCCGGTGCGCATAGCACTAATAAAGGTTCCCGTAATGCCAGATACCCCACCAATAATGGCACTTAGTACAAGCATGGAACTCAATTTTTTCGTCCATAATTTTGCACTTGCAGCAGGTATAATTAATAATGCTGACATGAGAATAACACCCACTGCCTGTATACCTGTTACGATCGTCATAACAATTAAAACGGTAAGTGTTGCCTTTAATGCTTCAATAGGTAAACCAATACCTTTGGCATACACTGGATCAAAGATTAGTAGCTTCCACTCTTTATAGAGTAGGAGACTGACTAAAATAATAATTGTAGCACTAATAAAAAGCCACATTAAATCTGCCTTTGTCATTGTTGCTGCCTTACCAAAAATAAAATTGTTCAGCCCACTTTGATTACCTAAAGGGCTGCGATTAACTACCGTTAAAAAGACAACGCCAATACCAAAAAATACAGTTAATACTAAGCCTATTGCTGCATCTGCCTTCAATTTTGAAAAAGAAACAATCCATTGTATACAATACACGGACAAAGCAGATGTGATTCCTGCACCAAGCATTAAGATTGGTAATTCCTTTTGTCCAGTTAACAAAAATGCGAGTGCAATCCCTGGTAAAGCTGCATGTGCTGCAGCATCACCAACTAAGCTTTGTTTTTGTAAGAAGGAAAAAGTGCCCGTTATACCCGCTGCTATTCCGAGTAGCATGGTTCCACTAAGTACCCACAATAAGTTACCACTTAACATATTGTCCCCTCCTTACACATTCTGCATCATGAAAAGTTTACCACCATATGTTTTTTGTAATTGCGCTGGTGTAAAAACTTCTTCCGTTGCACCGGATGCTAAAATCGTTTTATTTAAAAGAATTGTATAATCAAAATAGTCTTTAACTGTTTGTAAGTCATGATGGACGACAAAAATACTTTTACCCTGTGCCTTTAAATCTTTTAAAATATCAATAATCGTTTTTTCCGTTGCGGCATCGACTCCAGCAAATGGTTCATCTAAAAAATAGATATCTGCGTTTTGGGCAAGTGCACGTGCTAAAAATACCCGTTGCTGCTGTCCACCAGAAAGTTGACCAATGGAACGATCAGCGAAGTCCTCCATTCCTACACTTGCAAGAGCTTGCTGCGCCAAAATTTTATCCTTTTTAGATGGTCTTCTAAATAATCCCGTATGACCATAACGTCCCATCAGCACAATATCCAGTGCATTTGTAGGGAAATCCCAATCTACTGCATTGCGCTGAGGAACATAGCCAACCACTAAGCTTTTCGGCTCAAAAACCTTACCGAGTATTTCAACTCTCCCTACCTTATTTGGTAGTTGATTTAAGATTGCCTTTAAAAAGGTTGACTTTCCCGCTCCATTCGGACCAATAATTGCAGACAAATGGCCAGTTGGAACTGAAACACTAGCATTTTCTAAAACTGTTTTTTTATCATAAGCTACTGAAAGATTTTCTACTGTTAATGCATACATATTTTTCACCTACTTTAATGCATCGACAATTGTGTCGATGTTATGTTGATACATACCGATATATGTACCTTCCTTTGTTCCTTCTGCTCCCATTGCATCCGAGAATAATTCTCCTCCAATAACAATGTCGTGCCCTTTTTCTTTGGCCCCTTCAATTACTGCTTTCATGGCTTTATCGGAGACACTCGATTCGATAAAAATGGCTTTAATTTTATTGGCTACTAAAAAATTCACCATTTCCTGTACATCCTTTACACCATATTCGGAATCAGTGCTTAGTCCCTGCAAACCTCGCACATCAAATCCCTGGCTTCTTCCAAAATAATTAAAAGCATCATGTGCTGTTACTAAAATACGTTGTTTTTCCGGAATTTCATTTACTCTATTCTTTGCATATACTTGTAATTCATCAAGCTGTTTTAAATACTCTTTCTCATTTGCTACAAAATCATCTTTAAATTCTGGATATTCCTCCTGAAGCTTAGTACCAATCGCCTGAACGACTCCCTTCCAAAGCTCGATATCAAACCAAATATGAGGATCATGTAACATAGCATCATCATCACTTGCTAGTAAATCTGACTTATTTAATGTTTCTCCAACGGCAAGTACGGATTTGCTTTTTGACATCTGCTCAAAAATATCCAACATTTGTCCCTCTAAATGTAAGCCATTATAAAAAATAACTTCTGCCTTATCCAGTTTCGATAAATCGCTTTGCGTTGCTTTGTATAAATGTGGATCAACACCCGGTCCCATTAATGCTGAAACCTGTAAGTGACCCCCGCTGATTGCTTTAATGGCATCCGCAATTTGCCCGGTTGTTGCTACAACAACCCCTTCCCTATCCTCTTTAGTTGTATCAGCAGAACAACCAAAAAGTAGAAGTGAGAGTGAAAAAACAACTACACCCAAAAACCGTTTCATGTATAAATACCTCTTCTTTCTTTATATTCAGACATGATGATCCTTGCTATAGATTATTTGAAGCGGACATTAACATGTTTCCACTACTTCGTTATGTCCGCTTAAGCAGCTGCTGTCATATAGTAGTATCATCGATGCCTTATTTATAATAATTTTCTTATAAGCCGACGCCAGCCTATCCAGAAAACAATTATCATTATTCCCGCACCAACAGACTCTGTTAGTTCCCATACAAGTGTAAGAATTAGTAAAATGCTCAACGGAAGGATCGTCAGCTTTAAATCATCTAACTCTTTCATTCAGTCACTCTTCTTTCTCGAACGATATTTTGTTTCCCTTAGGAAAAATATATGCTTAATAT
>Ga0213825_1002228_pt1 | contig 12478 bp, 11 predicted proteins | sample MC6MC0900MG_FD_179896 | JGI IMG/M metagenome (GOLD analysis project Ga0213825, IMG submission 179896) | Enriched soil aggregate microbial communities from Iowa State University, Ames, United States - MC6-MC0900-MG | ecosystem: Environmental > Terrestrial > Soil > Unclassified | place: USA: Iowa... | reverse complement strand
CCTCGACCGGCCGCCCGCGTCGCTGCGGCTGGATGGACATCGTCGCGCTCAAGCGCGCCGTGGCCATCAACGGCATCAGCGGCCTGTGCATCACCAAGCTCGACGTGCTCGACGGCATGGAAAAGCTCAAGGTCTGCATCGCCTACGAATACCGTGGCAAGCGCACCGAGTACGCGCCGCTGGACGCGCAGGGCTGGGAAGAGTGCACCCCCGTGTACCTGGAGTTCCCGGGCTGGAACGAGAACACCCACGGCATCACCGACTGGGACAAGCTGCCGGCCGCGGCCCGCGCCTACCTGCGCGCGCTGGAAGAGCTGGCCGGTTGCCCGATCAGCATCGTCTCCACCGGCCCGGATCGCGACCACACCATGGTCCTGCAGGACCCGTTCGCCTGATGGCGTAGCGCCGGGCTCTGCCCGGCCGCTGGTAGAGCCGGGCTCTGCCCGGCAAGAGAAGCCCCGCGCAAGCGGGGCTTCTGCTATCTGCCCCGCACGTGAAGATACCCAAATAGGGTAAGGACCTACCCAATCTGGGTAATGACTAAGATTTCGAAGCTATTGTTTCGTTTAGGAGGATTCCAGCCCAATTTCCCGTATTTCGAAATAGCTGTTTAGAAATTATTGCAAATCCCCGCATCAAGTCGCATGATAGAAACAACTGCTTAGATTCGGTGGCAACGACCATGATCGACATCAAGGTGAAAACCCCCGAAGACATCGGCGAAATCATCCGCCGTGTCCGCCGTAACCAAGGCATCCGCCAGGACGACCTGGCCGCCTACATCGACTCCAGCCATGTCTTCATGCGGGACGCCGAGCGCGGAAAACCCTCCGTGCAACTGGGAAGGGTGCTGCGCGCGCTCGACGAGCTGGGCGTCAAAGTCACACTGCAGGTCCCGGACGCAGTGATGGCGCCCAGATCGAAGCGGTCCGGTGCCAAATGAACGCATCCTCGCGGCGACTGCTGTGCGTATGGCTGGATACAGCGCTGGTAGGTCGGCTCTCCGAAGAGGGGAACATCTGGCGGTTCGACTACGAACCAGCCTGGGAAGGGGGCGACCTGTCGCCCGCCATTCGCCGCGCACAAGGTTCCATCATCGACGGAGCATCGCTTCGACCGGTCCAGTGGTTTTTCAGCAACCTGTTGCCAGAGGAAGGCGCGAAGGTCCTCCTCGCGCAGGATGCGCGCGTGGACGCCGCCGACAACTTTGGATTGCTGCAGTTCTACGGCCGCGAATCCGCTGGTGCCTTGACGTTGCTGCCCGAGGGCGAGGTGCTTTCACCAGCCGGCCTCCAGCCGCTGACAGATGACGCCCTCTCCGAGCGGATTCGACGCCTGCCCCACGTTCCCCTGGGTCATGACGCGCCCAAACGCATGTCGCTGGCGGGCGCGCAACACAAGCTTGCCGTGACAGTGCTGGAGGAAGGCATTTTCGAGCCCGTCGGATCCGAGCCTTCCACCCACATACTCAAGCCGGACCATCCCCAGCCCGACCATTACTGGCAGACCACCATCAACGAGTGGTTTGTGATGAGACTGGCATCTGCTGCAGGAATGGATGCCGCAGAAGTGTCCATTCGACGCGTTCCCGAAGCCGTGTACCTGGTCCGCCGTTTTGATCGCACCTTCCGCACACCGGTCGAACGTCTGCCGGTGCTTGACGCGTGCCAGATGCTCTCTCTGGACGCAGTGTTCAAGTACCGGGAAGCGACGTCCGCAGCCTTGAATGCGCTCATCGAACTTTGCGTACATAAAGCCGATACCCGCGCCCGACTATACCGGTGGTGGCTGTTCAACCTGATCGCGGGCAACTCCGACGCGCACCTGAAGAATCTCAGCTTCCTGGGCGGGACAGACGGATGGGTACTGGCGCCGCACTACGATCTGATCTGTACCAGCATCTATTCTCCGGGCAATGCGTGGGGGGACGATGTCCCCGTCACGTCACCGGGAGGCCTGCCCTATGGAAAATGGCGCCGCGAAAATGCCGTTGCGTTCGGCTCAACCATCGGAATCAACGCCCGTGCAGCGGAGCGTGAACTGGATTACCTGCTGCAACGTGTGCAGGCGCACGTAGGGAGGCTCTATCAGGAGTACGAAGACGGCGCCGCGCGCGGGGTGGACCCCGGAGAAGCCCGCCTGCTGCGGGGGATCATCCACGGGCCGATCAAGGACATGACTGCACGATTGGCATGAGGGCAATATCGGCCATGGCCCGCGTGTTGCTTCATCTCCACCCTGCACGGTCTTGAGCTCCAACGCCAGCCATGGTCCCATTGGCATGCACCGCATTCGCGGCGACGGCGCACACAGGCAAGGAGGATCCATGGCTGGCAGGAATTTCGGGCTCACCAACATCTATCTGAAGATGGGCATGGGCCTGATGTTGATCGGGCTGGTGCTGTTTGTTGCGGGGCTGCCGCTGTGGTGGCCAGACTTGCATGCGGCCCAGTGGCGGATGTTGCCGATTCCGCTGTCCTTCTGGCTGTTTGCGGCCGGTGTGGTGGTCTATGTGATCGGCCGTATCGCCAAAGTCGTGGAAAGCCTGCGTCCGAAAGCGTGATCGGCCCAGCCTGGCTACCCACCGGGCCTGATTTCGGCGATGCTCGTCCCATTACAGGGGGGCGGCATGGACAGCAGGGAAGGGGATCGCACCAAAGGTGATGTTCCGGCGACCGGGCCGTTGAACGGCGGGGCCAGCGTGGCTGCGGGGGCCGTGCCGACCGACTGGTCGGCGCTGCCGGTGGTGCAGGGCAACGAAGACTCGGTGGTGATGGTGCTGTGGCGCCTGCTGCGGCAGGAACCCGCCCTGATCGTGAGCGCAGGGTACGTGCTGCTTTCGCTGCTCGGGCTCTGGTCCAGCTACTTCTTCTACCTGCGCTTCCAGCTGTCGATCCTGGACTACCTGCAGATCAGCGATTTTCTGGTGGCAGGCCTGCGTGATCCGGCCTATGCCGGCATTCTTGCCGGCGGCATCCTGCTGGCCATCCTGGTCGGCTGGCCCGATACCCTGCGTCGCCGAAACCCCGCCAAGGTGGAAGCGCTGCGGGCGCGGCATTGGGGCTGGCGGCTGCTGTTCTCGCGCACGCCGCTGACCAGCTGGGATATTTCCGGCCTGCGCCCGCTTACCGGCCTGTGCATTGCTGTGGTCGGCTTCATGGCGCTGGGCGCGGCAATCTATTCCCTGGACAAGGCCGAGAACATCCGCGATGCGGGGCAGGGGCCGAAGGTGACCCTGCATCTGGCCGGAGACCCGGCGCCGCTCAAGGAGGAGGCGCGACTGCTGGGCAGCAGCAGCGCGTTCGTGTTCCTGTGGTGGCCGAAGCAGCGTCGCGCCGAGGCCGTGCCCATTTCGGCCATCAAGCGCATGCAATCGGTGGTGTTGCCGGTCAAGGGCGCCGTGGCGCCGACAGTCAGCGCATCTCGAACGACGACCGCAGCGGAATAGTCACGTTGCGCAGCGTGTCGCGCACCGTGATCGCCACGGTCCAGGTGCCTTTCGGGTCGCCTGCTTCGGCGGTGAATTTCACGCCGATGGTCGACAGGTAGACCAGCTTCGGATCTGTTTCCAGCGCGGTGACGAAGCAGGGCAGGTCATGCTCGTCGCCGCTCAGGCTGCCGTCGGGCTTGCTGATGCGCAGGTCGCAGCGAACCTGTGTCATGCCTTGTGCGTCCAGCATCGGATTGGACAGGAACGACAGGATGTAGAGCGAACCGCCTTCCTTGACCTCGGTGGCCAGGTCGAAGCGCGGCGCCACGTCGGGCGGGGATTCCCACTTCTGTTGCCAGTCGGGATCGGCGGTGATGACCATCGAGGCGGAGAAGCCTTCGCTGGATTGCGTGGCGGAGGTTGCTGGAAGGGGCGTGTCCTGCGCTCCGGGTTGCAGCGGCTGGGCGGTCGCCAACAGCGGCAATAACAGGGCCATGCTGGCCAGCGTGCGTGCGAGATTCATTGGTTTGCTTCCCCGGTGGTCGCATCCTGAGGCGATGCCCGAGTATGGCTGATTCGAGGCGCGGGTCGTCAAGCGTGAGGCGCCGGGCTGGATGACCGTGCGAGGGGGGGCGCCGTTTGGGCGACGCCTCGCGTTGGTGATGCGAAGCAGGAGCCTGTTTCGATTTCAGGTCCATGCGTCAATGTGCGTGGTACCTGTAGCGGCGGTTGTTTGGGAACCAACCCTACCGGGAGGTCTTCGCAGCCTTTTTTGTTGCGGGCTTCTTTGTTGCCGTTTTCTTTGAAGACGCCTTCTTTGCGGTTGTCTTGGCTGCGCTCGACTTCTTTTTCGCAGCCGTCTTCGCTGGCTGCTTCCTGCCGCCACCATCCTGCTTGTTCACGGTGGCCCAGGCGATGCGCTCGGCCGCGTCCTCGCTGCGGCCTTCGGCTTTTTCGCTTTCCTCGATGTGCTCGGCCTGGCGCTTCTGCTTGTCGGTGTAGCTGGATTTGTCTCCGCGGGGCATGGGTTGCGTCCTCCATGGGGCAGCAACGGACCAGCGGTCCGCTGCTGCCGGGGGGGTCAGGCCAGGGTGCGCACTTTGGGTTCACGCGCCCACTGGCGGGTGGCGGCGGCGGCGATGAAGCCCTTCGCGTCTTCGGCTTCCACCACGCCGTTGTCCTTGCCCACGCGCGCCGTCTTCAGCAGCAGCTGGGCGCCTTCATCGGCGGCGATGGCCTTCAGATGCGCCCACGCATCGGCCGCGAAATCGATCGCCGCCGATTCCTTCGACAGGCGCTTGGCGGCGTCGGCGCTGAGCACGATGGCCACCGCGTCGAACACCACCGACGGGGTGCCCGCCAGCTGCCCGTCTGCCGGCTGCAACCTGCCATCGCTCAGCTTCCCGCCGCCTACCTTGGGCGCCACCAGCTTGACCTTGGCGCCGGCCTTCTCGGCGGCCTTGCGCAGGTTGGCGATCATCCCCGCATCCGACCCCTCGTCGAACAGGATGCCGACGCAGCGGCCCTTGAGCAGGTCCTTGGTGCGGCCGATCACGCGCACTTCCGGTGCCTTGGGCATGTCCTGGGCAGGCGTGGCGGTGGGGGCGGGGTCGGGCAGGGCGGGCATCGCCAGGCCGTCGGCCACGCGCGTGGCCAGCGACTCGTCGATGTTGCGCAGGTGGCTCACGGTGCGCTCGCGCACGGCCACCGTTTCCACCTTGGACAGTTCGAACACCAATGCCGAGGCCAGGTGCGCCTGCTCCGGCGCTTCCAGGCTGCGGAAGAACATGCGCGCCTGGCTGTAGTGGTCGGCGAAGCTCTCCGCACGCACGCGGCCCTTGCGGCCGTCGTCGGCCGGGGTGGCGTGGCTGGGGAAGCCATTGGCGGTCTCGCGCGGGCTGTCGCCCTGCAGCGAACTGGGGTCGTAGGCGACGCGGCCCTTGGGAATGGCCATCTGCATGTGGCCGTCGCGCTGGTGGTTGGCGAACGGGCATTTCGGCGCGTTGACCGGGATCTGGTGGAAATTCGGGCCCCCCAGGCGGCTGAGCTGGGTGTCCAGATAGGAGAACAGGCGGCCCTGCAGCAGCGGATCGTTGCTGAAGTCGATGCCCGGCGGCACGTTGGCCGGGCAGTAGGCGACCTGCTCGGTTTCGGCGAAGAAGTTGTCCGGCCAGCGGTCCAGCACCATGCGCCCGATGACGGTCAGCGGCACCAGCGATTCGGGAATGATCTTGGTCGAGTCCAGGTGGTCGAACGGGAAGGCCTCGGCCTGTTCCTCGGTGAACAGCTGCACGGCCAGTTCCCACTCGGGGAAGTCGCCGCCGGTGATCGCCTCGAACAGGTCGCGGCGGTGGAAGTCGTTGTCGGCCCCCTGCAGCTTCACCGCTTCATCCCACACCGTGGACTGCAGGCCCAGCTTCGGGCGCCAATGGAACTTCACGAAGGTCGATTCGCCCTGTTCATTGAGCAGGCGGAAGCTGTGGATGCCGAAGCCTTCGATGGTGCGCAGGGAGCGCGGGATGGTGCGGTCGCTCATCGCCCACATGATCATGTGCATGGATTCGGGCATCAGCGACACGAAGTCCCAGAACGTGTCATGCGCGCTGGCCGCCTGCGGGAAGGCACGGTCCGGCTCCATCTTCACCGCGTGGATCAGGTCGGGGAATTTGATCGCGTCCTGGATGAAGAACACCGGGATGTTGTTGCCCACCAGGTCCCAGTTGCCCTCGGGGGTGTAGAACTTCACCGCGAAGCCGCGCACATCGCGCGGGGTGTCTACCGAGCCGGCGCCACCGGCGACCGTGGAGAAGCGGGTGAACACGGGGGTGCGTACGCCGACCTCGGTCAGCACGCGGGCGCGGGTATATTCCTGCAGCGAACGGGTCAGCTCGAAGTAGCCATGCGCCGCGCTGCCGCGGGCATGCACGATGCGCTCGGGGATGCGCTCATGGTCGAAGTGGGTGATCTTCTCGCGCAGGATGAAGTCTTCCAGCAGGGTCGGCCCGCGCGGGGTGTCGCGCAGCGAGTTCTGGTTGTCTGCGACCGGGATGCCCTGGTTGGTGGTCAGCGCGGGATGGCCACCGCCGGCGCGCTGGTGCAATTCGTCCCCGTGGCCGCGTGCTTCGGCGGTCGGGGCGGGTTTGGTGCGGGGCTTGCTGGTGGCCATCAGGCGACTCCGGGGCTGGCGAGGGGGTTCGATCCCCAACAGTGGCGTCACGCGTGTTAATCGCCGGTCGGAGAACGCGGCCCGGCTTGCACCTGCGCTTCACGCCGGGGCGCCTGACGGGCGCGCGGCAGGTATCCTTGGTGGCGTGTCCCTCCTTTTTCCGCCACCCCATGCGTGTTGAACCTGCCGACATCGAAGCCCTGTTCGATGCGATCCCCGACGTGCTGTTCTTCATGAAGGATCGTGACGGGCGCTATACGCACATCAACCAGACCATGCTGCGCAGGCTGGGGTTGAAGTCGCGCAAGGAGGTGATCGGACGCACCGCCGCCGAGATCTACCCGACCGGCCTGGGTGCCGATTACGCCACCCAGGATGCCCAGGTGCTGGCCGGCAAGGTGATCGAGAACCTGATGGAACTGCACCTGTTCGCCAACCGCGAGCCGGGCTGGTGCCTGACCTGCAAGCGGCCGCTGCTTGTGGACGGGCAGATCCGTGGCCTGATCGGCATCTCGCGTGACCTGGGCCAGAAGGACAGCCTGGGCACCCAGTACGAGCAGCTGCGGCTGGCGCTGGCACACCTGAACGCGCATTACGCCGAGAACGTGCGCATGCAGACCCTGCTGGACATCACCGGCTTCTCGCTGTCCAAACTGGAGCGCACCTTCCGCAAGGTGTTCCAGATGACCCCGCAGCAGGTACTGACCCGCCTGCGCATCCAGATGGCGGTGCACCTGCTGCATGGCAGCGAGACCATCGCCAGCATCGGCCAGGCCTGCGGCTTCACCGACCAGAGCGCGTTCACCCGCAAGTTCAAGGCCGAAGTCGGCGTGTCGCCGCGGGCCTATCGCGCCCAGATCGGCGAGCGCGTCGACGCCTGAGCCGGCATGACCTGGGTGGGATGCCTGCGACAGCCCGGACAGGGTATGGTGTCGCACCTGTTGCCCGCCACTCGATTCCGATGCCCGCATCCCAGACTCCGGCTCCCTCCGCACCCCGCACCAACACCCGCCTGGACCACGCGCTCAAGCCCCGCCAGCTGATCATGATGGGACTGGGCAGCGCGATCGGCGCCGGCCTGTTCCTGGGCTCCGGGGTGGGCGTACAGGCCGCCGGGCCGGCTGTGCTGCTGTCCTACCTGGTCGCGGGCGCGCTGGTGATCATCGTCATGAATGCGCTGGGCGAGATGGCTGCGGCCAAGCCGACCAGCGGTGCGTTCTCGGTGTATGCGGCCGACGCCATGGGCGCCACCGCCGGCGCGACGGTCGGCTGGTTGTGGTGGGTGCAGCTGGTGATCGTGATCGCCGCCGAAGCGGTCGGTGCGGCCGGGCTGCTGGCCACGGTGTGGCCGGTCATCCCGGTGCCGATGGCGGCATTGGCCTTCATGCTGTTCTTCACCGCGATCAATCTGCTCGGGGTGAAGAACTTCGGTGAGTTCGAATTCTGGTTCGCCATCATCAAGGTGGCGGCGATCATCGGCTTCATCCTGATCGGCGTGGCCCTGTTGATGGGCTGGCTGCCGGACGCGCCGTCGCCGGGCCTGAGCAACTTCACCGACCACGGCGGCTTCGCACCGAAGGGCCTGGCCGGGATCGGCGCGGCGCTGCTGGTGGTGGTGTTCGCCTTTGGCGGCACCGAGATCGTGGCGGTGGCGGCCGCCGAGACCGAAGACCCCGAGCGCAGCATCGCCCGTGCCATCCGCACCGTGGCCTGGCGCATCCTGGTGTTCTACATCGGCTCGCTGAGCGTGATCATCGCGGTGGTGCCGTGGACCAGCGACAGCCTGTCCTCGCCGTTCGCGGCGGTGCTGCAGGTGGCCAACATTCCCGGCGCCGCGACTGCCATCACCCTGATCGCGGTGATCGCGCTGTTGTCGGCGCTCAACGCCAACCTGTATGGCGCGTCGCGCATGATGTACTCGCTGGCGCGTCGCCAGGAGGCACCGGCGGTGCTGGGCTGGACCGACCCGCGGCAGGTGCCGATCATCGCCGTGCTGGCCAGCGTGCTGTTCGGGTTCGCGGCAACGGTGATGGAGCTCCTGTTCCCGGGCAAGGTGCTGCCGGTGCTGTTGAACATCGTCGGCTCGACCTGCCTGCTGGTGTGGACGATTTCGCTGCTGTCGCAGCTGATCCTGCGCCGCCGCGCCAACCGCGACGGTACCCGGCTGCCGTTCCGCATGACCGGCTACCCGTACCTGACCCTGCTCGGCCTGGGCGTGCTGGCGCTGATCTTCGGCCTGCTGCTCTCCGAAGCGCATACCCGGGTGCAGTTCCTGTCGATGGCCGCGCTGACCGCGGTGATCGCGATCACCAGCGAAGTCACGCGCCGCGTGCGCCGCAACTGACCTTCGCCGGAGAGACGCCTTCGTTCCGGGTCCGTGCCTTACCGGGTGTAGCAGGTTCATCGGCGGTCGATCGGGATGCGACCCTACCGGGGCCCGTCCTGCGCACGCAACGGTGCGTAGTGACACGCCATGCGTGTCAACCGCGCACAGCGCGGCTCCAGCGTCCGCAGCCGTGACAACGCGGTGCATGGACCCATTGCAGTCGACACACGTGGCGCAGCCGACCCACGATCAAAAAAAGGACGGCCCGCATCTGCGGGCCTTTCGCATTTGCCGCCGCGACGCACAGCGTCAAATCGCTTGACCTTCGCCGTCAGTAACGACCGTCCAGATGATTGCTGGCAAAGCGCGCGTAAACGCCTTGGTCCAGGTCGCGCAGCGGCCTGTTCGCGATCTGGTCGCTTGACTGGTACTGGGTCCTGAACAAGGGAGCATCACCGACGAGCCGCTCGAGGTATGCGGCGTCCACAGTGACCGCAGGTGACCCGTACGACGCGTTGTAGATCGAGGCCGGGTGCGGTATCGCCGGTCCCGTCGGCGATCCGTGCGGACGTTCAATGCGGAACACCTGCGGCGGAATGATCCTGCCGACGGAGTGGGAAGAAAGTTCTTTCGGAATCATCATTGCTCCAAGCGTCAGTCCAGCTGGGTGGGCAAGGGTGTCCGCGATCATGCGATGCAGCTTTCAAAATGCCATCGCGGGACATGAAAGAACGGCTCGCTTGCGCGGGCCGTCGTCATTACCGCTTGGGCCGGCCAACGGCCGGCACTACCGGATCATCACTTCGCCTGGGGCGCCTGTTCGGTCAATTTCAGCGCCGCAGCGTACTCTTTCACGTTCGGATATTTTTGCGCCAGGGTGCACCATGGCATGTCGGCTTCGGACGTATAGGTGCGGTACAGCGGCGCCGCCGCGAATGCCATGGCCGCCGCTACGTTGTTCACATGGGTGATCGGGCCCTGCTCGCTGGCTTGGCTCGCTTGGCTTCGAATGGGCGCGGAGCTTGGGGTGCTGGTATCGAGTTTTGGGATCATGCGGAACGGGTCCAGTGCGAGAGGACCTGTACGCTACGAGCCTTCCATCGCCCCCGCTTCCATGTTTCATGCACGTGGGTTCGTTCCAGGCACCGCTGGCCCCACTCGGGCCAAGCAAAAACGGCCCGCTTTCGCGGGCCGTCTTCGTTTCAACCAGGCGGGAGGATCAGACCTCCACGCCCTCGTCTTCCTTGTACGCGTCGACCGGGATGCAGGCGCACATCACGTTCTTGTCGCCGTAGACGTTGTCCACGCGTGCCACCGGCGGCCAATACTTCTGCTGGCGCAGGCTGGCCAGCGGGAAGGCGGCCAGTTCGCGCGGGTAGGCGTGGGCCCACTCGCTGGCCGACACCGCGGTGGCGGTGTGCGGGGCGTGCTTCAGCGGGTTGTCCTCACGGTCCAGGCGGCCGTCTTCGATCGCGGCGATTTCCTCGCGGATCTGGATCATCGCGTTGATGAAGCGGTCCAGCTCGTGCAGCGATTCGCTTTCGGTCGGCTCCACCATCAGCGTGCCGGCGACCGGGAAGCTCAGGGTCGGCGCGTGGAAACCGAAGTCGATCAGGCGCTTGGCCACGTCCTCGGCGACCACGCCGGAGGTCTTCTCCAGCGGACGCACGTCCAGGATGCACTCGTGCGCCACCAGCCCGTTGCGGCCGGTGTACAGGGTCCTGAAGTGCGGGGCCAGGCGCTTGGCGATGTAGTTGGCGTTGAGCAGCGCGACCTGGGTCGCCTTGCGCAGGCCTTCGGTGCCCATCAGGGTGATGTACATCCAGCTGATCGGCAGGATCGAGGCGCTGCCGAAGCTGGCCGCGCTGACCATGCCCACATCGCCTTCGCCGCCCAGCACCTTGGGCAGGAACGGGGCCAGGTGCGACTTGACCGCACACGGGCCCACGCCCGGGCCACCGCCGCCGTGCGGGATGCAGAAGGTCTTGTGCAGGTTCAGGTGCGACACGTCCGAGCCCCACTTTCCGGGCTTGGCCACGCCGACCAGGGCGTTCATGTTGGCGCCGTCGGTGTACACCTGGCCGCCGTGCTTGTGGATGATCTCGCAGATCTCGACCACTTCTTCCTCGAACACGCCGTGCGTGGAGGGGTAGGTGATCATCAGCGCGGCCAGGCGGTCGCCATACTTCTCGGCGTTGACGCGGATGTCTTCGACATCGACATTGCCGTTGGCGTCGGTCTTGGTCACCACCACCTTCATGCCGCACATCTGCGCCGACGCCGGGTTGGTGCCATGTGCCGAATCCGGGATCAGGCAGACGTCGCGGTGGCCTTCGCCGCGCGAGCGGTGGTAGGCACGGATCGCCAGCAGGCCGGCGTATTCGCCCTGCGCGCCGGAGTTCGGCTGCAGGCTCACCGCGTCATAGCCGGTACATTCGACCAGCATCGCTTCCAGCCCGTCGATCAGTTCCTTGTAGCCGGTAGCCTGGTCGGCCGGGGCCAGCGGATGGATGTTGGCGAACTCCGGCCAGGTCACCGGGATCATCTCGGCGGTGGCGTTGAGCTTCATGGTGCAGCTGCCCAGCGGGATCATGGTGCGATCCATGGCCAGGTCCTTGTCCGCCAGCGAACGCAGGTAGCGCAGCAGTTCGTGTTCGCTGTGGTGGGTGTTGAACACCGGGTGGGTCAGGAAGGCGCTGGTGCGCACCTGGGCGGGCGGCAGCGCATCGGCGGTGGCCGCGTCCAGCGCGTCCACGTCGACGCTCACGCCGAACAGCTGGCCCAGCGCGACGATGTCGGCGCGGGTGGTGGTTTCGTCCAGGCTGATGCCGACCGCTTCGCTGTCGATCGCACGCAGGTTGATGCGCGCGGCGGCGGCCTTGGCGTGGATCGCCTTGGCGTCGATCGCCTTGACGTGCAGGGTGTCGAAGAAGTGCTCGCCGACATTGACGCCGGCGCCGCGCAGGGCAGCAGCCAGGATCGCGGCCAGGCGGTGGGTGCGGCGGGCGATGCGGGTCAGGCCTTCCGGGCCGTGGTACACGGCATACATCGAGGCCATCACCGCCAGCAGCACCTGTGCGGTGCAGATGTTGGACGTCGCCTTCTCGCGGCGGATGTGCTGCTCGCGGGTCTGCAGGGTCAGGCGGTAGGCGGCATTGCCCTGGGCGTCGACCGACACTCCGATCAGGCGGCCGGGCATCGAGCGCTTGTAGGCATCGCGGCAGGCCATGAACGCGGCGTGCGGGCCGCCGAAGCCGAACGGCACACCGAAGCGCTGCGAGTTGCCGACCACGATGTCGGCACCCCATTCGCCCGGGGCGGCAATCAGGGTCAGCGCCAGCAGGTCGGTGGCCACGGCCACCAGGCCGCCGCGCGAGTGCACGGCATCGGCCAGCGCCTGGTAGTCGCCGATATGGCCGAACGTGTCCGGGTACTGCAGCAGCACGCCGTAGCTGTCCGCTTCCAGCGCTTCGGCGGGCGTGCCCACGCGCAGCACGATGCCCATCGGCTCGGCGCGGGTGCGCAGCAGTTCCAGCGTCTGCGGGTGCACGGCGTC
>Ga0213825_1002224_pt1 | contig 12485 bp, 10 predicted proteins | sample MC6MC0900MG_FD_179896 | JGI IMG/M metagenome (GOLD analysis project Ga0213825, IMG submission 179896) | Enriched soil aggregate microbial communities from Iowa State University, Ames, United States - MC6-MC0900-MG | ecosystem: Environmental > Terrestrial > Soil > Unclassified | place: USA: Iowa... | reverse complement strand
TATAAGGAACTTTGCAGAAGGTTTCTGGCGGATGAAGAGGATTTTAAAGAAGAAAATCTCCTTAGATGCGGAATACATAAGCTATTCTGCAATCAGGAGCTGGAATCATGCCTGGATGAGATCGTAAAAGCTGTGACCGCAGAGATATAAATAGTTAAAATAAGCATGAAAGAGATATGGAACCCCATAGCGTCTTTCATGCTTATTTTAAAATTAAACGTTTATTTTGCTGCAAGCCGTTTGGCCTTTGCTTCCATACGTGTTCTTGTTACATCGATAAATACAGCAGCGATGATAACCAGGCCGATCACAATATATTGTACGGAACTGGAGGTATTTAAAAGTGTTAAACCATTTCGAATGGTAGAAATCATCAGAGCGCCGATTAAAGTTCCCCAGATGGTTCCTTTTCCTCCCATAAAGGAGGCACCGCCTATAATGCAGGCCGCAATGGCATCCGTATCATATGGTGAGATGGCGGCAGAAGGATTGGCAACAGCGGAACGTCCGACGATAACGAGGGCGGCAATGGAGCACATAAATCCGGATAAGCTATAAACAAAAATCAGTATATTATCGGAGTTGATTCCGGATAGTCTTGCAGCTTCCGGATTACCGCCTACGCAGTAGATCATTCTTCCAAGTGCTGTTTTATTTAAAAAGAAATGATATACAATATAGATTAATATTAATACAATAAAGCATAAAGGGATCCCGGAGAATCCACCGGATACTTTAAATAAGTTGCTGGAACCTAAAAATGTGACGGCAGCCGGAAAGTCGGAGATTGTCTTTGTCGAGACCACGAACAGCGCCAGTCCGCATAGCACATTTTTCATACCCAGGGTTGAAACGAAAGGATGGGGAAGATGCATTTTTGTGAGCAGGATGCCATTTAGGAATCCGATAAAAACACCGGTTATGATACAGACCAGGATCAATACCAGAGAGTTTGTAATGCCGAAAGATGTTTTCAGCATACCCATCATGCATGCACACAGGATTGCATTTGCACCAACGGATAAGTCAATGCCTGCTGTAATCAGTACCACAAGCATGGCTGCGGAGATCAGCCCGTTAACAGCCGTTTGTCTTAGAATATTCATCATATTATTGAGTGTAAAGAATTTTTCTGTTGCCAGTGATAAGACAATGAACAAAAGAACCAAGGCCAGTAAAGGAGCCACCTTTCCTAATATATCTTTCATTTTTTTCGTTTTCATCGAATTTCGCCTCCCCAAGCCGCTTTCATGATTATTTCCTGATTCAGGACATCTGTTTTTCTCGAAAGTTCTCCCATGATTCTTCCTTCCCTCATGACGATTACCCGGTCACTCATTCCTATGATCTCCGGTAATTCGGAAGAAATCATAATAACACATTTACCCGCACGGACCAGACGGTTCATGATGTTATAAACCTCTACTTTAGCCCCAACGTCAATTCCTCTGGTCGGTTCGTCAAATATATAGATATCCGCGTTTGTATTGATCCATTTTCCAATGACTACTTTTTGTTGATTACCGCCTGATAGCTGTCCCACCACTTCATCGGCAGTGGGAGTTTTTATTTTTAAATCGCTGATATTTTCTTCTGCCAGCTGATCGATCTGTTTTTCATCAAAAAACAGGCCCTTCGTACAGCGTCTCATGTTACTTAAGATCAGGTTTGTTCGGACTGATTGGGAAAGAACTAGTCCCTGCCCTTTGCGGTCTTCTGTCAAAAATGCCATCCCGCAGCGGATACCGGCTTTTGGAGATTTAATGACCACTTTTTCCCCGTTTATATAAATTTCTCCACTGTCATATGGATCAGCACCAAACACGGCCCGGAATGTTTCGGTTCTGCCGGCGCCCACTAAGCCGGCAAAACCAAGGATTTCTCCGTGGTTTGCATGAAAGCTTACATCCCTTAAAACACCTGCGGAGTTTAAATGCTCTACCCGGAGGGCTTCCGTACCTGGCTCCGCTTCAATTTTCGGGTATTGATTATCCAATGTTCTGCCTACCATTGCTGAGATCAGAGAATCGTTATCCAACTCATCCGTATTTTTTGTCAGGATGTGCTCTCCATCTCTCATGACTGTTACGCGGTCGCATAGCTCAAAGAGTTCCTCCAGCTTATGGGAGACGAATAGAATCGCTATGCCTTTTTCCTTTAAGGAGCGGACTGTCTTCATTAACTGTTCCACTTCTTTTTCCCCAAGGCTGGATGTAGGTTCATCCATGATGATGAGTTTTGCATCGATCAGGACTGCCTTTGCGATTTCTACCATTTGCTGGATTCCCATACCATAGGAACCACATTCTTTTTTTACTGCGATGTCCTGACCCAGGGAAAGCATAACTTCATGGGCTATTTCATGCATTTTGGTATAATCCAGAAACGGGCTGCCTTTCTTATTTATTGCTTTGTTAATAAATATATTGTCTGTGACAGAAAGGAGTTTAACTATATTTAATTCCTGATATACACAGGCAATACCGGCAGTTGCAGCTTCATTTGGATTCTTAAATGAAACTTTGTTTCCTTCTATGTAAATGGATCCTTCTTCTGGAATGTGCACACCGGTCAGTACCTTTATTAGGGTGGATTTACCGGCGCCGTTCTCACCGATCAGACCGTGGATTTCTCCAGGTCTGATTTGTAAGGACATGTTTCGCATTGCAACTACACCAGGGAAGCGTTTTGTTACACCTTTCAGCTCAACCAAATAATTACTCATAATGCCAACAAACCTTTCTGTACGTATTCAAATGGATTATTTCAGGTAGCCTTTCAGTGTTTTTAAGTATTCTTCTGCATTATCTGCTGTAATGACTTCACAGCCAGTATCTACGAATGTCTCAACGGTCTCTCCCTTTATAGCCTTAAGGGCTGTTTCAACCGCCTGATAGCCCATGGTATAAGCAGCCTGTGCACAGGTGGCGGTGATGTTACCATCAATAATATTCTGAACACCGCTTTGGTTGCCGTCAAAGCCAACGATGATGACGTCCTTTAAACCAAGCTGTTTTACAGCATTGGATGCACCTGCAGCCGTATCGTCGTTATGGCAGCATACGATCTGAATATCTCCGTTCTGAGCGGTTATGATATTTTCCATTACATTTGCTGCTGTATCCGGATTGGACTGGGCATACTGTACAGAAACAACTTCCACGCCATTTTCTTCCAGAGCTTTGATATATCCTGCCTGGCGGGCATCGCTGGTGGCATTGCCCTCAACGCCTCCGATGATAGCTGCTTTTGCACCTTTTCCGGCTTTTTTAGCTGCAAATGTACCGCCTAGGTAAGCTGCATTGTCGTTTCCGGTTCCTACAAAGGAGACTTTTCCTGGTATTTCTGCATCAGTGTCTACGGTTATAACGGGAATTTTAACATCTCCGATTACACTTGCTACGGAGTCTGATTGAAGGGGAGCGATGACAAATGCATCTACGCCGCCGGAGAGCATGGTTTCGATCATATTGTTCTGTTCATCGTACGCGGTTTCAGAAGCCGGACCCTGAAGGTCGACCTTAACCCCTAAATCTTTTGAGGCCGCTTGAACACCTGCCGCAACATATCCCCAGTATTCGCTGGAAAGTGTTTTCAGAATGACGCCAACGGTGATATCTCCAGAAGAAGTGTTTTCTGTTGCGGTTGGTTTTGAAACAGTCTTTTGTTCCCCGCAGCCAGTCACGGAAGCCAGTATGGCGGTTACTAACAGCATGGATAAAATTTTTCTTTTCATTAATTTTAATCTCCCTTCCTACTCTCAATTGTTTTGATGGTTTCAATGAATGATATGTGTTTGTTATTTTAACAGTAAAAGGGGGATGAAACAATGGTATATTTTGTGCTAAATGGGGGTGCATTTTTCGATTAAGACCTTTTTGTAATAAAAAAAGCCTTATTAATATTAAAAATAAGGCTTTTTTATGGTTAAAGCATACAATAAACTTTTGTTGGAAGAATTAATCCATAGCAATGGCTCCATTGTGAAAAGTAATATTCTTTCCTTCCATAGTGTAAGCTTCTGTAATCTGGTTTGTAATGATGATCACAGAGATTCCTGTCTTCAAAACCTCTTTCAGCAGGTTGATGGTGATCTGGCGCATTTGAAAATCAACGGATGAAAATGGTTTTATACACACCAGGACCTGTGGCCGAACAAAAATCCAGCGGTAGTATAAAAGTTTTAGTTTGCATTCGTCACTGACCGTGTATGCTTTTTTCATCAGCTCCTCTTCGCTGAATATTCCCTCTAACAGGTTCTGGGTCATCTTTCTGTATTTTTTTCTAAGAAAGAACCTTTTTTTACTTTGCTGGATCATGAAGGTCATGTGGTCCAAAATGGTCATATCGGCGAACAGCATTTCTTCCATGGGCCTTGCTTCAATGAAGGCAATTCCATCCTTGATGGACTGGTGAACGGATTGAAAGGAATATTCTCTTCCATTTAATAAAATTTTACCTGCTTCAAATCCACATTCTCCTTGCAGAATTGGAAGGATGTTTCTGCATTCTGCAGAATCTAAGTCCAGTATGTTTAAAACTTCTCCTGCATTTAAGGATAGATTTAATACAGGAAGGTCGTGTAGCTTAACATTTCGGAATTCCAGAACCGTTCTTTTATCAATCTGTTTTTGTAATAATTCATTTTTTTTCAAGGTATTTTTTCTGGTCTTTTCAAAAAGTTCCATATAGGTCTGAAATTTGGAGAAATCTTCCCGGTTCATATGGCCAATGGTTCGGCCGCTTTTGATGATCGTTATTTCATCTGCATATTTGTATAATTTGGTGGAGCTGTTTACAATGTAGAGGAACGTCATTCCCCGGTCTTTTAACTTAGTCACCAGAAGAAAGAAATTCCCCAGCTGCTCTTCTGTCATGATCATTTCGATATCTGTGATAACGGCCAGATTACATCCGGAGACATAAGCGCGCAGTAATTCGGCTTGTTTTTGCATGCCGGGGTCAAGCATGTGTGCTTTCGTAAGCAGGGGAATGGAAATATTCCAATCCTTAAGAAGTTTTGTGGCGTGTCTGCAGAGAGGATTTACCCGTTTCCAGAAAGGGACTCTGCCGCTTGCCACGAAAATGTTCTCTGCTACGCTCAGTTCAGAAAAGATTCCTTTGTTGCGGCCGATAAATGCAGTCTGCCTTAACATCTGCTCCTGAATACGGGAAGAGACTATTTTTTCCCCTTTATAATAGGACCAGCCATACCCAGGTTTTAAGTTTCCGTACAGAAGCTGCAGGAAATATTTCTTTTCAATGGTGTTGTTGACGATGACACAGCATATTTCTCCTTCAAAGGCCCGAAAGAAGAGACCATTTAAGTAGGTCTGGCCATCCATGGAACAGTGTATGTTTTCATAACGGATCAATTCTTTTTTCATCATCCGATCCCTTCTGTCTGCTCAAACATATAAGGAAGTGTGAGGCATACTTCGGTTCCGATTCTAGGGGTGCTTAAGATGTGAATTCCATATTCATCACCCATGAGAAGGCGGATTCTGGAATTCACGTTTATAAGTGCGATTCCTCCCTTTCCCCCTTCATTGGCGGAACTGTCGTTGGCATCCATTCGGGAAAGCTTTTCATTGAGGCATACAAGCCTTGCTTCTTCAATGCCAATCCCGTCATCAACCACGGATAGATAAAGTACGGTGTCACTGTGTTCGATATCTATGACAATGGTTCCTCCTGAAACCTTAGGTTCCAAACCGTGCTTAATGGCATTTTCCACGATTGGCTGCAGAGTAAGCTTGGGGATCCGGGTTTTTAAAATTTCTTCATCATCCCGGGGTAATTTGATTTTTAACTCCAACTTATCATCAAAGCGGTATTTTTGAATTAAAAAATAATTTTCTACATTATTAAGCTCTTCCTGAAGGGTGCTGAGGCTCTCCATTTTAGAAGTTGTATAGCGGAAGAATACGGCAAGAGCCTCTGTGATCTTTCCAATTTCCGGGACTCCAGCCATAATCGCATCGGAACGTATGGATTCCAGTACATTATAGAGAAAATGAGGATTGATCTGATTTTGAAGGGCTAAATATCTTGCTTGTTGTTTGGCATTTTCCATTATTTTATCCTTGTCCAGGATGGTGTGTACCTTTAAAAGCAAGGCATCTGTGTCCGGTGAGATTCCTTCCAGGCTTTTGAATATTTCAGTAAAAATAATCCCGTCGTTGAAAAGCTCTATTTTTTTCCTGATGGTACTTAAGGGTTCTAAGATCATGATTTTACCTATAGCCAGCAGCAGGAGAAAAGAAAACAGCATACTCCATGCAAAAACCATATAAAGTATGGATTCCGTTAGTTCCGGCCGAAGCAGGATCAGTAAGAACAGGATCAGGGCAAGGCAGCTCCATGAAATCATGGCCCTTATCCAGATCAGAATCCGTTTTTTTAACCATTGTTTTTTCAAAGGATATCCTCCCCTTTTTAACGTTCCAGAAACATTTTGCGGTATTCATTGGGAGAGACGCCAAGCGCTTTCTTAAACTGTTTGGTAAAGAATTTGATATCACTATAACCAACCAGTTCCGCGACTTCGCTCACATTCCGTTCTTTTTCCACCAGAAGCTTTTTGGCAGTCTCTATTCTTACCATCTGTATATATTCGGTCAGTGTTTTTCCTGTTTCTTTTTTAAATAAGTATGAAAAATAGGTATAACTGAATCCAACGCTTTTTGCCAGCTCTTCCAGCTTAATTTGAACGCCTTTGTTTTTTTCTATATAATGCTTGGCATAAGCAACCGGTTTAATTTCCTTGCTTTTTAAATGGTTCAGAACTTCAAGCAAGGCTTTTGTAAGGGTTTCTTCCAGAAGTTCAAATGCCTGGTCAAGGCTGATGCAATGCTCATACATTTCGGAAAAGTATGCGGCTTTCCCACTTTTGTCCAGAGATGTATCAAGAAGTTCAAACCAATCCAGATAATTGTGGGCCAGACGGAGCAGCTCCATTTTAATATCAAGTCCGGAGATATTTTTTGCTGTTTGCATGATCCGCATCGCATCATTTAAACAGTTTCTAATTTCTTCCGGTTCAAAAGATTCCGGTCTGTCTTCTAAGAGCTTTGAAATCTCTGCGGTCAAGGAGTTCTTTTCTTCTGATTCGGCAGCAGGTATATTCAATTTCGAAACCGTATTGTTATCAGTAAGGAGCCGGTTGTACATGGCAATCCGGCTGTACTGTATCTGCCTGATCAGTTCTTCGTCTGTATCCACCTGCTCCGTGATGATAGCTGTAAAATATATCTTTGGAAATAAATCCTGGAGTCCCATGACCCGGTCTCTGACATGGTTTAAGGATTTGATCAGTTCTTCCTTGTCAGAAGGTTCATGGAAAAGTAATAAAAATATTCCCTCTTCGGATGCCTCGATCGTTAAATCTCCTTCTTCAGAAGCAAATTCGACCTGAAGGATCTCTATGGCTTTGTCAATTAAAAGCTGATAGGCATCTTTTGTGAAATCCTTATACTCTATATCCGGTTTCACGACCAGACACCGGCCGCCCTGGCTGACAACCCGGGACGGATTGATTTTCCGGACTTCTTTTAATACGGTCTCAGGCGTTTCCTCCGGTTTTTGCTCCAATACCATTTTTAAAAATACCCGTTTAAATTCACCGGAATAGTTTCTTATGGTTTCTTCTAAGTGCATCTGGACTTCCTGGCTGCTTTTCTGCTCCATGGTTTCTTTGACCAGTTTTTTTAGCGTACGGGTCAGGTCATCCTGATTAATTGGCTTCAGCAAATAATCCCGTACTCCGTACCGGATTCCCTGTTGTGCGTATTGAAAGTCCTTATAGCCGCTTATGATAATGCATTTAAGAGATGCATTCTGCTTCTTGGCCTCTTCAATCAGCTGGAGGCCATCCATACCCGGCATTCTGATATCCGTAAGAAGAACGTCAGGCTTTTTTTCCTGAATCAGCTGAAAAGCAGAAATACCATCATAAGCGACACCTAAAAGCTTAACCCCTATTTCATCCCAGTCGATCAAGTATTCTAAAAGCTTGCATATTTTCTTTTCGTCGTCTGCTATTATTATTCCTAAAATTGAAATCATCCCCTATTGTTTTAATTCCGATACAAATACCTTCTCTTCTCAGTATACTTCACCAAGTTTATAATCTCAACTTAAAAAGTTTCTGTGCCGCAAAATATTGACTGAAAATGTGCAGAATAATGAGAAATCATAAGGGATTTGCCAATACTTCTTTCTTGTGGTGATAAACGTTCTATGTTATAATGAGTTAAATTCGTTTTTCCGTTTTCACTGACAGGGAAGACGGGTTAGACAACAGTGACAGGGGGGTGCCTCTATGCCAGGATTTAAAGATATTATCGGCCATGAGAGAATCAAAGAACATTTGCAAAAAGCCATTGAATCAAATCATGTTTCCCATGCGTATATTTTGACAGGGGAAGCGGGGATGGGGCGTAAGTCCCTGGCCAATGCATTTGCAATGACCCTTCTCTGTGAAAAGGGAAAGAGTGAGCCATGTATGCAGTGCCATGCATGCAAACAGGTCATGAGCGGGAACCATCCGGATCTGATTTATCTAACCCATGAAAAGTCAGGAAGCATTGGCGTTGATGATATCAGGGATCAGATCCATGACACCATTATGATACGTCCTTATAGCAGTTACTATAAGATCTACCTTGTGGATGAAGCGGAAAAGATGACGGTTCAGGCCCAGAATGCGCTGCTAAAGACGATAGAAGAACCTCCCTCTTATGCGGTTATCATGCTGCTTACGACCAATCAGGAGGCATTTCTTCCCACCATTCTTTCCAGATGTGTGCAGTTAAAGCTTAAGCCTTTGCAGGATTCTGTGATAAAATCCTATTTAACAGGATCTTTGGGAATCCCAGAGAGCAAAGCGGAGATTTATGCAGCGTTTGCCAGGGGAAATCTTGGAAGGGCGATTCATCTGGCTTCCACTGAAGAGTTCCAGCTGATGTATAAGGAATTGATCCATATGCTGAAGCACATCAAGGATATGGATATTGTGGAGCTGCTTTTTTACATTAAGAAGATGAAGGATGAAAATCTGGATATCTATGAATGTCTGGATTTTATGCAGCTGTGGTACCGGGATGTCTTAATGTATAAAGTAACTCAGGATATTAATCTTCTGGTTTTTAGGGAAGAATACAATACAATGAAAGAGATGAGCGCTGCCAGCGCTTATGATGGCATTGAGATGATTTTAAAGGCCATTGACAAAGCCAGAATTCGTTTGGATGCCAATGTCAATATGGAGCTGGCTATGGAGCTCATGCTGCTTGTTATGAAGGAGAACTAATTTATGATAAAGGTAATAGGCGTTCGGTTCCGCAACGCAGGAAAAATTTATTACTTTGACCCCATGAGCTTAGAGGTACGGACCGGGGATCATGTAATTGTGGAAACTGCCAGGGGAGTTGAATATGGTTACGTCGTCCTGGGATGCCGGGAAGTGGAAGACGAAAAAGTGGTTCAGCCCTTAAAGCCGGTGATCCGCATGGCAACTAAGGCTGACGATGAAGTGGAAAAAAGAAATCATGAAAAGGAAAAGGAAGCATTTAAGATCTGCAAAGAGAAGATCAGAAAGCACGGTCTTCAGATGAAGCTGATTGATGCGGAATATACCTTTGACAATAATAAGGTGCTGTTTTATTTTACTGCGGATGGAAGAATCGATTTCAGGGAGCTTGTTAAGGATCTGGCTTCTGTTTTCAAGACCAGGATCGAGCTTCGCCAGGTTGGAGTCCGGGATGAGACAAAGATCGTGGGAGGGATCGGCATCTGCGGAAGAACCTTATGCTGCCACTCCTACTTATCAGAATTCATACCTGTATCCATTAAGATGGCAAAAGAGCAGAATCTGTCTTTAAATCCCACCAAGATATCCGGTGTCTGCGGAAGGCTGATGTGCTGCTTAAAGAATGAAGAGGAAACCTATGAGGAGCTTAACAGCAAGCTTCCTAATGTAGGTGATTTTGTGACAACAGATGACGGACTTAAGGGAGAGGTTCATTCCGTAAGCGTTTTAAGGCAGCTGGTAAAGGTGGTTGTTACCATTAAGGACGAGAAAGAAATCCGGGAATACCGGGTGGATCAGCTGAAGTTCAAGCCCAGACGCCGCCGGGAAAAGACTCAGGTAACGGATGAGGAGTTAAGGGCATTAGAGGCTCTTGAAAAGAAAGAAGGAAAGTCTAAGTTAGATGACAATTGATATAAAAGAAAATGAACGTATCGATGATCTGCAGAGAAACGGTTATCAGATCATACAGAACCGGGATGGGTTCTGCTTTGGTATGGATGCGGTCCTTCTTTCCGGATTTGCTCTGGTAAAGCCGGGGGAAAAGGCGGTGGATTTAGGGACAGGCACCGGGATCATACCCCTCCTTTTGGAGGCAAAAAATCAGGGCCTTCATTATACCGGACTGGAGATTCAGGAAGCCATGGCGGAAATGGCCAGAAGAAGCGTGGCCTTAAATCATCTGGAAGAAAAAATATCCATTGTAACTGGAGATATAAAGGAAGCCAGCCGTTTATTTGGCGCGGCTTCCTTTGACGTAGTGACCTCGAATCCACCATATATGAATGATTCTCACGGCCTTAAGAATCCGGAGCTTCCAAAGGCCATAGCCCGTCACGAGGTGTTATGCACCCTTCATGATGTAACAAGAGAAGCGGCAAAGCTTCTGCGTCCGGGCGGGAGATTTTACATGGTACACCGGCCTCACCGGCTGGTCGAGATTATAACGGCTTTAAAAAGCTATGGTTTGGAGCCAAAGCGGATGAAGATGGTTCATCCCTATGTGGACAGGGAAGCCAACATGGTTCTCATTGAAGCTGTAAGGGGCGGAAGATCCATGATTAAGGTGGAGGCCCCAGTTATTGTATATAAAGAACCAGGTGTGTATACGGATGAGATCTATACCATTTACGGGTATTGATGACGAAAAAGAGGAAACGGCTGGGAGCAGGAAAATTGGAAGAGAATAAAGGAAAGTTATTTTTGTGTGCAACGCCCATAGGGAATCTTGATGATATTACCCTAAGGGTTTTAAATACGTTAAAGGAAGTGGATTTGATCGCAGCGGAAGATACCCGACACAGCATCAAGCTTTTAAACCATTTTGAGATAAAGACACCCATGACAAGCTACCATGAGTTTAATAAGGTGGAAAAAGCCAGGTACTTAGTGGAGCAGATGAATCAAGGAGTTAAAATTGCATTAATTACGGATGCAGGGACGCCGGGTATCTCCGATCCTGGAGAGGAACTGGTAAAGCAGTGCTATGAGGCAGGGGTTGAGGTGACTTCCCTTCCCGGACCGGCGGCCTGTATTACGGCTCTCACTCTTTCCGGGCTTGGTACCAGACGTTTTTCCTTTGAAGCGTTTTTGCCGACTGATAAAAAGGAAAAGCAGTGGATTTTGGAAGAGCTTAAGGAAGAGACCAGGACCATGATCATTTACGAAGCACCTCACCGGCTTGTCAGAACCTTAAAGGAGCTTTATGAGGCTTTAGGGGATCGGAGAATCACCATTTGCAGAGAACTTACGAAACGATTTGAAACAGCATTTCGGACAACTTTTCTGGAAGCCCTAAAGGCCTATGAAGAGGAAGATCCAAAGGGTGAGTGTGTCATCGTCATAGAAGGAAAGAGTATCAAAGAGAAGATAGAGGAAAGATCTATGGCTTCCCGGGAGATGTCTATGGAGGAACACATGGATCTTTATGTAAACCAGGGGATAGACCGGAAAGAGGCTATGCGCATGGTGGCAAAGGATAGGGGAATCAGCAAGAGAGAGGTTTATCAGTACCTGTTGAAAAATGAATTGTAAAATTTCTCTTGACAATCCGCGTATCATTTTATAAAATTACTTTGATATTCAAAATATTTGATATATAAAACTATCCAACGCGGCATGGATCCCGCCTGTCCAGGAATCATGGACAGTTAAAAGGAGATGGGAGACATGGATGGGGGAATTTATGACAACAAGAATAATAGGAACAGGTTCAGCTGTCCCGGAGCAAGTGGTAACCAATGATGATCTGGCAAGGTTTGTGGATACCAGTGATGAGTGGATAAGAACCAGGACCGGAATAAAGGAAAGGCGGATCGCATCAGCGGAGTCGGGAACCTCTGATCTGGCCATACAGGCTGCAAAAGAGGCTCTTATCAATGCCGGTGTATCGGCAGATGAACTGGATATCATTATTTTAGCCACTTCTTCTGCGGACTGCTGTTTTCCCAGCGGGGCCTGTGAGGTACAGGCGGCAATCGGGGCTTATAAGGCCGCTGCCTTTGATTTAAGTGCGGCATGCTCTGGATTTGTTTATGCCTTAAATACGATTCACAGTTTTTTTAAGGCCGGGATCTACCGGACCGGGCTTGTGATCGGGGCGGATACCTTAAGTAAGCTGATTGATTGGAATGACAGAGGCACCTGCGTTTTATTCGGTGACGGAGCCGGAGCG
>Ga0213825_1002223_pt1 | contig 12488 bp, 13 predicted proteins | sample MC6MC0900MG_FD_179896 | JGI IMG/M metagenome (GOLD analysis project Ga0213825, IMG submission 179896) | Enriched soil aggregate microbial communities from Iowa State University, Ames, United States - MC6-MC0900-MG | ecosystem: Environmental > Terrestrial > Soil > Unclassified | place: USA: Iowa... | reverse complement strand
AGTTTACCGAATAGTGGTTTTCTAAAACTTCTTTTACACAATGTAGCTTAAATGATACATTATATTTTACTTTTCTTGCCATAAAAATGCCCCCAAAAGTGTCTAACTTTTTGGGGGCAGTGTATAATTTCCATCCTTTTTTTTATCTATTTATTTAACTTCGGACTAATAATCGCAACATCCTGAAAAGCTATTGCTCCTTTTAAAACTCCTGAAATCGTTTGTCGCAACGCATCAACAATATGAATTTTCAATTCGTTTTTTGGAAAAATCAAACTAACCTCACGTGACGGTTTTGGATCGGCGAATTCTATAATATTCTTTTTATCCTTTTCACTCAAATTCAATGTATGCAGATAAGGCAACAGCGTTACTCCTAACCCTTCGTTCGCCAAACCAATCAACGTTTCAAAACTTCCCGAAGTCAGTTCAAAATTTTGCGATTGATCTAATTTTGAAGCTTTACAGATGTTTAAAATTCCATTGGTAAAACAATGTCCGTCCTGTAAAAGCAAAATATCGTTCACATTTAAATCGTTCGGAGATAATTCTGTTAATCCGTTTCTAAATTCCGCAGGAAAATATCCAACAAAAGGTTCATAATACAATACAATCTCCTTTAAATCACTTTCATTCAAAGGCGTTGCGGCAATAGCAGCATCCAACTGTCCTTTCTGCAACCTGCTTATAATTTCATCAGTTGTATGTTCTTCAACAATTAAATTTATTTTAGGATATTTTCTAATGAAATTCTTTAGAAACATTGGTAGCAACGTAGGCATAATTGTCGGAATAATCCCAATTTTAAAATCGCCCCCAATAAAACCTTTCTGTTGCTCAACGATATCTTTAATTCTGTCGGCTTCGTTAACAATGCTCTTTGCCTGCTCTACAATTTTTTTACCAACTTCGGTTAACTGAATCGGCTTTTTGTTTCGATCAAAAATTCTGATTTCCAATTCGTCTTCCAGTTTTTGAATCTGCATACTTAACGTAGGCTGTGTCACAAAGCACTTTTCTGCAGCAACGGTAAAATTTAAATGTTCTGCAACGGCAAGCACATAATTTAGTTGGGTAATGGTCATTTTTTAAAGATTTTAACTATTGCTCAATTGATACTATCAATTAAACTTATACAAATATCGCCTATTTATTTGTAAATTTGATAGTAGAATTTTAAAAATAAGGTTATGAATATTTTAGGATTACCGCAGAAACAGACAAAAGAAAATATTGAATTGTTGAATGTTTTATTGTCGAACTTTCAAGTTTATTATCAAAATTTACGTGGCTTACATTGGAACATCCGCGGAAAACGCTTTTTTGAATTGCATGTTAAATTTGAAGAATTGTACAATCAGGCACAGTTAAGAATAGACGAAATTGCCGAGCGTGTTTTAACTTTAGGCGGAACACCTTTACATACATTCGACGATTATTTGAAAAACAATTCGTTGAAAGTCGCAAAAAATGTTACCAATGATGATGAAGCAGTTGAAGTAATTATAAAATCGTTAGCTTCCTTATTGACTATTGAGCGTGAAATTTTAGAAAAGGCTGGCGAAATCAATGATGAAGGAACCAATTCTATGATGAGCGATTTAATTACTGAACAAGAAAAAGACATCTGGATGATGCAGGCGTTCTTAGGATAATTTAAATAAAACAAAAAGCTGAACTCTCGTTCAGCTTTTTTTATGTTTAAAATAAATAATTATATCTTAATTATTCAACATTACCGGCATAACAAGCATTGTTACTGTTTCTCCTTCGTCTAAACCATCGATCGGAGTTAAAATTCCCGCACGGTTTGGTAATGACATTTCTAATTGTATTTCGTCTGACTGTAAGTTAGTTAACATTTCACTTAAAAAGCGTGAGTTAAAACCAATCTGCATATCATCTCCTTTATAATCACATGTTAAACGCTCGTCTGCTTTGTTTGAGTAGTCGATATCTTCAGCAGAAATGTTTAATTCTGTTCCTGCAATTTTTAAACGAATCTGGTGCGTAGTTTTGTTAGCATAAATTGCCACACGACGAACCGAGCTTAAAAACTGCGTACGAGAAATAATCAGCTTGTTTGGATTTTCTTTTGGAATTACCGCTTCGTAGTTTGGATATTTCCCATCGATCAATCTACAGATTAATGTATAGTTATCAAAACTAAACATTGCGTTAGAATCGTTGTATTCAATAGAAACCGCAGCATCTGATGTTGCTAAAATATTCTTTAAAATATTCAACGGTTTTTTAGGCATGATAAAGTTTGCTTCAGCAGAACTTGTAACATCGGTTCTTGAATATTTAACCAATTTATGCGCATCGGTAGCAACAAAAATTACGCCTGTTGGGGCAAACTGAAAATAAACACCCGACATTACCGGACGTAAATCATCGTTACCGGCAGCAAAAATGGTTTTACTGATTGCGGTGTGCAATATTTCGGCACCAATTTCAGCTTTCGACGGATCTTCTAACATTTCTGCCTTTGGAAACTCATCCCCAGGTAAATATGCTAAAACGTATTTTCCTAAATCTGAACTAATTTCAATAGTACTGTTGTCTTTCACTGTGAAAGTTAACGGTTGTTCAGGGAACGTTTTTAGGGTTTCTAATAACAAACGTGCCGGAACTGCAATAGATCCTTCACTTGTTGATTCAATCTCTAAAGTAGCCGTCATGGTTGTTTCCAAATCCGATGCCGATACTTTTAATTGATTTTGATCAAGTTCAAATAAGAAATTATCAAGAATATGTAAGGTGTTGTTACTGTTGATAACGCTTCCTAAAACTTGTAATTGTTTCAATAGATACGAGCTCGATACAATAAATTTCATCCGTTTATTTTTATTTATGCCTGTTGGCAGGTTTGTACAAATATATTTCTTTTAAAGCGAAAAATAAAACTTTATTTTAAGCAACTATTTTGTGTATTTCTTTTTGCGTAAAAAAGTAAAAACAAATCCGAAAACAGCTAATACAGCCAATGGTAAAACCACAATTATTATTTGAATGTAATTGTAATCTGTATAAACTTTTTCTTTGTCAAGCAACGCTAATTTTACCTGTTTTGTTCTTAAATTAATCAATCCGTTATCATCTAACAGATAATTTACAGCGTTTACAAGAAATTCTTTGTTTCCGTACAAGGTGTTTGTCCATTTATCATAACCTAATTCCATTGGTTGAGAATCTTGATCTAACTGGTTTTTAACGATATCACCATCAGAAATTACAATCATTTTTGTAGGTTTTCCTTCGGTAAGATAATTATCAGTTTTAAAAGGAACGATTCGGTTTTTAAAGACCGATGTAAAATTTCCTTCTAACAAAACAGCCAGCGGAAACGATTGTGTTTTTATGGTTTTAGGATCGATTTTTTCCTGAATTGTTTTCGATAAACTAACAATACTTGGCGTTCCGACCTTAACAGAATAAGGCGATGAGGACAATAATACCGTTTTCTTGATGTTGTTTTTTAAGGTATCGATACTGTTTGCAAAATCGAATTTCACCACATCGATATTATTTACGATTGGATGTGCTGAAGAACCAACAACATACGGTGCAAATTTCCAATTGAATGTTTCGTAAACGGTTTCACTGCCTTGCTGACCGACAGCCAGTTTGATTGGCGATCCCATTTCGTCTTTTACCAAATCGGGATTTACACGCACACCGTATTTAAACAGCATCTCGCCTAAACTTTGATCTTTCGGGTACACCAACATTTCGCTTGTAGCATTGTACAAACTGTCCATATCTGCCTGAACCTGATCTAACATCCAGATTGATTTTCCGCCATTCATTACAAACTGATCCAACACCTGAATTTGATTTTCACTGAACTCTTTTGTAGGTTTGGCAATGATCGCCAAATCGTATGCTTGCAAATCTTTTAAGGTTTTCTGCGGATTTGTCGCAACGCTGTCTAACGTAAAAGGTGCTATGAAATAACTGTCTTTTAAGGTGCGAAGAAAATCGGCAATGTACACATCATCTGGTTCGCCAATTCCTTTTATAATAGCAATTTTTTTAGATTTTTCGGTATTAACCTTATGAATTGCTTCGGTAATAGCATATTCTAAATGCTGAACAGACGATGCAATTTTATCTTCGGTGGTAGCCGTCATGGCGTTTTTAAGCAACTGAATTTTTGCTCTTTTTTCACCTTTTGTAGCAACTGCCCACGGAAAAACCATTTCTTGCGACTGCTTGCCTTTATCGTTTACCGAAATATTGATCGGTTTCATTCCGTTTGCAAAAAGATTTTCAGCCATTTTACCGGCTTCGTTTTCAGCTGATAGCGGATCAACAAACAAGAAATTAACGTTGCTGTTATAAGCGTTGAATTCTTCTAACAACTGTTTGCTTTCGGTTTGCAATTTGCGTAATTCCGCAGGGAAATTTCCTTCTAAATAAACATCAATAAAAATTGGCTCGGTTACGTTGCCCAGCACATTTTTGGTAGCTTCTGAAAGCGTATATCTTTTATCTGAAGTTAGATCAAACCTTTGAAAAATAAAACTTCCTGCAATATTCAATACAATTAATACTGCTGCAATGCCTAAAAACGATTGTATACTTTTTTGTTTTTTCATTATTTACGCACGTTTTTTAGGTTAAACACAGTTGCCATTAAAAAGAAAACGGTTACCGAAATAAAGTAGATTAAATCTCGGGTATCAATAACTCCGCGGCTTATACTTTTAAAATGATAGCTTATTCCGAATTTTTCTATTAATGTTGCCGATGATTTGAACATTTCCGCTAATTGATCGAATCCTAAATAAAGAACAAAACAGATTATCACCGCTAAAATAAACGCCACAATTTGATTGTCTGATAACGACGAACAGAAAATTCCGATGCTTGTGTAAGCTGCAATTAAGAACATCAAACCTAAATAAGAACCTAATGTGCTGCCTAAATCCATATTTCCTGCAGGCATTCCGTACGGATTTAAAATAATAATATACAAAACCGTTGGTAAAATTGCCAGCACAACCAATAAAAAGGCGCCTAAAAACTTACCGGAAACAATTTGGTTTAAACTTAAGGGTTTGGTTACCAAAAGTTCAATAGTTCCTTGTTTACGCTCGTCTGAAATGCTTTTCATGGTGATTGCAGGAATCAGCAAAAGCAAAACCAAAGGTGCCAATTGAAAAAACGGACTTAAATCGTTATAACCGCTTTGTAAAATATTGTATTGCCCATCTACAATCCAAAGGAAAATTCCATTTAAAATTAAAAATACGGCAATAACCAGATAACCTGTTAACGAACCAAAAAACGATTTGATTTCTCGTAGTAAAATAGCTTTCATTTAGTTTTTTGTTTCAAGTTTTTGAATTCTTTTTAGAACTTTTCTTTTTACACGAGTGCGATAAGCATTTTTCCACATTGTTATTACGGCATCATACCCAAACTCTGCTTTTTCTTTATCAGTTAATTCTTCAATAAATGTAGAAATAGCTGAATTATCTTTTTCAAGCTTTTCTTTTATATTTCTAAAGTATTCACTTTTTGTAATAACTATAGTTCCACCAGCACCTGTAACAAACAATATTTTTTTATCTTTAAAATCAAAAGCTGTTCCTCGTGCTTTTTCATTAAAATACTTTTGTAAAAAAGTCGATTCTTCCATTGTTAATAAAGGATTATCGTCTTTTCCACAATTATTGATATTCTGCCCTAATACTTCTAAAGTGAAATTAAAAAAAATGAATAAAAATAAAATTGAATATTTATGCATAACTGTTTAATTTTTAATCTATGGTAACGATTCTACTTTATCAACACTCCACGCTTCGGGCTTACCATTAAAAAGCGCTTTTGTAAATGCCCAAACATCTTTAAAAAGATCCGAATTTCGGTAGTTTTCCAAATCTGTTTCTTCGTTCCAAACAGAATACGTGAAAAAGATACTCGGGTTGTTTTTGTCTTGATAAATTTCTAAAAAATTGTTTCCCGGAAAATTTCTGATATTCATTTTAACACCATGAAAGTGTTCTAAAAACAGCGGAATTTTCTCTTCGTGAAAACTCATTTTAACTATTCTAATAAACATATTTTAAATTTATTTATTCGGTAAATTCTATAATAACAGTGTCGCGGTACGATACGCCAAAAAGGGTTTTCGCATTTCCTACGTTCTCATAATCAGATTTGTAAATCGACATTTGTAAAAAATCTAAATCATTAAATATAAACAACATATCACCTTCATATTCACGCAGCGTTTTACTGTCTGTATTAAAATCGGCATAATACTCGTTAATCTTTGTAATACGGTATCTAACAGCATTAATAACGTATTTTCGTCCATTTCTAATACGTTCAAACAAATCTTTAGAAATATTGGTAACGGCATTTCCGTAATGATCTATGTAAATAACAGATCCTCGAATCGAATTTTCGTCATCGGCAACTTTAGGACGCAATTCCACCAAAAGCTCACAATCGTTATAATTTATTTTAGTACCCAAACTGCTGCAAGGTACATTATTAAAAAGTTGTTTTGCAATGTGGGTGTATAAAGAAACGGTATCGTTGCATGAATTCGGAATATTTAAATCTACAATTTCCGTTTCGTCATCGGCAGTTGCCAATAAAGTAATAGCTCCGTTATTTGCCGTTAAAAAAAAGTGATCGTTAAATTTTGTAAGCAGAAACGATGTTTGATCGAACATTTCAGCTTCAACCAAAACCATGTGCAGACTGCCTTTCGGGAAATTATTGTACGCCCCAAACAAAACATAACTTGCATTGGCAATGTTATATAAATCTATACAGTGCGAAATATCAATTATTTGAACCAACGGCAATTCGGTCATTATTTTACCTTTTACCGATGCAACAAAATGATCCTTAATACCGTAATCTGTTGTTAGCGTAATAATTGACATTAATATTTTTTGTTAGTGTTTTTTAATATTTTTTGTTAGATTTGATATAATACAAAACTAATTTTTTTTAATTAAATCTAATAGCTTTTGAACGAAAGAATAATAGAATTAGAGCATATTACTCCAAAAGATTTTTGGGGTGCGCAGGATATACATTTAGAGGTAATTAAAAAACTGTATCCAAAATTAAAAATTGTGGCTCGTGGAACTACCATGAAGATTTACGGTGAGGCTGAAATTTTAGACCAATTTCAAACGCGTTTTGATCGAATTTTAAAGTACTACGAAAAATACAGCCAGCTGAACGAGAACATTATCGAACGATTAATTTTAGACGATGTTCCGCAACGAATGGATAAATCAGATGAAATTCTGGTACACGGTTTAGGGGGAAAGCTAATTAAGGCAACCACACCAAACCAGCAGAAAATGGTCGATTTGGTTTTTAAAAACGATATGGTTTTCGCTGTTGGTCCTGCAGGTACTGGTAAAACTTACACAGGTGTTGCATTAGCTGTAAAAGCGTTGAAGGAAAAACAAGTTAAGCGTATTATTTTAACCCGACCTGCAGTTGAAGCCGGAGAAAATTTAGGTTTTTTACCGGGCGATATGAAAGAAAAGTTAGATCCGTACATGCAACCGTTATACGATGCATTGCGCGATATGTTGCCACCAACCACGTTAGAAGATTATTTGTTAAAAGGAATCATTCAGATTGCGCCTTTGGCATTTATGCGCGGACGTACGTTGGATAATGCCTTTGTAATTTTAGACGAAGCACAAAATACCACCCATTCACAAATGAAGATGTTTTTAACGCGTATGGGTAAAAATGCAAAATTTATTATTACGGGCGATCCGGGTCAGGTTGATTTACCAAGAAAAGTAACATCGGGCTTGCGCGAAGCTTTACGAATTTTAGAAGGTGTAGAAGGTATCGGCTTTGTATTTTTAGACGATAAAGATATTGTACGCCACCGTTTAGTTAAGAAAATTGTGGAAGCCTACAAAATTGTGGAGACAGCAAACGAATTTGCATCGCATCAAAATTATTACAGTAATAATTCATCACAAAATACACAAAATGAAAATCCGACGAGTTAGTCGGATTTTTTTTTATGATAGAAGTTATTAGATCATCTATTGCATTTTTTCAATTATCTCTGATTCTTCATATAATTCAGTTTCTTTTGAAATTCCTTTTGATAAAATAAAATCATGTTTAATATTTGAAGATGAATTTAATCCATCTGATTTTGAAATTAAAAATCCTTGTTTATATACTCTAATAGTCATAAATGCGCTTCTATCAATTTTTTTGAAATAATAACCGTCTTTATTAGTTTTAGTAATTAGTGTGTCATGTCCTAAATACGAAGAGTAATCAGTGTATTCATTATCTTTTGCTTTATAAGTACTGTTAAATAAAACAACTGTAGAGTTTTCTAAAGGCTCTCCATTTTCACCAAGCACATATCCTTCTACTTCAATATCCTTTGCGTCAGGATTTATTAAAAAAGATACAATTGATGAAATAAAAACTATAACAATTATCAAAATCAATATAGAAATGATTTTAATGATTTTTCCTTTCATAGTATTAGTTTTTATACCTCTTTATAAATGATGAATTAAAACATTCGCATCAATTCCTTCATGTGATTCATTATAAACCGCTTTACCGTTTTTAATCAGCAAAATTTGTGGTGATTGATGTGTAATTCCAAAATCATCGGCAATTTTGTTTGATATATTTCTATATGCAATTAAATCCAAGTAATACGCATCAATAGCATCATTCAGTAAAAAATCACTTTCAAAATTTTTTAACGCCATTTTACTGATGATACAACGCGTACTGTGTTTAAAAATTAACTGTAATTTATTGTGCGATGCTTCTTTTATCTCGTTAATTTGATTGCTGTTTTCTAAAACCTTCCAATTCATTTTCGTAAATTTAGTAATCAAATATACGTCAAAATTTCATATCCTTTTTGATCGAAACATACAACAAGATGTCATTTTGACATCATTTTATTTTTTTTAAATGCGAAATTAAGACATTTTGACATATTTTAATATTTGGAATATCATTTGAAAATACTCTATCATCAAACAAAATAAAAAACAAAGAACAAAAACATAAATATTATGAACTTAAATAATTTTACAATAAAATCGCAAGAAGTACTGCAACAGGCTCAAGTTCTGGTACAGACCTTTGGTCAGCAGCAAATAGAAAACGAGCATCTTTTAAAAGCCATTTTAGAAGTCGATGAAAATGTAACGCCTTTTATTCTAAAGAAAGTCGGCATAAATATCGATCAGTTAAAATCGCAGAACGATCAAATTATAGAATCGTTCCCAAAAGTTGAAGGTGCGCAGATAGGTTTATCGCGATCAGCAGGAAATGCGTTGAACGAAGCGCAGGTTATCGCCAAAAAAATGAACGATGAATATGTTTCGATCGAGCATTTGTTTCTGGCAATCTTTAAATCGAACAGTAAAATTGCATCGTCCCTAAAAACCAGTGGTGCAACCGAAAAACAAATCGAAACTGCAATTAGCGAACTGCGAAAAGGTGAACGTGTAACATCGGCATCGGCAGAAGAAACTTACAATTCACTAAATAAATACGCCAAAAACTTAAACGATTTGGCGAACAGCGGAAAGTTGGATCCTGTTATTGGTCGTGATGAAGAAATTCGCCGCGTGTTACAAATTTTAACCCGAAGATCTAAAAACAACCCAATGTTGATCGGTGAGCCGGGTGTTGGTAAAACCGCGATTGCCGAAGGTTTGGCGCACAGAATTGTTCAGGGCGATGTACCTGAAAACCTGAAAGACAAACTCGTTTTTTCGTTAGATATGGGTGCGTTGATTGCCGGTGCAAAGTATAAAGGCGAGTTTGAAGAACGCTTGAAATCGGTTGTGAAAGAAGTAACTTCGTCAGAAGGAAATATTATTCTTTTTATTGATGAAATTCACACGCTTGTTGGTGCCGGAGGTGGCGAAGGCGCAATGGATGCAGCAAATATTTTAAAACCAGCTTTGGCTCGTGGCGAATTAAGAGCAATTGGTGCGACAACTTTAGACGAGTATCAAAAATATTTCGAGAAAGATAAAGCGTTAGAACGTCGTTTTCAAAAGGTAATTATCGAAGAACCTGATACCGAAAGTGCGATTTCTATTCTACGCGGAATCAAAGAAAAGTACGAAACACACCATAAAGTTCGTATTAAAGATGAAGCAATTATTGGTGCGGTTGAACTTTCGCAACGTTATATTTCAAACAGATTTTTACCAGACAAAGCGATTGATTTAATGGATGAAGCAGCGTCAAAAATCAGAATGGAGATCAATTCAAAACCTGAAGAATTAGATGTTTTAGACAGAAAAATCATGCAGCTGGAAATCGAAATTGAAGCGATTAAACGTGAAAATGATGAAGCAAAACTGAAAGCTTTAGGTATTGATCTGGCAAATTTAAAAGAAGATCGAAATCAGATTTTTTCTAAATGGAAATCAGAAAAAGATGTGGTTGACAATATTCAGAATGCCAAATTAGAAATCGAAGAATACAAGCTGGAAGCCGAACGCGCCGAACGTAACGGAGATTACGGTAAAGTTGCCGAGATTCGCTATGGAAAAATTCAGGATGCCGAAACACGTTTGGCAACATTTCAAAAGCAGTTAGAAGAAAATCAAAAAGGACCTTCGCTGATTAAAGAAGAGGTTACTTATGAGGATATTGCCGAAGTGGTTGCAAAATGGACAGGCGTTCCAGTAACCAAAATGCTACAGACCGATCGTGAAAAGCTGTTGAATTTAGAAAACGAACTACATAAACGTGTGGTGGGTCAGGAAGAAGCAATCGAAGCTATTTCAGATGCTGTTCGCAGAAGTCGTTCCGGATTGCAAGATCCTAAAAAACCAATCGGGTCGTTCTTGTTTCTAGGGACAACTGGTGTGGGTAAAACTGAACTTGCAAAAGCATTGGCTGAATATTTGTTCGATGACGAAAATGCCATGACTCGAATTGATATGAGCGAATATTCTGAACGTCACAGTGTGAGCCGTTTGGTTGGTGCGCCTCCTGGATATGTGGGTTACGATGAAGGCGGACAGTTGACGGAAGCTGTTCGTAGAAGACCTTATTCGGTTATTTTGTTAGATGAAATTGAAAAAGCACATCCCGATACTTTCAACGTATTATTGCAGGTTTTAGATGAAGGTAGATTAACCGATAACAAAGGCCGTTTGGCAGATTTTAAAAACACCATTATCATTATGACCTCGAATATGGGAAGTCATATCATTCAGGAACAGTTTGATAAAAACCCGATTGAAGTGGCTACCGAAAATGCAAAAACCGAAGTGTTGAATCAATTAAAAACAATGGTTCGTCCGGAATTTTTAAACCGTATCGATGAAATCATCATGTTCACACCGCTAACAAAAGGTAACATTGAACAAATTGTATCGTTCCAGTTAAAAAGCGTGTTTAAAATGCTGGCTCAACAACACATTACAATGGATGCAACGCCAGAAGCAATCAATTATCTGGCTAAAAAAGGATATGATCCGCATTTTGGTGCCCGTCCGGTAAAACGTGTGATTCAGCGCGAAGTTTTAAACCAGCTTTCAAAAGAAATTCTATCGGGATCTATTAAAACCGACAGTATTATTCTTCTGGATAGTTTTGAAGATAAATTGGTTTTTAGAAACCAAGACTAACCACAACACAACAATAAAGCTTCTTAAAATATTTTAAGAAGCTTTTATATTTTTATTTAATCAATTTTCGTAAATTGGAAATAAAAAAATTATGGAACAAATACATGTAGAAATTTTTGCCGGAAGCGCAATTATGGCAATGGCTGTAAAGCATACGTTAGATGAAAACAATATTTCGTATGTAGAACGAAACGATATAGAATCTGCAATTACCGCCGGATTTGGATCTGCCGATAAAGCTGTACACATTTTTGTGTTAGAAGATGACGAAGAAAAAGCGCGTTACGCTTTAGTTGAATCTAATTTTGATGATATTGACGAGGTTGGCGATTTAATAGACGAAAACGAAGAATAAAAGCTGTTCAATGGATTGCACCCAAAAGTTTGTCATATTAAAAAATTAGTATAAAAATGAGATCAATACAATACAGAACTCTTTCACAAAAAATATTGAAAGAGATTGAGGATATTGTAAAATAATATTTTTAATCATCATAATTATTTAAACTCCTACATTTGTAGGAGTTTTTTTATGTTTGATTTGGGCAATTCCTTCCGCCATCGCTGCAGGTCGAGGCTATCGCGAGTCGCTTTTGTTGTATCATAAGCCTGTAGAAGGTCAACAAAAGAGCTCCAACAATCGCTCTATCCTATTGCGATTGAATGTTTGGTGTTTGATGTCGGGTGATTGATCCTTGGTGTTGGTTTGAAGTGAGAATTGAAATACTAAATGTGAGACTTCGGTGTATTAAGATTAATTGCGTCGGGATTTAGCCCGATGTTACCGAGCAATAATGAGCCGGCTTTAGCCAAATTTTACTGTATAATGTAATAAAATCC
>Ga0213825_1002213_pt1 | contig 12519 bp, 11 predicted proteins | sample MC6MC0900MG_FD_179896 | JGI IMG/M metagenome (GOLD analysis project Ga0213825, IMG submission 179896) | Enriched soil aggregate microbial communities from Iowa State University, Ames, United States - MC6-MC0900-MG | ecosystem: Environmental > Terrestrial > Soil > Unclassified | place: USA: Iowa... | reverse complement strand
AGTTGAACATCTCTGACAAACGTAGCTGTACTGCCCCAAAACTAATAATTGACAATAAAACAGTTACAGCCACATATAAAGCTGCAACAAGTGCCGTCTTTGTTAGTTCGGTTACAGAAGTACGGCTTGAATCTTTTACAATAGATGTATTCAATTTTATTCTCCTTTGTAAAATAGCACATCCGCTATTTTAGTCATAACTACGACCAAAGGAAGAGAGCATTTCGCCCTATCTGAAGTGCCGTAGTGCAAGCTAATTTTTTGCTTACTTGCGTATTATAGCAGAAGAATTTAATAATGAACAATCTTATTTTGTAAGCCAGCCACCATCAATCGGTATAATTGCACCATGTATATAATCAGCCGATTGACTAGCTAAATAAAGTGTGAGATTCGCCACCTCACTTGGTTGGGCCCAGCGACCTGCAGGTGTTTCATTCGCTACCCATTTCGCCATTTCCCCGTCCCCTTCAAAGTCAGCCTTGTTCATCGGTGTTTGAATGGCTCCAGGTGCAATGGCATTGGCACGAATTCCTTCCCGACAGTAATCTAAATCAACTTGCTTCGTATAGCCAACAATTGCATGTTTGGACGTTGTGTAGGCAGCTCCACCACCACCAGCCACAAGCCCTGCAATAGATGCCATATTGACGATTATGCCTGATTTTCGTTTTACCATATGAGGTAATACCGTATTCGTCACATAAAAAGTGCCCTTTACATTCGTATTCATGATTTTATCCCAAAGCGCTTCATCTGTATCAAGCGTCTTTGCAAAGCCATCTAAAATGCCTGCAGTATTTAATAAAATATCTACTTGCTTAAATATTGAAACTACGGCTTCAAACGCTTGCTCAACATCGTTCCTATTACATACACTACCTACCCTATATGCAAAATGATGAGGATATTGCTGATGTAGTGTTATTAACCCTTGCTCATCCAAATCAAAACCGAATACGTTTGCTCCATTCTCTAAAAATGCACTAGCTTGAGCCTGTCCAATACCTGAAGCAGCCCCCGTTACAAATACCGTCTTACCTTTATATTCTTCAAACTTCATAACATCTCTCCTCAAAAAATAAACAAGAAGCCACCTCATTTGAGATGGCTTCTCTTTGGATTAATTGACAATGATCCAATCTTCCGCTAACAAATCACAGACTGTTGGTGTAAACATTGTGTAGCCCTCACCACGTACATTAATTAAAAAATACGGATTTAAAGTTTCACCATCATGCTCGCTTTGCCCAACAAGCTTCACATATAATTCTGCGCCGCCCCAACCTTTACGAATTACTTTTTCTCCTGCTTTTAAGCGTGGTAATATTTCTTCAAACTTCATATAACACTCATCCTTTTTTATCAAATACTTAGCAACTATCCATAATAATTTTACTATAAAAAAAATAATTATATAGCTTAAATTTCTTTTTAGCATGTAGGAATCTATTTTTTTCTTCATCTGCAGCTGCTCCATCGCCACTGTTAGCCCCATTGACCATCAAATTGCTTGAGGGCTGAATTGCTTACTAAAAAGATAACTGTGATGCTTACGATAAAGTGTGGACGATCTTCTACGTTGCCATTCTCCAATCGTTTCATTTTTCTCGTTTTAACAAATTTCAGCTTCTCCTTGTTTATTACTTTGCCAGTAGCATTGCCATTGAATATTTAGGACAGGTACTAATTTAACAGAACAAATCACAATTATCTGTTTTTTGTATATACTTTTTACTTCATATTACCTAAAATGGAAATATATATAGGAGGAATTATAAAATGAAAAAATTAATTTTTAGTGCAGCATTCGTATTAAGTTTAGGATTGGCTGGTTGTGGAGATGATGCCGCCAAAGAAGAAAAGCCAAAAGAGGAAACACAAAAATCTGTGTCAACAGATAAAACTAATGATTCATCGAAAAAAGATGACGTACAAGAGAATGCAAATTTAAAAGCCATTAATACTTATACTAACAAAGAAGTAGGCATCAGTGGACAATCTGGACCGATACTCTACAATATCGAAGCTGTTCAATTAAAGAAAATTAAACCCAAAACTGAAGAAGCCGCTAATTTATTTGATGTAGCTGTAGGAGAAGAAGTAGATGCTTTAACTATTTCTATGAGTGGTGAAAATACATCTACTGAAGATATGAATTTTTATCTTGGGCAAGCCGTGATTATAACAAATACAAAAGAACAATTAGAGCCTGATATGGTTTTATCTGAACATATAGAGGGTAACTATCTTGGGAAAGTAAAACATGAAGGCTATAATGTATATGTTTTAAAAAATTCCAAGGTTGAGGATTTGAAAAATATTGAAATTCGTGTGAGTGCTCCTACAAATTCTAATTTTGATCAGCAAGGTGAAGACGTTACTCATACTATTGAAGTAAATAAATAATAAAATGAAGTCACATTAGTGGCTTTTTTTGTGAAAACAAAATCGAGTAGAAGACTTTCCCACCACCGTACGCACAGTTCAGTATTGGGCGATTCAATCTCCTAGTGATAACGCTCATCCAGCTTAGTTACATCTTCCCCCGCTTTTCATTTGTGAAAGCTCGATGTAATATCTCGCTTTTCGTTAGTCGCCACTATCATAATTAACAAATTCCCTCCATATTTTCAAAGTTTCCTCTATCTATTCACTGTAAGACTGTGTTAGTTTTTTTCACCTCATTCAGCTTTAACTTGAGCCACGATCTAAATGCGCTAAATCTTCTAAATTTAATTTTTTAACTATTTCATAGCCCATTCCAGGACCTTTTGGCTTAACAATAACCATTCCCATGTTTGAAATTTTCCCTAATCCAACACCTTCAGGAAAGCTATGGGCAATAATTACTTGATTCATTCCTTGCGGCGGCTTTCTTTCTAACACGGATTGCAAATTTGATAATATATTGGTTTGTTCATTGATAGAGATTTCACTACCCAATTTATGGATCTCATACCAGAAGGGATCCATTCTTACATACGCATAAGGAAATGCGAGCTGTGCCGTTTCAAGTGTGCGACAAAAAGGACTTACGACAATTGGTGAACTAATCGGAATTTGGAAATAGCGTAGCATTTGTCCAAAGTAAATTGCCCCCCTTCGCCCGACTTCAGACAAATTTCTTTGAGTAAAACAATCTTGAAAATTTAAATATGGCTGATCTACACCGACCGTTGCTTCTCCATGCCTTGCATACAAAATGAATCCACCTTTTTTCAATAAATCAAGGATTTTATCCAAATCCTTCATCTCCTCCCAATAATCCCATTCTAATTATTAGTACTATATGACATGAATTGCTCAAAAAATGTAAAAGTGAAAGTCGCAACAACTTTTCGTATTGTGAACCAGTACTTCACAGGTAGAACAGCTATATTATCCAGTAAATCCCTTTACTTCGCCGGTAGCGGACTTCGATCGATAAAGATAAAAAAGCTTCCTACAATTTTTTGTAGGAAGCTTAGAAATTTACTTTATCGGAATGTTTACGATTACTGTTGTCTCTAAATGTTTTGATGAGTCGATAGAAATTTGTCCGTTGTATTTATTGACAATTTCATTCACAATAAATAAGCCTTGCCCTCTAATTTTTTCATTTTCTGGTTTCTTTGTAGAAAATCCTTGCTTAAATATTTGTGAGACATTTCCAATATTAGGACCAGTATTTGTAATTTTGAACTCATACTGTGTTTCATCTGCATTACAGTAAATCGTTATTTTTCGTTGACACTCTGGTAATTCTATTGCCGCGTCAATGGCATTATCAATTAAATTCGACAAAATTTTAATTAAATCTGTTGTTTTAATTTTATTAAATGCATCATCCGAAATTGTAAAATCCATATCGATAGTATGATTTTGAGCTGTTAGTTTTTTCGTTTGCAACAATATTGATAAGCCTGGGTGATCAATATCTAATTTAAGTGACTCAATAGCTTGAACCTCTTTAGAAAGAGAAGATAAATATTGTTTTGCTTGCTCAGGTTTATCTAATTGAAGAAGTCCATGTAATACTTGTATATGATTTGTGAAATCATGCCTTATAGAAGACACCGAAGTAATTAAAGCTTTAATTTCTGCTTGGTATGTATCTTCTGTTGCTCCAACTTCCTTCGCCACTTCTTTTTGATACCATCTTTGTAAAAATAAAAAAGAACCAATAACGATTAGAATAAAAACACCATTAAAAATCAAGGTAAAAAGATTATCCTCTATCACTTTCCCTTTAATGCCATTCAGTTTATCTGCACTTATATCGATCCCTAGGTATCCAATAACATTTCCTCCATCATCCTTTATCGGTGCACCAACAGATACATAGGCACCATGAACAGAATCATGTATTACTTCCGTTACATAGGTTTCTCCCCTATAAGCTTTTTGTACTTCCGACTCAGGAACCGTACAGACTCCTCCAATATCGAAACTGTTCGTCATATTGGGAGGTAACCCCATAATCATTGCTGTAGAAACCTTTGGATTTTCAACCTCCAATGTATAAACAAATAATGCTCCAATTTTTTCTCTTGCATCATTTAAGTAGTCTCGTATTTCCCAATAATAATCGTTTTTTTGCGGGTTATTTAAAAATTGTTTGTACGCCTCGACATCCATTGAAGAGGCAATAGAAATCGCCGCTTCCAAACTTTGGTTTGCTATCGACTCTTCAACTGTCTTCTTCATTTTTAAATAAGATGTATAGATATTTAAACTAGTAAACAATAATAATAAGATCGTTGATAATATTAAAATTAATTTTATTTTTCGGTTTTTCATACAAACTGGTACTTCCTCATCTATAGAAATATAATGATGCATTCATTTAGTTTGAGCTGACTTTCGCATTAAACACAAAAATTGATAGCTGAAAATGACATGTTGTCATACTTTTTACTATTGCAACAATTCAAACCAACAATACTATTATACTATAGTAAACTTTATTTTTTATAGTTGTTTCGATTCGTTTTTTTTAGCCATTTTCTTAGTGGTTCGTACCCATTGAAAAATTTCGCAAGATGTTTTAGAAAGATTTGGACGCATTGTTATCCACTTCAATCACTTTCTTTCATCGTGCTAATTGAGTGAAACAAGCGGATTTGTACTTTCGGCTTATTAGCATCGTTCCCATTCACTTAGATAAATACTATTTTACTCTTTTTTCACAACCAAGGATTCTTCGGCTCCCGAAAGAGAATATTTGTTCCTAGTTTAACATTACAAGAAGATTTTGGCTACCACCAACTGACATTCATCACCCACTTACCTATTGGGCTATCCCAAACTGAAAAGACCAGGCATATAATACCTGATCTTTGTATAAGTAAGTATTTATTTTTCTTTGCTAGATGTTCTTGACTTATCCTGTACTTTTAAAAATGTTGGCCGCTTACCGTATCCGTCTATAGATAAACGAAATAAAGACTTTTTAATATCCTGCCAATCTAAATCTGCTCCTATACTTAAATATGGAACACCTAATACTCGTAAATTTGCCATATAAAGAAGTATGAAGAACATCGAAATAAAGAATCCAAATAACCCCAAAAAAGCAGATGCTACAATAATAATTATCCTGAAAATACTCATTGCGGATACAATAGATTGATTGATGAGTGTAAAAGCTGCAATACTTGAAGTCGCAATAACTACAATCATGGAAGGACTCGTAACACCTGCTTTAATTGCTGCATCTCCAATAACTAATCCCCCAACAACACTTATTGAACCACTGATCACATTGGGTAGATGTATATTTGCTTCTCGAAATAATTCAAACATAAAAAGCATCATTAATATTTCAAGAATCGTTGGAAATGGGAGCCCCGTTCTTGATTCAACAACCGTCGCTAAAAGAATCAATGGCAATTGCTCTTGATGATGAGTCGTTAGCGCTAGCCAAAAACCTGGTAAAAGTACACTTAAAAAGATAGCTAATCTTCGTAATGAACGCTCCATAGAACTTACAATAACCGGATATTCATTATCCTCAGCTGATTTAAATAGTAACATTGAATTAGCAGGAGTAATAATGACATAGGATACACCATCAACAATGATGAGAATACGCCCACTACTTAAAGCTTGTAAGGCAAAATCAGGACGTCCAGTATAATCATGTCTAGGTAGAATTTTTGCACTCTGCTCCATTCTTTCCATCAATAAATCTCCACTAAATACAACATCCGTATCCACTCGCTGCAGCTGTAATTTTATTTGCTCGAGCATCTTTTGATTTACGACATCTTCTAAATAAAGCACAGCTACCGTTGTTTTGGAACGTTTACCAAGTTCATACGTTTCAACACTTAATGAATTAGTAGGTAATCGTTTTCGTAATAAAGCAATATTAATAAAAACATCCTCAATAAAATCATCTCTCGGGCCTTTGACAACTAATTCCAGGGTTGTTTCTTTAATGTCCCGATTAGGTTTTTTAGCAATATTACTTGAATACAACAAATTCATATCTTCAAAATACAGTAATACATGTCCTCTATAGACTTTTGTAATGGCATCATCTTTACTTGAAATTTTCTGAAGTTGAGGAATGTGTAAATTATTTTGTATATGTTCTTCTAACATTTCATCCTGCGATGCAGTAAATAGTGATTGAACTCGTTGCACAATAACGGTGTGTAGTAACCGCTCATTAATGATTCCTTCACATTTTATCACATGTACCTTTTGTTGCTGAAAGACATATTCTTGGAATACCACATCAGCAGAGCGTTGAAATAGTGCCTTCAAAGATTTCAAGTTTAACTCTTGTTTCATTGACGAAATATTCCTCATCTCCTACTGAGCCAGCTCCAAATTAGTACATTAATCAATACACTTATGCATATTTTTCCCTTACTATTTAAAAATATTCAAGAATACAGGATGTTGAACAAAATGCTTTATCCAATCATCTTCCTTAAGTTTGCCATTTCGATAGCAGACATTGCCGCATCATAGCCTTTATTGCCTGATTTAGTGCCCGCACGTTCAATTGCTTGCTCGATATTTTCAGTTGTAACAATGCCAAAAATAACAGGTACATTTGTAGATAATGACACACTTGCAATACCTTTTGCCGATTCATTACATACATAGTCATAGTGTGTTGTTGAACCACGAATCACCGTACCTAATCCAATAATTGCGTCATAGGTATTTGTTTCAGCCAACTGTTTTGCGATGAAAGGAACTTCAAATGCACCAGGAACCCATGCTACATCGATCGAGTTTTCATCCACACCATGACGCTTTAAACCATCTAACGCCCCGTCCAATAATTTGCTTGTAATAAATTCATTGAAACGTCCTACTACTACTGCTATTTTTAAATCCGTACCAATTAATTGTGCTTCAAATGTTCTACCCATTTTTCTTCTCTCCTCTTTTATATCGTCAGTTTGTTTTTTTCAATTATTTGTTGACGTCGATAGGTTGCCAATGCTTCTACTGAAATCATTTTTAAATGATGTTGAGCTGCATACTTGATAAGGTCATTAAAGCGTAGCATTCTACCATCGTCGCCCATAATTTCACAAATAATGCCCACAGGGATACTATTACAAAGTTTGGCTAAATCAATTGTTGCTTCGGTATGACCTCTACGCTCTAAGACACCATTATCCTTCGCTATTAATGGAAATATATGGCCAGGTCTACGAAAATCCTCAGCCTTTGCTTGTGGTTCTATCATTTTTTCTATAGTCATCGCTCGTTCAAATGCGCTGATTCCTGTCGTTGTATTCACATGATCTATGCTAACTGTAAATGCCGTTTGATGATTATCTGTATTATGACGGACCATTGGGTGCAAGCCTAATTTCAGTGCAAGTTGCTGTGAAATCGGTGTACAAATAAGACCTCTTCCATAGGTCGCCATAAAGTTAATCGTTTCAGGTGTCATAAACTCCGCGAGCGCCAGTAAGTCTCCTTCATTTTCTCGGTCCTCATCATCTACAACAACAATCATCTTACCTTGTTTTAAATCCTCTATTGCTTCTTCAATTGAATGTAGCAATATCGCCACCTCCTGTTCAGTGTTAGTTAAAACCCGTTTTGTGCTAAGAAGTCTCTCGTAATGGTCGGCATTTCCTGTCCACGCTTCAGTTGATGCAAAATATATTTCCCAACTAAATCGGTTTCTATATTGACGAGATCTCCAATTTTCTTCATACCTAAAATTGTTTCCTTGTAAGTGTGCGGTATCAGTGCTACTGTGACACTATTCTTCTCGACTTGAAAAAGTGTTAAGCTCGTACCGTCAATGGTGATGGAACCCTTTGGAATACAATAGCCCGTTAACTCCTCTGACAACTCAAAATCAATATAGACTGCATTTGCTAATGCTCGCTTACGCAATATTTTTCCTACTCCGTCTACATGTCCTGATACAAAATGTCCACCGAAACGTCCATTAGCAGACATGGCGCGCTCTAAATTTACCGGATCTCCTACAGCAAGCTGCTGTAAATTTGTTGCTTTCACCGATTCAGGCATCACATCCATCGTCAGCTCCTGTTCATTAAAATGTATCACCGTTAAACAAACACCATTGACCGCTATACTGTCCCCGAGCTTTACATCCTCCACCATTTTCGATGAAATAACGGTGATTTTCATACTTTGTCGATTGCTTTGCAAAGTTTTTACTGTACCAATATCTTCAACAATCCCTGTAAACAATTTTCCACCTACTTCCTATGCTTTGAGAGTTCCGATTTTTTGCGGTTGTCCCTCCTCCCAGCATTAAAAAAATTTCATTCAAACAAAAAACCCCTTTCATCAAAGGGGTTTGGGAGTTCATATAAATAAGACGTCAACAAACAAACCTAATGGATACAATTTTTTTCCATAGGCTATCATCTCATTGTTCTTCTCCCATCCAGACTGTCACTGTCGGTTTTGGATTTGCACCAAATCAGCTTGCGCTCACGGACTTTGAATTACTTCATCACCGCCGATTGGGAATTTCACCCTACCCCGAAGAACATACTACTATTCAATTCGTTAGCTAAATAATAAATCAATTTCGCCTTGGCGTAATTGTGTCCGGAGGCTTTATCTTCATTTTAGTGGGTGTCCAAACACCTACTGAATGAAAATAAAAAAACTTCCCAACTTAAATGATGGGAAGTAGTTAACAAAAGCATACTCAAATAAACCTTGTAAATTCAACCGAATTTAAAAAGCTCATACTTTTACCCTTCTCCCATCCAGACTATAACTGTCGGTTTTGGATTTGCACCAAATCAGCTTGCGCTCACGGACTTTGAATTACTTCATCACCGCCGATTGGGAATTTCACCCTACCCCGAAGGATTTTTTTATTTAGCTATTTCTTACGATAACACTATTTTATTATATTATCCAGATAATTCTTAATAAAAATCTTTTCTCTAATTCATTTCTTTTCACAAGTTGCACTGTCGTTGCGTTTTCAATGTCACTACTTAAATGAAAATAAAAACAGCCACCACCTTTGGTCATTAATAAAGACCAACGGCGTGGCTGTTCAAAAAGATTATACAGTTAAACTACCGTCTACAGAGACAACAGCACCAGCCATAAAGCTTGCTTTATCTGAAGCTAAAAATAGGACCGCTTCTGCTACTTCTTCTGGTTCACCATGGCGTCCCATACGTACACGTGACATTTCTTCTGGTACGTATCCTGTTTTTTCAAGTGTTTCACCAACACTATGGAATAATGGTGTAACAATACCACCTGGACACACAGCATTAACACGAATACCTTTATTTGCATACTCGATCGCTACACCTTTCGTTAAACCGATTACTGCATGTTTACTCGCGGAGTATACAGCAATACTGTGTTCTGGACGAATACCTGCAGATGAAGCAGTATTTATAATTGACCCTTTCCCCTGCTTCTCCATTACTGGAATGACATATTTCATACCTAGAAAAATACCTTTTACATTGATATCCATAAGACGATCGTATTCTTCCAATTCAACCATTGTAAATGGTGCAAACTTTTGAATGATGCCAGCGTTATTGAAGAATACATCGATACGGCCATATGTGTTTATAGCTTGCTTTACATAATTCTGAACATCCTCTACTTTGGAAACATCCGCTTTAACGAATATCCCTTCACCGCCATTTTGTTGAATTAGTTTAAGAGTCTCTTCTCCAGTTTTCTCGTTAAAATCAACTAACACGACTTTATAGCCATTCTCAGCAAATTTAATACTAGTTGCTCTACCAATTCCACTACCTGAACCTGTAATAACTGCAATTTGATTATTTGTCATATTCTCTTCCTCTTTTCGCTTTTATATTTATTACGTATTCACAAATATTTTCTCAATTGGTGGCCATCTTTGCTTTTCCATGCTTATGGCCCTTAGTTTAATTTCATTTTCATATAATCATTGTAATTACCGTCAAAGATACTCGTACCAGTTGGGGAAAGCTCCACCATTTTGTACGCTAGCTTATTGAGAAAATATCGATCATGCGAAATAAAGAAAAGTGTTCCCTCAAAATTCAAAAGAGCCTGTTCCAATACTTCTTTACTATATAAATCAAGATGATTAGTTGGTTCATCCATAATAAGCACATTAGCTTTTTGCAATACGAGTTTCGATAAAGCTACTCGTGCTCTCTCACCTCCGCTGAGGGCAGATATCTTTTTAAACACATCTTCACCAGTAAATAAGAAATTCCCTAAAACAGTACGAACTCTCGCTTCTTCAACGTGCGGGAATATATTCCAGACCTCTTGTAAAATAGTGTTATTTGGATGTAAGTCCGACTGCTCTTGATCGTAATAACCTATCGTTACACCGTTCCCCCAAGTAATAACACCACTATTTGGTCTAATTTCCTTTAACAGTGTCTTTAATAATGTTGATTTTCCGACACCATTCGGACCAATTAATGCAACCTTTTCACCACGATGTAGCTGAAAACTAATATTTTTTAATAGCGGTTGCTGCTCGCATTCTGTGGCAAAAGAGATGGATAAGTCTCTTACCTTTAACACTTCCTTATGCGAGTTTTTTTCCATTGAAAATGCCATCTGTGTATGTTTTAAATCCTTTAGAGGCATCTCAATTCGTTCTATTCTCTCAAGCTGTTTTCTTTTGTTTTTTGCACTTCTAGAAGAAGTAGCCATAGCAATATTGCGTTGTATATAGTCTTCCATTTTTGATATTTCTTGCTGTTGCAAGGCGTATTTTTTTCCAAGCAATTTCCGATTTTTTTCTTTATTTTCTACATACTTAGAGTAATTGCCGACATATTTTCTAACTTCTGTTCGCTCAATCTCATAGATTACATTAACAAGTGCATCTAAAAAATATCGATCATGCGAAATGACAAGAATGGAACCTTGGTATGAGCTTAAATACGTTTCAAGCCAATTTAAAGTTGTCAAATCCAAATGATTCGTCGGTTCATCTAGCAATAATAAATCTGGCTGTTCTAGTAAAATTTTCGCCAGTGCAAGTCGAGTTTTTTGTCCTCCACTTAGCTGATGAATTGGGGTATTTTTAGACGTACTTTCAAAGCCCATGCCATTAAGAATGCTGTTTATTTTAGCTTCTATTTCATAGCCACCATGCTGCATAAACCATTCTGATTTTATTGCATATCGATCCATAATTTTTTCAATTTTTTTAGGATTGTCTATGAACAACGGTTCGCTCATCTTCTTTTCAAGCTCTCGAAGTTCTTTTTCAACCTTAAGAAGGTCAGATAACACTTCTAACATTTCAGCCCAAATTGTATTATCTAGATTCAATCCACTGTCTTGGCGCAAATAACCAATTTTAATACCTTTCCTGATGTAAAGCTCGCCATGATCATACGGAAGGTCTCCCGCAATGATCTTTAATAATGTTGATTTACCTGCCCCATTAACACCAATTAGGCCAATTTTGTCTCCCCGCTCAATTTTCATCGTTATATTTGAGAGAATTGGATCTCCCAAATAGCTTTTACTAATTCCATTTAATTGAAGTATCATTTACTGAATCTCCTTATAGATTTTGACCATCTCTTTTGCAAAGCTAAAGACGCTTAACAGATGAATGGACAGATAAGGTTACACATCTCTTTTCACTCCTATCATTTATGCCTCGGCATAATTGCGTCCGGAATCGGCTTTGTGCTTAGGCCTGCACAAGGGCCGACACGATGTCGGTCATTTCGGTAATGCCACAGGACGTGGCGTTTTTACCGATGCAGGTCAGTTAGCCGTAATCGCATGGATGCGATAATTTTAGGCTAACATCCTTTGTGAACTCCTTTCCGATTCCGTGACATCCGCCAGAGGCTTTGGGCCAACATGATGTTGGTCACTCAGTCGTTGCCACAGGACGTGGCGTTCTTAGACTGAGTTCCTCTATTTCAGCAGGTGTTTGGACACCTGATGAAAGAAGTTAAAACAAAAAAGGCGCCGAAAGAACGGCGCCTTAAAAGTGCGAAAAAACCCTACAAGCAGGGGGTATATTTCTTATATTTCACAAAAGAACGTAAAAAAGCG
>Ga0213825_1002204_pt1 | contig 12547 bp, 20 predicted proteins | sample MC6MC0900MG_FD_179896 | JGI IMG/M metagenome (GOLD analysis project Ga0213825, IMG submission 179896) | Enriched soil aggregate microbial communities from Iowa State University, Ames, United States - MC6-MC0900-MG | ecosystem: Environmental > Terrestrial > Soil > Unclassified | place: USA: Iowa... | reverse complement strand
TATGTAATCACAAAGCCCATTATAGCAAGGTTTTTCACACTTGTATAATGTTTCGATTTCACCGATATTCACCTGCATTCAGATTTTTGGTTGCTTTTTTGTTGCTTTGGTTGCTTTTTTGGGGTGTGAAAAATTTACATTCACAGTTTTTATTTATACTTTTTAATTTATTTTTATTCATTTTTTGAATATCATAGCTAATGCTTGATTTTGATATTTATTTGATTTATTTGTATATCATATATATTGGTGTAAAAAGCAGGTTAGTAATTTAATCGCCTTATAACAAAATTGCCCTAGCAATTTAGTTTTGCAATTTCCTACTAAGTGGTTTTGCAGCCAGAAGAAATATGAAAACAAAAAATTATGGCTGAAATTTGAAACATGGAAAGTAGTAACTCCCATATATTCTTTAAATCATTACTTTATTTTTTTGAATCCACAAATACAATGAACTTAAAATAAACTTCCCCAAAGGTACAGTTATCGGTAAAAGCACAATACTGTAAATGACACCCCATATCAACGATCCTTCAAGATTAATAGTATTTAAATTACCACGTAATATCATTTCACTAATTAAAATACCCAGCGTCCCAGTAAATAAGCTAACAATTAAAGTAACAAAAAGGCTAATCCACCACATTTTTTTATTTTGGACATTATTTTGACTAGATAGATAATACCCCATTATGGCCATGGATATAATCATAGGAATAGACAAGGCTATATATAACCAACTCTCACCCCAGTAACTCATTCTACCTCCTGCTAAAGATTCGCTTACACTAGAAAAAAAGTATGGTATAAAAAGTGAGCTAACAATACCTATAAAAATCCCCTTCAGAACACATTTAATTTTCAAAACTAACCCTCCTTTATGGAAATATAGTTGTCAATATTTATTATAAAATATTTTCGTTTTAGAAAAAATATTTATTCTATTAGTCAATAAATAGACTTTTTGGTTCTTTAAATGGAACTTTAGCTAAGTATTTAAGAGCCATTTCAAATAAATGTTGCTTTAACTCTTCCCTATACTTCGGACTGGTTTGCAATAAGGCATAATTCACCATAGGTTCAATGATTTTAAGTATTTCTTCTATTTCTTGCTCATCAAAATTTTTTGTCTTCATTGAACTGTCTCCCATCATATACTCTTTTTAACTTTGAAATGATATGTTTACGACTTTTTGAAATTGCTTGTTGTGACACATCGAATATTGCCGCTATTTCAATATCGCTGAGATTTAATACATAATATAAATAAAGTATTTTTTGTTGACGTTCAGATAGAGTATAAATTGCTTTGCCTAATAATTGGTTAGTAATAAAACCATTCCTATTACCCACTTCGATTTGATTTAATTTATTTTCTGCTTCAATATCTTTTAAAGAAGCGATTATTGGCGAGTTTAATTCGTCTAGAATTAATAGTTCCTTATTATCTTTTTTTCGAATATTCTTATCAAATCTACGTGATTCATAATGAAAGACCTTCTTTAGATAAGATACAGCTATCGCCTTTTTAACATACTTTTTAAATGCTTTATCTAATAAATCCTTGTTTTCATCAGTTGAATTACATAAATAATCAGTGAATAATTTATTATTATTTTGATTCTTTAAAAAGTTTTTAAACAATGAACTATTTAACATTTCAAAATTAAAATGAAAACTCATATTATCCACCTCCAGAAAGAACGTACGTTCTTTTTGTGAGAAAAAAATTAAGCCATAGCGAAATGCTATGGCCTTTTTCTAATTGCTTATAACTTTTATGCGTCAAAAGAAAGTCCTTGATTCACACCTGTAATATCCATTGGTGGGAACAGTGCATTAACTGTATGACCAGTTTTACGTGGGTCATGTAAATAAACTAATTGTGGAGATTTTCCATCTAGCTTGCGCCAAAACTCATAAGCAGGGAATCCATCATGTCTTCCTGTAATACGCACACTACCTGCTCGTGTGACTTTAATTGTGAAATCATAGTTAACAGCTGGAGCAAATGGTACAAACGGGATAGTTGAATCTAATTGACAATCAAGATAAAGATCATCATTAACTACTCTTTTAGTATAAGTAATACCAGTAACCGGAGCTTTTTTTTCATTAGTCTTTATTAACTTACCATTTAGATACAAAAGTTGTTTAGTTACTCCTGTATCTCTAAAACTTTGAACCGAATAATCCTTTTTTGAAGTATCAATTACAAATCTTTGTGACGTACGGTAAGATCCTTCCCATTGCTCACTACGATTATCACCTCCATAGTAAGTTGAACCTCCACCGCCTGAAGTATTACTGAAATGCACCTTATCGTATGGAATAAAAGTGCGCAATCTTAATTCTAAATTTGCCATATATATTCCTCCTTAAAAATTATAAGGTCTATTTCACCTCATATTAAAAAGGGAATATTTTTTAAAAATTACAACCTTAGAAATAATTTATTTAATAATCTTTTTCAATTATTTATATAGCTTTTAGTTTGCCTTATATACAAGTTTTGTTTACAAAAATATCTATTTATTACGACGTTGTTGAATCGTAATATATAACCCAATCAAGCGATCCGTAGTCATCACACCATTTTGTAAGTCTTTCAAATGTGAAGCTTTGATAATACCCTCCTTAACCGCTTGTGCAATAAAGTTTTCCGTCTCTGTTTTCATAGCTGGTGAACCCGGATTCCATGTTGTATTAGCCACTGTAATCTCCTCCTTCTTATCTTCAACAATTAATTGGACTTTCATTTTACTATTGCTTGGCACAATTACTTGTCCTTCTAATTTGTAACCTCTAGGCATCTTCCAATTACGCTTCACTTCAAAATGAGGTCGGTCAATTCTTCGTGCCCAATCACCGCCCCACGTAATGCCTAACTTACGAGCTATTGCCCCGACTTTTGTTAATGTATCTACATCATATAAGGTTTTTGGGGGAGCTACGGCAATGTCCCATGCTAAGCGTGAAGTGTGATTACTCTTAAGTGTCCACGTTACAATTTTGCCTGGTCTTGTTCTACCTTGTTCATATAGATAATTTTGCCTAGCCTGCGAACGGTAGGTTTCTGTAATGAAGATATTTTGAATACCTTCTTTGTAGCACTGTTGAAAAAGCAATCTGCAAGCCGTTTGCGCTACTGGTAGTAATTCACCTAAATCTCGACATGTTGTTGTAACACTCATTGTTTATCATCCTTTTTATCATCATTGTCGATTTGTAGTTGTTTAAAAGCATTAGTTAAAAACTTGGGCACTTTCATCCCTAACTTACCAAGATTCTCAATCATACTGATCCCCTCCATACCAATCAGGAAAAGAATCATGGCATTTCGCATAAAGTTCCCACTTTCGGTTGCTAAGTCCAGTTGCACTGCAGCAATAACCATCAAAATCATCGCCGCTTTTTTAAACAGTCCGATTAAGGCTTTTCTGCTATCAACATTTTTCACAACAAATGCAACCATGATGCCTTAAATATAATCAATAGCCATAAAGATAGTGAGTGCTTTAATTAAATGGTCAATGCCACCAACAAAATAGGCGACCCCTGCCATGGAGTCGCCTACGAGTGATGTATATAATGTGTCTGTTTTCATTGGACACCTTCCTTTTTTGCATAATAAAAGCCCTCCACAGATGATTGTAGAAGGCTTAAAATCTATTGTAATTTTACTTATTTTGAAACGATCAAGCATTTAAGTCTGTTATTGAAGGGATAGTAATTTCCTTAACACAAGAAACTGGTGATAAATTAATCACACATTGCACAATAGATACAATATCTTGTACAGGTATACGTGTACCTTCATATAAATCAATTGCCTTTTCTGCACCTTCTTCATAAGGTACTTCTGCTGCTAGCTCCCCTGGATTAATACAAGTGACAGGAATTTTATCTCCTCTCAAATGTTCACGTAGAGCATTTGTAATGCCCCGTAAGCCGAATTTAGATGCAACAAATGAAACCTGTGAACTATTTGTATGATCTAAGCCTGCCGTTGAACCAATTAAAATTACTTTTCCATTTTTAGCTTGTCTTAAGTTTGGTAGAAGCGCTTGAATATACGTAATAGTAGAAGTTAGATTTATATTGATTAAGTTGGAAATATCTTCGATTTCATCCTTATCAAATGTATAGTCATCTTCGAAACCACGCTTTTCCCATACGCCAACATTATATATTAATACATCTATTGCAATGTCTTTTAAGGTTTCCTTTAAAGCAGAGATTTGTTGTTGACTTGATAAATCTATTGAGAGCCATTTGCGATTTACACCATCATTAATATCCAAACTTTCTGGTCGTGTTCTTGACACCATCCATACTGTATCTCCCTCTATGGGTAGACCCTTTACAAAGGCGTCGCCAAGCCCTTTACTAGCTCCAAAAATAATAAAGTCTTTACTCATCCAATCTTCCTCTCCAATAACTATCTTTTAATTATTTAAGATAGAAAACAATATAACAATTAAATCTATTATATTTACAATATTGATTATTTATCTTCATTCTTTTGACTGAAATTCATAAATTTCACTATCATTTTCTTGTTCTAGTTTGCTATACACCACTTGGCGCAAATTCGATAGATTTGGTACTTGATTACGTTTATGTGGACGTGTTAGCACATAATTATACCAGATAGTTACTAGTCCACTCTGTTCATTAAACACTTGGTTCGCCTCCTTCTGATTCCTCTGCAATTAAAGTGGAAAGCTCCATAATCGCCCTTTCCTGCTCTGCTAATCGTTGCTCTTGGTTCGCTATATACGTTGACATCTCCCTCATACTGCTCAATAGAAGTTGGTTTTCTTGTTCTAAACGTGCAGCCTTTTCTTCAACTGTGTCCGCATCACCGAACTTTCTCATTTAAACCCATTGTGCCATCTGGATTACGTACTTTATATTGAAATGCCATTAGTCCACCGCCCCTGTTATCAGATGTATTTTATGATTAGATGCCAAGTCAGAACGCGTTGGCGTAATTTTTAATACAATTCGTTGTTTAACTTCCATTCCCTTATGCTCGAAGGTATCCTCCACAACACTTTCTTCGAGATTCCTTTTTCCGTATCCTCTGCCCATACAACCAGTTTTTGAATACCTTGCGATAAATTGCCTGTAATAGCTGTTTTACCGTTATAAATCTTCCCACCTTTAAAAGTTAACTGCTTGGATAACGTATTGATTGGGGTATGAACTTTTTAAAGACCTTCATGACTTTTTTTCTTTCTATTTTTGTATGAGTGGGCTTCTACTGTTAAAGAAAAAACCTGGAGCCCAATTATGCAATTTTGGTCTGATATGTATCTAAGAGATTCGTTATATCTAGTAAAAAATGAAAAAGCCCAGTCTCAAAATTAATTAAGTGACTGGGCTTTATCATCTTCGTTCGAAAGCAATTTAATAGGATGGTAGCGTTTAAAGGAATAATGATACATAGAAAAAGATAAATTAAGATTGACAAACATGGAAGTACAAAAGATATCCTTACAATAAAAAAGTTATCTTAATTCCTAATTACTTCTCTCAGTTACTCCGTTTATGTACCAATTTGCTTTTGAAATTTTCAAATTATCATTGTCATCATATTTAACTTCAAGTGAATAATAAGGTTTTGTTAAATTTATAAATTTTTCTGGTGAAAATTCAACCTCGGCATCTTGGCTAGAAAATGCATAATCTAGTTTAAGTTTTCCGAGAAAGATTTCAATAAAGTTTATAATAAAAGATTCTACAAATTCTAAATCATTTATTTCATAACTCTTGATAATTAATGCTTCCTCTATCTCTATGATAAAGCTATAAAAATCATCTTCATGAATACCCAGTCTAATTAATACATCAATAAATGAATTATTATAGGGAAAATCAGCAACTTTAAATTCACAAAAATACACTTTTTTCAATTGATTTACTAATTTCTTAGTTTCAGAAACATTTGGATTTCTAATTTCCACCCAGTTTATACCGTTCTCTTCAGTTGAAAATTTTATTAATTTAACTTTCATCCCATTTTCATTAAGGAAATTCAATAAACAAACATAATTATCATTCAAAGTTGTAATATCACTTTTGACAAAACCAATGTTAATTTTCGCTCCCATTAAATTAACTTTTCACCTCTTTTATTGTTTACTAGCTTTCTTACCATTTTCTCTATGGTATTTAGCTTGGGCATCAGTATGTTTCCAGCCAGAAATGAATTCACCATCAAGATCAGTGTATACTAAATTTCCATCCTTTAAAAATACGAACACATCACTACCTGAATATTTCGATAAATAAATTTCCGTAGCATCATCCACATGGTTTCTTAATACGTTTTCATATAGACCTCTATTAATTAAGTTATAGTTTCCAGTTACACCAAAATCACCAGCATGTTTGTTTTTACTTTGTAACTGAGATGCTTTAGCCACATACTTTATTGTGTATTTGACACCAGTTGTAATTACTACCCTTATTACTAATGCGGGTAAGATTCTTTCTTGAATCTCACCATCAATATGTTCATCATTTATCCCTGGAGATTCAATTAATAATGAGCCTTCTTCATTTTCAGCAAAAGGAATTGCTCATCTAAAGGATATGGTTCTCTTAGGAATCTTCCAATTACGCTTCACTTCAAAATGAGGTCGGTCAATTCTGCGTGCCCAATCACCGCCCCATGTAATACCTAACTTGCGAGCTATTGCCCCGACTTTTGTTAATGTATTTATCTACGTCATATAAGGATTTAGGGGGAGCTACTGCAATGTCCCATGCTAATCGTGAAGTATGATTACTCTGCAGCGTCAATGTCATAATTTTTCCTGATCTTGTTCTGCCTTGTGCATATAGATAGTTTTGTCGTGCTTGTGACCGGTAGGTTTCCGTAATGAGAAATTTCGTTCCAAGCGCTTAATTGTATCGTACCATTTGCACCACCAACAGAAGTCATATCACTAAAGAAGAGTCTATTTACCATGTGAATATCTTCTTTAATACGAATAAGAACAAAGACAAAATAAAAAGCCACTCAGGATGAATGGCTTTTAAATATTTATAAAGTTTAATTAAAATAACACTTCAAGTATTAATTTATTTGTTTTCATTATGGATATCTGTATTGTCACTTATATAATATAATGAAAAATCATTATTAGATAAATCAACTTCAAAGTAATAATGTTTATCTGACTTTTTATCTACTACAACCATATCAAACAAACCCATTCCTATTCTATAGTTAATTTCTACAGAATTTAAGTTTTCCTTTTTTACTCCATAGTTCGTTTCAATATAGTTTTCAGCATAAAAATAAGCAACAGCTTTTCTTGACTGTAGGTTAAAATATTGATAGCTAACAAAAATAACTATTAAACAAAATATTAAATTAAATAAAACTAACTTTTTCATTTCCCTCCCGCCTCATCTTTTTGCTATACGTTCAAACTTTCATTTGGGAACATAAATTTAAATTAAAACCATTAAAACCTAATTGTTTTTTTAGGTGGTGTCTTTGGAACTGCTATTAACCTCGCGACATTCTTGCCTTTATGATATTTCACCTTGTTCAGCCAATAAATAAAAGCATCTGTACGGTAACTAACTCCATAAACTGGATTGCCTTCTTCATCTTGATAGTGTATTTCCCAATATGGATGTTGGTTCTTTCTATCAAATAACCAATCCCAAAATTCCTCTTGAAATCGATTAATATTTCTCCCTACTTTTGCAGGACAAATCATATACTCTATGTCATCTTCATAATCAAATCCGACTTTAACAATCATAATCCCGCCTCCCTTTCTATTTAATCAATTTTACAAGACGTTGATTATTATTAATTTCTGAAACACCTTTAATAATATTGGTGACTTTTTAGTGTACGTTCTAACTTTCATTTTGGGAACGTTATTAGTTAAATGTGGGATGTATAGAAAATACAACATATTATTTCTTAAAACATTATTATTTTTGCCACGAGCCATCAAGTTGAATTATTTCTCCATCTTTTTTTACACGATAAGTAACACCTCTATTTGGTGTAGACTTGTTACTTACATCAAAATCACCTAATTGAATGACATCGTCGTAGTTTCTTGATTCAATATGAAACTCTTCAGTTGGATATGTGTTCTGTAAATATTCCTCTAATTCATCATAGAGTTGTGCATGAATGTTTGAACGTATAGTAGGATAGATTGCGGAAAAAACAATATAACTACTGACAATTATACTAACGATTACCCATGCAATCTTTCTTTTTTTTCGAAAAATTACCAATATGATAACGACAGCAATTGAAATAATCACTGCAATGCCAATTAAAAAAATTAAATCTTCTGGTTTCAAAAAAATCACCCCATTAAATTAAACGACACCAAAATTCTTCCCAATTAAAAGCTCGTAGTTAAAAAATCTTTTCAAATCGTTTCCAAACCATGGTTTGGGATATTTCTTTGCTTACCGTTGTGTATCTGTATAAATCAGACTAAAAACGCTTTAATAAAAACTAGCGCTGACCCTTATTACAGAACGAGCACTATGTTTGAAAATCAAATTGTAATTTAACATAAGAAATGAGTGAAAGATAATTTATAAAAATATACCGACAATTAGAAATAGAAAAGTAAGAATCGCACCGATAACAACACCAATCAAATGAACCGTGAATGCACCCAGATTAAAAAAATTGCCGATAATGAAATACCCGACTGTAAATGGAACTAGGTAGGATTTAAAGTTTAGATTTTAGAAAATTGAATCCTTGAAATGTAAAATTATAATACAAGATATCAATGCATAAATTCCTGGTGATGCACCATTTCCGTCCGTATAAATTATAAGAATTGAATAAATTATGTAAGTTCTAAAATATATCCAACATAGTAAATACCAAAAACATTTGCTAATAAATGCAAAATATTTTTATGAAAAAATCCTCCTGTTAAGATTCGATACCATTCATTTTGTTGCATCAGATTAAAGCTTTTGCCGCTTCCAAATAGAAATAAATTCCCTTTAAAAACGAGGCTATCTAAAATGAAAATTGAAGTATATAGAAAAGCAAGCACCAAAGAAACAAGTGGTAGATTTCCGCTATCAATCACTAAAAATCACTCTCTTCTCCCTAAAATTAGATAACAACTTAATCACATTTACTTATTTTACAAAATTAACCTCTAAATAACAATGTCCTTTGTACTCAGCTCAATTCAGAAGCATGCATTTCCAGAACACTGCTTTTATATATCAAGTGCTACTCAACATCAAGACTCCATATAATGGCCCCTTTTCATAAAGAAAGACGCTTTCCTTATTACGGAAAAGCGTCCGATTGATGATGATTGTTTTTTTAAAATCTTCTTCTTGTAATCGTTAATCAAGTAATAAATGTTGTTCCATTAAAATCGTGTTTATCCATTGTTCATTCCTTCTAGCAATTCCTTTGCGTAATCCCACAACATTAAATCCGGACTTTTCGTGAAGTTGAATACTAGCAAAATTCACTTCAAATATAGATGATTGCAGCATCCAGTAACCAGAGAGTTTGGCTTGCTCAATCAAATGAAGGAGTAGCTGAGAACCAACCCCTTTGCCCTGAGCATCTGGGTGTACATAAATACTTACTTCTCCAACACCTTTATAAACATCTCTTGAAGAGACAGGGGAAATCGATACCCAACCTAAAATGTTTTCATTTTCTTCAAAGACATATCGGAGGTACGGGTGAAATTTTTTGTCCCATTTTTCTAATGCGGGGACTATTCTTTCAAATGTCGCAATTCCTGTATCAATCCCTAATTGATATATAGTCAATACGTCTGGTATATCTTTCTTTTCCAAAAAACGAATCATCTATCAAGACCCCTTTATTATTGGCAACATCCATCAATCCCTGTATGACATACGCCTGTTTCAGGAAGTGTTAATTTTACATCAAGAGCAGCTACTGTATCGCCAGCAAGAAACGCAACGATTGAACGTACTTGTTCATAACCAGTAGCCATTAAAAATGTTGGAGCACGTCCGTATGACTTAGAACCAACAATATAAAAGTTGGCTTCTGGTTGTCGTAATTCTTTCTCACCATGTGCTGGCACACTTCCACAACTATGCAAGTTCGGATCAATTAATGAAGCAATAGCAGAAACAGCTTCTGTCGAAGAGTCAATCTCGTATCGTAATTCAATATGGTATGAAAAATCTGGACGATTGCCTGTGTTAACGATAAGCTCATCGAAAGGACCAATTTTTTGCTCTGTACTTTTTAAAAACAATCCTTCTTCTTCCTCTAAAATGGACTGGATATAAAAAGGTGTTTCTACATGAATTGTTTTATCCGAGAGGATTTGTTTCATTTTTAAGCCAAGCTCACCGCGTGCAGCTAATTCATCAGCAGTTCCTCCACCTAAAGCATCTTCTACACGCTTTTTGCGTAAAATCCATGTGATTTCTGTTTGTGGATGGACTTCTTTTAATTCCTTTAGTTGTAGTAAGGAATTGATGGCTGAGTGTCCACCACCTACAACTGCAATCCGTTTGTTTGCATAGCGTGAGGAGGTAGTAGCTAAGTTTGGAATCATATAATTGATTTTATATGACGCGGTTTTTTCGCTTGGTAACCACACACCATGACTCACAACAGGATTCGAATTTCCCCATGTACCTGTCGCATCAATAATAGCGCTAGCTTTATACGTTTTTGTTGTTTGCCCATTTTTCGTGAAAATTAAAAAAGGCTTATTTGCTCGATTGGAAGATTTCATTTTATCAGCATCTAATTTTGTAATGCCAATGACTTCTTCGTTCGTATGAAGTTGCTCTTTAAATAGCTCACTCAGAGGAAGTAAGTAGTCTTCTCGTAATGCTTTCCCTGTTGGAATATCATTTTTATTCGGCATCGTCCATCCAGTGTTCTCTAACAATTGTTTAGCAGCACTGTCTACATTAAATTCCCAAGGAGAAAATAGATGAACATGTTCCCAAGAAGCTACATTTGATGCTACCTCATTTTTTTCTAAAATAATAAATGGTAGGTTGTAAGATTTTAAGTGAGCAGCAGTGGCCAACCCAATAGGCCCAGCTCCAAGAATAGCGACTGGATAGTTTGATTCGCAACAGCCTGTATGAGGTGTGCAACAAGATGAATTTGTTAAGATAGGTAATTCCATTATTTTTCCTCATTTCTTATCAAGTATTTTAAGCGCTTGTTTAAAATTGGAAAGCGTAATAGGACCAAGTGAAGATAAGTCGTTTTGAAAAAAGTGTTGGACCATGTATTTTTCAAGATTTTCTATTGAAGTGATATTAGCTTGTATAACAAGTTGCATATAAGCCGTAAAAAATACGACCGATTTATCACCAGATTTGTGTATTCTCATCAGTATTGCTCTCTTGCAAACAACCGTATTCGTGTTTCAATCGCATCACGCACTGTTTGAAATACAAGCCATTTATCTTCTTCTGTTCCACTCGCTTTTGCGGGATCGTCAAATCCCCAATGTTCACGATTTACATGTGGTGGCGTTACTGGACATTTGTCAGCTGCATCACCACATAATGTTACAACAAGTGTTGCGTTATTTAAGATGTCCTGGTCAATGATATCCGAAGTTTGCTGTGAAATATCTATGCCTTTTTCAGCCATTACTTTTATAGCGTTCGGGTTTAATCCATGTGCTTCAATACCAGCACTTTTAATATTCCACTCTGCTAGATACTTTTTCGCAAAACCTTCAGCCATTTGTGAACGACATGAGTTGCCAGTACATAAGAAATACAACGTGTTCTTTATCATGTAAAATAAAGCTCCATTCATTAGAAAATACATAATGTGATATAAAGACCGATTAAGGTAAACAATAAAATAGGTATCGTTAATAGAATCCCTGTCTTGAAATACGTCCCCCATGAGATTTTGACGCCTTTCCCTGAAAGAACATATAACCATACAAGAGTAGCTAGAGATCCGATAGGTGTAATTTTGGGTCCCAAGTCGGAACCAATGACATTGGCATAAATAAGTGCTTCTCTTAATGTGCCATTTGTTATCGTTTCAGCAATTGCTAATGCATTGACCATCACAGTAGGCATATTGTTCATGACAGATGAAAGAAAAGCTGCAATAAAGCCCATCCCAACCGTTGCGACAAATAAACCTTGGTCTGCTGTCCATCCGATAAAACGAGCAAGTACAGATGTTAAACCAGCGTTCCCTAAACCGTAAACGACAACATACATACCGATTGAGAAGAAAACAATATTCCAAGGAGCTCCTTTGACAACTGCTTTTGTATTGATAGCTTTACTTCGATGTGCCATCAATAAGAAGAAGATTGCACTTATCCCAGCTACTAGTGATACCGGTACACCAATCCATTCGCTTGAAAAATAACCAATCACTAAAGTCGCTAGGATGAACCAAGATAGCTTAAATAGTGTCATGTCTTTAATAACAAGTCGTGGTTCCTTTAACATTGCTTCGTTATAAGCACGTGGAATCGACTTGTTGAAATAGAGGAGTAGCACGATAATGGTTGTCGCA
>Ga0213825_1002202_pt1 | contig 12554 bp, 13 predicted proteins | sample MC6MC0900MG_FD_179896 | JGI IMG/M metagenome (GOLD analysis project Ga0213825, IMG submission 179896) | Enriched soil aggregate microbial communities from Iowa State University, Ames, United States - MC6-MC0900-MG | ecosystem: Environmental > Terrestrial > Soil > Unclassified | place: USA: Iowa... | reverse complement strand
TGTATCTCCTTATTTCATTAAAATAAAATTGAATATGCCTTCAGCTATTTATGGTTTTGTAGAAGCAATATTTGTTTTAGGAATGATACTAGGAGGATTATTAATAACATTTAGACCTAAAATGTTTAAAATGAAAGACATGCATAAAACTATGTATCCTATGGTAGTAGCTATTGTAATTATAGGGATTTCCACTTATTTAACTAGATCGAATAAATTCATTGTTTTAGGACTTTATTCCATAGGTGGTCTTGGAATAATGTTATCACTAGCTTTATCTAACATTATATCTTTAACCTATATTCAACAAGAAATAAAAGAAGATATGCTAGGAAAGGTAAGTGCTTTTTCTACTGCTATTGCAACAGCAAGTATTGCACCTGGTCAGTTAATATATGGACAACTTATAGATATTAATATAAGCATTTATAATATCTTATTACTAACTTTAATTCTAAGTATAGGAGTAGTTATGTTTATAAAATGGAATGTTAGGGAAATTTAAGATAAGGAATTAGAACGAATATATATAAATTTTAGTAACATCCACAAGGAGGTGATGGAGCCTTCCTTGTGGATGTTTTTGATAATAATAACTATCATTGACCTATATATCTATAAATGGTATATTATATCTATAAATGATATATCATTTATAGATATATCGTTTATGGATATAGTAATATTTATTTACAGTGGAGGAGAATTTTATGCCAAGAAAGGATTCTATTGATATAGGTGAGCTAACAGATTCTGCTTTTTATATTTTATCTAGTGTTATAGAGGAAAAGCATGGTTACCTAATCATGAAGACTATTGAAGAACTTACTAATAGTGAAGTTACAATTGGTCCTGCATCACTTTATACAACACTGAAGAAGCTTTTAGCAGCGGGCTTAGTGGAACTTAATTCAAGAGAAGAAGAAAATAAAAAAGTATATAAAATAACAAGTTTAGGTCGCGATATGCTTATAAAAGAAATTGAACGGAAAAAACAGATGGTTAAATTTGCTGAAAATTTTTTGAAGTAGAAAAGGAGGAATATTCATGAAAAGTAAATATGTTATGATTAGTGGCTTTGCCTTCAGCGAAGAAAGTGACATGGAGAAACTAGGGAATTATGCAAGGGAAGGCTGGATATTAGAAAATATAGTAGCAGGACTGTTTTATAAATTAAAAAGAGATGAACCAAAAGATATAGTATATAGTTTAGATTATCAAAGCGAAGCAAATGAAGAGTATTTTAATTTATTTATTGAATCGGGATGGAAACCCGTTGTTTCTGTAGGCAACGAAATGCACATTTTTTCAGCACAAGCTGGGAGTAACCCTATTTATAGTGATTGCCAATCGGAAATAGAAAAATATATAAGAATGAAAAGACAAGCAAAAAAGGGGACACTTTATTCTTTAATAGTAGCTGTTGCTCTTATAGCTTTATTAGTTATTTCTGTAATTACTATAAGACCTATATTTCTAATTGTTTTTGGATTATTAATATTAGATATTTTTGTGTTTATTTTTAACTTCATGCCATATATTGCATATAATTCTAGAATAAAGCAAATAAGAAAAAATGGTAGGTGTAGTTTAAATAATGGTTTGTGGAAAGTAAATGTATTTTCAGGTAGTGTTTTTCTGATATTAGGTATAGAAAATTTAATTGAGAAAAAATATTTTTCAATATTCTATATTATATTAGGTGCTTTTATCATCATTTCAAGTTTAAATGGCTATAAGAAAGAGAAGAAATGTTCATAAATAATAGCAATTATTAGAGCCATGAGAATCATGGCTCTAATATGTTATGAATAATAACATTTATGAACTTAACAAACTTCTTAAGCTATAACAAGTTTCCCAGCCTTAAGGTTAAGTATAACATCTGATTGATCTGCTACATCATTTGAATGAGTAACTACAATAATGCATTTGTTATTCTCATGAGCCAAGGTTTTAAATATTTTTATTATCTCAATAGCTGTATCATGATCAAGATTGCCTGTTGGCTCGTCTGCAAATATTAAATCGCCTTCTGTGGCTATGGCACGAGCTATAGCAACCCTCTGCTGCTGTCCACCACTTAGCTTTAATACGTTTCTATTGGTTTCTTCTTTTGTTAAACCCATCTTTTCTAATATAGCATAAGCCTTTTGTTTTCTATTTTCTATTTTATTTTTAGTTATTTCCATTGCTGTTAAAACATTTTGTAAGGATGTCATATATGGTATAAGATTATAGGATTGAAATACTATTCCTATATTTTTATTTCTAAAGTTAGTTAATCCTATATTATTAATATTTTTATCATCATATAGTATATCTCCAGATTTAGGTATGTCCAAACCGCTAGCTAAAGCAAGGAATGTTGTTTTCCCAGAACCAGAAGAACCAAGTATGGTATAAAACTTTCCTTTTTCAAAACTAAAATCTATCTGTTTCAAAATTGATGATTTTTTTGAACCATCCTGATAATGATAATTCACATTTTTAAATTCTAATACTGTATTCATTTTTATATCTCCTTATTCATTTTTAGATAAAATCGTTTTTGGATTAAACCTAATTATTGATATTGTTGGAATAGCTGTTGCTAAAATTACGATTAGGAATCCAATTAAATATAATTTTTGAAGATCGTTTGAATTTACACCAACATCAATTTTATCTATGGCATCAACATTTTCGTTCATTGTTCCTCCAGGTCCAATCATCATCACTCCTGAGGTTGAAGGTTGTGAATTTTTCTGATTTTCAGTGGCCTTTATTTCATTCTGTAATAGGTTAGTACCTATTTTCTGTGCTACTGCATTCCCGGTAAATGTTGATATACTAAAAGCTATGCAAGCAACAAGCATGGTTTCTACTAACAATTGACTAACAATTTTAAGTCTGCTTTCTCCCATAGACATTAACACACCAATTTCATATCTTCTGTCCTTAAGTGATAAAATTATTATGAGTGACAGAATTGCTGCGCCCGCAATGGCAACTATAATAACTATAGTTTTTGAAAATGATCCAACATTTTCGATAGGTTCCATCATCTGCTTATACAAAGAATCCTTTGCATCTAATTTATAATCTTCTAAATTTATACCTGAAGCTTTTACATCATTTTTAAAACTTTCAACATTCATAGGATCATCCATGTAATATACAGCATTTTGAATAGTATCTGTTTTCTCAGATGAGGAAGGGTCCAATTGTGATGTAACTGAATTAGGCACATATATTTTATTATACGGACTTAAAAATGTCATCGCATCCATCATAGGATTTGATTCAACTTTTTCAGCTGTATATATTCCTACCACTTCTAATTCCAGAGTATTTTTTCCTTCTAAGTTTTTTACTTTTATTTTGTCGCCAAGCTTTAACTTGTTTTCATCTGCTAGTTTTTTCTCTATAACTGCTACATTTTTTCCTTGATCGCTTTCTGTTAAATTTCTTCCCTCAATGATCTTACTTTTTCCTTCAGTAAAGTCAGGAGAAAGCTCTGTATATAAATTACCTTCTAATGATACATCCGGCTGAGCCATATCTTGGGGACCACTAAATGATGATACCACAGAGGAATTCTTATCATCCTTCTTATCATCTTGTTCTTTCACAACGGGTTTAAAACCTTCTGCTGAAGCCATTCCTGAAGATGAGTAATTATATGCTTTAACATGCTCTAAATCTTTTAATTTATCTACATTTTTAATAGTTAGTGGAGTTATGTCGATTTCACCACCTTTATTACCTGATTTAGACATTGCCTTTTCAAAATCAACACTAAGAGATACAGCCCCTCCAAGTTTTTTTCTAGCAAATTCACCTGATTTAACAGTGGCAGATCGTATTGCTAAGCCAGCAAGGACCATATTGGCTATAACACTTAAAATTACAATTAATATTATAGTTCTTACTTTCCTTTTAGTAACACTTAATATTGCTCTTTTTATAAAGTTCATTGTTCTTCCTCCTATTTTTAATATTTATTACATTATTAATTGTAAATTTGTATTGTGTAGTTACTGTGAAGTCTAAGTGTTTTTAACATGAAAAAACAGAAGCTTAATTGCTTCTGTTAAAAATCATTTTAAAACAAACCCCTGACTCGGTATTGCTCATTTTATACTCTATTCCATGAGCCTCAAATATCGTCTTTACAATATATAATCCTAAACCAGTACCTCCAGTGCTTCTGTTTCGAGATTTTTCTATACGATAAAAAGGGTTAAAGAGCTTTTCGAATTCAGTTTCATCTATATGTGCCCCTGTATTTTCAACAGTTAGCACTACCTGATCTTTTTCTTCCCACAAGTTTATAAAGACTTTCTCATTTCTCGCTGAATGGGTAATTGAGTTATTAATAACATTAGATATTGCCTTTTTAATTAGTTTTTCATCTGCCTGAACATAAACTTCTTCAGATATATTTAGAATTAAATTTATATTCTTTTCATTTGCAAGATAACTGAGTTTTTCAAGGTGAGTTTTAACTAGATATGATAGATTTATTTCAGTGTATTGTGGCTTAAATCCATGAGATTCTAGTTTTGATACTTCGAGTATTTCTCTGACCATTGATTCCATATCCTGCAAAACTATTAAAGATCTATTCATATATTTATCTCTATCTTTATAAGCACCTATATTTCCAAGCATACCTTCAAGCTGACCTTTTATTATTGTAATTGGAGTTTTTAATTCATGTGAAATTGTAGTAGTAAATTCTCTTCTTTTTCTTTCAATTTCCCGTTCTCTTTCAATGTCATCTAAAAGCTTTAAATTAGTATTTTTAAGTTCATTCATAGTATGCTGCAAATTAGAAGCTAATTCATTTAAGCTTAAGGCGATTTCTCCTATTTCATCATCACTCTTTACCTCACAGCTTTTTTCAAAATCTAAAGCCGCCAGATGTTTAGCAGTGTTATTTATTTTTAGTAAGGGCTTAGTAATTATTTTTGAATATATAAAGGCTCCTACCACTGATATAATAAGGACTACAAGACCAATTAATGGTAGTAAATTAAAAATAACCTTTGAAGCTTCATCTATTGGCTGCAGCGGCACTATAACATTCATAGTGTAGCTTTCATTGTCATTTAAAAAAGTTATCTGCCTTGAAACTATATAGGGAGAAGAAATTTGCTTATTGCCCGAAGCTAGAATACTACCTGCTTGAGCTGTAGTTATAGATGAAAACATATTAGGTATATTACCTTGATCTGATATAGACATTCCTATCAAATTAAATGGTAAGTATACAGGCCTTCCTACACTATCATATATAGTCAAGCTAACAGTATACTTAACATTAAACTCATCAAAGTAATTTTTAGCATCATTAATTGAAAGCTTTGAAACAGTGGATTCCAACTTATTTAATCCAGTTTCTACATTATTTTTTTTATATTTATAATAATAGCTTGGTAGTAAAAAATATAATATTAAATAGATGCATAGAGTTGAGATAATTAGTAAAACAGATGTGATTTTGAAAATTTTAAAAGTAATACCTTTTCTTATATTATTTTTCAAGTTTATAGCCAACACCTCTAATCGTCTTAATATAATCAACCTTTAACTTGCACCTCAGGTTTTTAATGTGAGTGTCAATAACCCTAGCATCTCCATAAAAATCATAACCCCAAAGCTGATTTAATAACACTTCTCTTGTTAAAATCCTGCCTTTATTTTTAATAAATATCTTTAGGAGTTCAAACTCTTTAGCAGTAAGCTCAATATCATTCTCACTAACCGAAACCTTAAAGCAGCCAGCGTCAAGTAGAATATTTTCAAAACTAAGCCTTATCTCATCATCTATAGCTTTTGTTCGTCTAAATACTGCTTCAACTCTTTTAACTAAAAGATTAACTGAAAAAGGCTTCGTTATATAGTCATCTACTTCTAGTTCAAAACCTTTTATCTGATCTTGTTCCTCTTCTAAAGCAGTTAACATTATTATTGGGATTTTAGATGTCTTTCTAATAATTTCGCATACAACAAAGCCATCAATCTTTGGAAGCATTATATCAAGAAGCACCAAATCGAATTTACCTGAATTAAATTTTTCAATGCCTTTTAATCCATCCTCCGCTACTTCAACAATATATCCATTTACACACAAAAACTCACGTATTATTTCCTGTATGTCTAAATCATCTTCAATTACAAGTATCTTTTCATTCATGCTTTCACCTTCCTATATCAATTATTATAAAGTATGATTGTGTTTTTTATGTGAAGTCAGAAATTAAAAGTATATTTACTAATATTATGATTGACTTGTATCATAAATACAATTGACTATAACTCTTTTATATTTTTTGTAACCTACATTATAAGAAGGCATTTAAATGAAGAAAATAAATGTGAGCATTACTCAATTTGAGATCGTGAAATTTTAAGTGTTATTTTTTTAGAGGAATAGACGTTTCAATTCAAGATATCCTAAAAATACCCTAGTAATTTTCTGTAATTTAGGCTTAAATAAATATATAGAGAAAATATATATTAGGAGAGCGTTATGGTAAAGAGTAAAGAGTTATTGTTAATGAGATATATATCATTTTGTATATTAACTTTTCAGTTGTTTGTGGAATTTGGAAATAAGAGTATAGTAAGTCTAGTTTTCTTACTATTATTTATTATAAATAATCATTTGAGAATATTTTATTTAGAAAAAGAGAGAAATGTTATTTTATCAATAATAATAGAGTTAGCAGTTATACCATTGGCACAATTAAATTTTGGGGGAACTATTATTTTTTACTTAATAGGGGTATCCATAGATTTGTTTGCTTTGAAAAATAATATAGTTAAGTATGGAATAGGCCTTATAATTTTATTTATTGGGATTTATCCGAAGTTTAGTGGGCCCATTGAAGATGGTATTATTAATTTTGTTTTGCTTGGATTATTTTTTATTCTTTTAAGCTATATATCTAGACTTTATAGTACTAAGGTAGAAGCTCAGCAGCTTTATGATAAGCTTAGGGTTTCAGATGAAAAGCTTATAGAAGCAAATAAAGAGCTTGAAGTATATTTACAGTCCATTGAGGAACTTACCTTACTAAAAGAAAGAAATAGAATATCAAGGGAGATTCATGATAGTGTTGGACATACTTTATCTACTGCTATAATTCAGCTATCTGCAATGGAAGCTATTACTGAGAAAGAAGATAGTTCTATGAAGGATATGGTAGGAAATTTAAGAGCTTTTATTAGTGAAAGTTTTCAGGATGTGAAGAGAGCTGTAAGGGAGTTAAAGCCTGATGAATATGATAATTATCAAGGGATTTTAAGGCTTCAAGAGGTATGTAAAAACTTTGAGAGAATGTCTGGAGTTCAGGTTAAAGTCATTATATCAAAGGGTGATTGGAATTTATCAACTAAGCAGATTAATCATTTATATAGAATGACCCAAGAGGTTTTATCAAATTCTTTAAAGCATGGTAAGGCAACTATGGTTAAGGTTATTATGAATTTTGCAGAGGATGAGTTTGTAATATCCTTTAATGACAATGGTGTGGGAACAGATAAAATTGTGGAAAGTGGACTTGGGCTTAGGAGTATAAGAGAAAGAGCAGAGGAAATAGATGGTTTAGTGGATATGAAATCTAGTGAGGGTAATGGATTTTTTGTTAAGGTTATAGTACCAAGGGAAGTGGAGGTGTAGACATGGAGAAGATTAAACTTTTAATTGTAGATGATGAGAAATTAATAAGAGAAGGCTTGAAAGTAATGCTTTCAGTTTTTGAGGATATTGAAGTTGTTGGGATAGCTGAAAATGGTTATAAGGCTTTGGAAGTTTGCAAAACCTCTGATGTGGATATCGTTCTTATGGATATAAGAATGAAAGTTTGTGATGGTGTTATGGGTACAAGACTTATTAAGGAGCAGTTTACAAAGATAAAGGTCATAATTCTTACCACTTTTAAGGACAAGGAGTATATCCAAGAAGCTATGAGGTATGGGGCTTTTGGCTATATGCTTAAGGATAGTTCCCATGATGTAATCTATGAAGGAATAAAGACGGCTTATAAAGGTAATATGGTAGTTCATCCTGATGTGGCTATAGAAATGATGGGAAGTAATGGAGCAATTAAAAGTAATATAGATAAGTATGGACTTTTGGAGAAAGAGATTAAGATAATAGAAGCAATAGCTAAAGGATTAACCAATAAGGAGATTTCAGAAGAATTATTTTTATCAGAAGGAACAATTAAAAATAATATTACTAATATACTATCAAAGCTGAAGCTTAGAGATAGGACACAGATTGCAATTTTTGCTTTTAAAAATGGAATAGTGACTTAAGTCATTTATATAGTGACCTTAAGTTATGGTTATCCCCCTGGGAATATTTTATTATAATAGTAAGATAATCCTAGGGGGTAATTTTATGAGTATTATAGAAGTAAAAAATATAAGCAAAAGATTTAATGATAAGTTAGTTTTAGATAATATTAGCTATGAAGTAAAAGAGGGGGAGATATTTGGATTTATTGGACCTAACGGAGCAGGTAAATCAACTTTAATAAATATTATGACAAGTCTTTTAACACCAGATAATGGGACTATTGAAATATGTGGATATGATATTTTAACGGAGCCAATTAAGGCAAAGGAATGTATGGGCTATGTTCCACAGGAGTTAGCTTTAATGGAGGATCTTAATGCTTATGATAATTTAGAGTTCTTTGGAGCTTTATATGGACTAAAAGGGAAACTTTTGAAGGAAAGAATAGCAGAGGCACTTAAGGTAACTGGTTTAGAGGAAACTAGAAAGCAAAAGGTTAAAAAGTTTTCAGGGGGAATGAAGAGAAGATTAAATATTGCAGTATCAATTTTACATCATCCAAAGGTTTTAATACTAGATGAACCTACCGTTGGCGTAGATCCACAATCAAGAAATCATATATTTTCTTTTATAAAAAATATATGTAAGGAGTGGGGTACTACAGTAATTTATACTTCTCATTATATGGAGGAAATTGAAGAGCTTTGTAAGAGAGTATTTATAATAGATTTAGGGAAAGAAGTATCCTATGGGGATAGAGAAGAGATTAAGGCTTCAGTTTTCTCAAACAATAAGGTGATTATTGAAACTCAAGAGATAAGTGGAGAAACAATAATGAAGTTAAAGGATGTAGAAGGAATCGATAAGGTATCAGATAAGGATAATGTACTTACTTTAACTATTGATTCAAAGTTTAAGCTGGCTAGTGTACTTTCTTTATTAGAGAAAGAAAGCGTTAATATAAAGAAGATTAGTTATGAAGAAGCAAAACTTGAAGATGTATTTTTATCATTAACAGGAAAAACTTTAAGAGATTAGGGGGGGAAGATAATATGAAGGCATTATATTATGTAAAAACTACCCTTAAGCGTATGTTTGCAAATGGAGTAGTTACCATAGCATATTTTATATTATTTCCTATTTTACTTGCTTGTTTTATGGGTTTTTTTGCTAATTTGAATGATGAAAATCCTCTAAAGCTTAAAGCATTAAATATTCAAATTATCGATAAGGACAATACTGAAACCTCAAAAAGATTGGTGGAGTTACTAGAAAGTGATGATTTGAAAGAGGTTGTAAGTATAGTAGATAAAAAGCCAGATGTGGAATTAGTAATAAAAGAAGGCTATGAGGAGAAGATTTTATCTTTAAATAAGGGAGATATAATTATTAATAAAAAAGTAGAAGGCATGGGAATGTCTACTGATACTTTAAAGGTAATTTTAGATAGATACCATCAGAGCTTATATGTATCTATAGCTGGTGGAAATGTGGAGAGTTTAAATAAAATTATGGAGTCATCTGTAATTGAAGATATCACAATAGATACCTTAAAAACTAATAATCCCTATGAAAAAATATCAGCATCTATGATTGGATTTGTAGTTACCATGCTTATATTTACTATGATTGAAGGGGGATATGCAGATATTAGTATAAATTTAGATAAAAGAATTAATGCAACTCCTATAACAAAATTGCAATTTCTTTTTTATGAAACTATAGCTTTGATAGTATATGTGTTTATAATAATCAGTGCATATGTAATTTTCTTTAGAGTAGCTGGATTAAGTTTTAAAGGAAATATTTTAGATTTAATGTTGTTAATATTAATGGGAACTATGTTGGTAGTATCCATGTCTAAAAGTATATCAACTATATTTGGTCCTAAGTATGGAAAAATAATAGGATCCATAATATTTATATTGCCATTAATAAGTATGGAAACATTTATGGGTGAAGGAAACAAAATTGCATTACTAACGCCAACACATTATTTAAATAATGCATTTAACTTATATAATTTAAATGGAAATTTAGAAGGTTGTGGTAAATGGATATTAATAATATTTACAATATCAATTATTATATACTCTACAGCAGTAATTAAAGCAGTAATTCAGGGGAGGAAAAAGGTATGCGCTTAATAAGATTAGTATTAATTAATATGAAAAGACAATTGAAAAATCCATTTATGTTACTAATGACCTTGATATTTCCTGTTGTCATGATTTTAGTTATAAATGGTGGAGGTTTAAGTAATGGATCGGAAAGTATAGGAATTATAGATAAAAGTAATTCAAATCACTCTACTGAGGTTATTGAAAGGTTAAGTGAAGAATACTCCATAAGTACACTAGAGGGTCAAATAGAAGATAACTTTAATTTGCTTAGAGAAAATAAATTAGGAGCAATTTATGTTATAGATGATAATTTTCAAGATTTATTAGATAATGGAGAGCTTCCTAAAATTAAGTGTTATAGAACTGAGGCTGCTAGTGGCTCAATAATGGCAGAAGATATTATAACAAACTATGTATCTGGAGTTGTTGAGGAAGAGGTAAGTGAGGGGCTAAGCACAAATTCTACCATTGCAGTTATTGTAGATGAAGAAGTAGACATTAAAGATGACTATAAGATGACTGTATTAATGGTATGTTATTTTATGATGATAGGTGGTTCTGTAATTGCTGGAGAAATAATTAAACTTAGAGAGCAAAAGGTACTAAAAAGAACCATAGCAACTAGTAATTCAGATGTAACTATTTTAGGTAGTTTATTTATTTCATCCTTTATAATTCAAGGAGTTTTAAGTTGCTCAGCTTTTATAATTTTAACTATCTTATTAAAGCTTCCTAACAACAATATTCCTCAAGGAATGCTGATTATATTCCTAAGTAGTTTAGTTACAACATCTATTATTGTGGCAGTAACAAGATGGATTAGAAATGTATCTTTAGCAAGTCTATCTACAGTTGTCTTTGGAATAGCTGCCTTTGGTCTGGGGATGTTTGGATCAGAGTTAGATACATTTGAGAATGTTCCAGAAATAATATCTAGAATTAGTGTAATATCACCATTTACATGGTTATTAAAAATAATAGATACAGGCAAAATTATTATTCCTATTTTGATTATATCTCTAATGGCTATTATGTTCTTTACAGCAGGAAGCTTTAGGTTGAGGGAGTTTGTTAAGGAATAATGTGGATTTAATAGACTTGATTATATATTATAAAGGTAAGTAACAACGAGTAAGGATTTAGTTAAAGAGGTGTTGAAGTGAAAAGTAGAATCTATGAACTTTTAAGCTGTGGGTATCCATAGCTTTTTTATTTTATAAAACCTTATACTATAATTATACCATAAAATGGATAAATTCATAAGACTGTTATTATGGAATTATTATTGTTACAATACAGAAAAAGGTAAGGGGTGTGAATAAATGAGTAATGAAGTAATTACAGTTTTAAAAAACCATAGGTCCATAAGAGGCTTTGAAAAGAAAAAAATTGAAAAAGAGGTTTTAGATGAAATACTTGGAACAGGGATTAGGGCGGCTAATGGGGGTAATTTACAAGGGTATTCTTTAGTTGTACTTGATGATTTAGAGAAATTAGAGGCACTTGGAATATATAATACGCCACTTGTAATAATAGCATTAGCTGATGCCTATAGAACAAAAAGATGGCTTAATGTTTTTGGTGAGGATAATGTACCTGTAAATACTGCTCATGGATTCTTTATAAACAATTGGGATGCATTAATTTGTCTCCATAATATTTCAATAGCAGCAGAAAGCTTAGGACTTGGAACGTATTATAATGGTAATGTAACTTCTATGGATATAAGAAAGGTAATAAATAATCCAGAATATACTTTTCCAGCAGGGATGCTTTGTTTAGGGTATCCAAAGAATGAAGGTAGACTTTTAGATAGATTACCACTAGAGGCTGTTATCCATTATAATTCATATAAAATACCCACTGATGAAGAAATAAAGGAATGGTATTCTGAGAAGGAAAATTCATTTCAAACTAGGAATACTGAAAAAAGACTTGAAGAATTAAGAGATAAGGGGATTTATAATATAGCACAAGCTTATTCCAAAAATAAATTTAAAAAGGATGAATTAGAGAAAGTTAGTGAAGGAATAAAAAGAAATATTAAGAAATCAGGGTATGAGGTATAATCATCGTAGTAGTTATAAAAACTATAATATAAATAATTTGACTTTTTATGATAATATTGCTAGTAT
>Ga0213825_1002201_pt1 | contig 12557 bp, 10 predicted proteins | sample MC6MC0900MG_FD_179896 | JGI IMG/M metagenome (GOLD analysis project Ga0213825, IMG submission 179896) | Enriched soil aggregate microbial communities from Iowa State University, Ames, United States - MC6-MC0900-MG | ecosystem: Environmental > Terrestrial > Soil > Unclassified | place: USA: Iowa... | reverse complement strand
CGCGCACAGGACATCGACGAAGCCTCGGTCCGCAAGGCCAAGGAAGAAGCCGAACGCATCCTGGCCAACCGCGGCGAAGCGATGGAAGTGGCCGAAGCCCAGCAGAAGCTGGCAGAGGCCGTTGTCCAGCTGCAGGCGCTTGAGCGCCTGCGCAAGACCCTCAAGCACTGAACCGTGCCGAGGTGACATCTGTGCCTGCAAGGCACGGGTGAATGCAGGAACGCCGGCTGCCATGCCGGCGTTTTTGTTTGTTTTCCACGGAGGCAGGGAATGCAGCAGTCATCGACAGCGACGCAGGACATGGGGGGCTGGCAGTGCCGCTGGCGCACACCGGAAGGCATGTTCCTGATTGCCTGGGGCGTGCTCTGCTTGCCGTGGCTGTTGGGCATCAAGACCATTCCGTTCGACGCCGTGCAGCAGTTCTTCCCGGCGGTCAGCTTCAGCGCTGAGCAACTGCGTCATCTGCAGGCGCCGTGGTGGAATCCGTATCTGTACGGGGGCTACCCGCAGCTGGCCGACCCGCAGATGATGACGTTGCAGCCGAGCATGCTGCTGCCGATGCTGTTGGCACCGACGTCGCTGCACCTGTTCAACGTGGTCGTGCTGCTGCACGTGCTGGCAGGTGGCTTCGGTGCCTTGCGGCTGGGCCGCGTGCAGGGAATGCCGCCACCGGCGCGGCTGCTGTTCGCGCTGGTGCTGATGTTCGGTGGGGTGGCCGCATCGCGGCTCCAGCACACGCCGATGATCGTCAGTTACAGCCTGCTGCCATGGCTGTGGCTGGGCATGGAGCAGGTCCGCCGCCAGGGTCGGCTGCGTGACGTACTGCTGGCCGGCATCGCTGGAGGCTTGTGCGCGCTGCAGCTGACCCAGGTTACCTACTTCATCATCCTCGCCTGTGCGATCCATGCGGTGGGCGCGGTTCTGCTGGCGAAGGGCCAGCGTGTGCGGCTGCTGCTGCGATTTGGTCTTGTCGGCGTGCTTGCTGGCGCGATCAGCGCGCCACAGTGGTTGTCCACGCTGGCCTGGCTGGGCGAGACAAATCGGGATGGTTTCTCGTTGGAGGCTGCGTTGCCGGGGGCCATGCACTGGCAGACCCTGGCCACGCTGCTGTCAGGCAACGTGTTCTCGCAAGGGCGTGGTGACAGTTGGGCCTTTGGTGACATCAGCGCCGATTACCTTTATCTCGGCGCGGTGCCGTTGGCGCTCTGGCTGGGATGGGGCGGCCAAGTGCTGCGGCGCAAACCCGCTGCGACGCGCATCGCGCTGGCCGTGGTGATTCTGACGATCCTGATCGCGCTGGGTGGGGCAACGCCACTGTTCCCGTGGTTGTTCACCTGGCTGCCAGGCCTGGATCTGTTCCGGCGTCCTGCTGATGCCTTGTTCCTCACCCTTCCTGCAGCAGCTTGGCTGGGTGCCAACGCCTTGCAGGCTGCATTGCAGCCAGGCCCGTTGCGGCCGCCGTGGATGTCCGTAGGTGCCGTCGCGCTGCTTGCCGTCTCCAGTGCCTGGATGGCGATCGACCGCGGTCATCTGGCGGCCTTTGCCTGGCTCGGCATCAGCGCGGCCGTGGGAACCGCCGCGGTGCTGCTGCTGCGTCGTCACCGGGCACCCGAGTGCTGGCTGTTTGTGCTGGTGCTGTTCGACCTGCTGCTGTTCAACGTGGGGACCAGCTTCAACGCAGGCAGTGGCACCAAGTCGGTGCTGACCGCCGACCGCGCCGGGCCGGCGCAGCGGGCCTACGCGCTGCTCGCAGCAGAGCGGCAACCCGGATTGCCCGAGCGCGCGGTGGTCTTCGGCATCGGTGGGCTCACCAACGGCGCCGCGGTCCATGCGATCGCGCTGGCAAACGGCTACAACCCGATGTTGGCCAGCGACTACCTGCAGATGACCGGCATGCCGGGTGAACCGGTGGATACGTTCCAACAGAAGCTGCCGACGGCCTGGGCAACGGACACAACAGCGCCTGTGTACGATCTGCTGGGCGTGCGCTGGCTGCTGGCCCAGGATCCGTTCCCGGGTTCAAGCGCGCAGGGTGACCAGGTCGAGCTCGCGCGACGCGACAGCGTGCTGCCGCGCGTGCTCAATCCTCGGAACGTCCGACGCCACGATGCGCGTCTGCCGCCTGCGGATGAATTCAACCAGACCGATTTCAGCCGGCAGCTCTGGCTGCCAGCCATGGCCGGCGCCGCATGCCCGGAGCATGATGCCGGTGAGGCCAACATCCAGGTGCAGCACTACCAGCCTGGCCGTATCGAGCTCACGGTGGAAGCCGACCGCCCCGCGTGGGTCGTGGTCAACGAGGTGACTGCCCGTGGCTGGCAGGCCCGCTTGCCCGATGGCACCGTACTGCCGCTGCTGCGTGGCAATGGCCTGTTCCATGCGCTGTGCGTGCCGGCAGGCCGCCATCAGGTGCAGTTGCGTTACAGCCCGCTGCAGTTGTGGCGCGAGGGATTGAGCATGCGCCTGGTCGGCGACAGTGGCCTTCACTGAACGCAGGTCAGCGGTACACCACGTGCCGCAGCAGCATGAACGACACCAGCGCCAGACCACCTTCCACCAGCGGCTTGGCAAGCCACGCGTACTGCAGCCCCAATGCATGGTCGGCCGCAGTCACCAGCAGGGTGCTGGCCGCGGTCAGCAGCATCCAAAGCAGGAGGAAGCGCGCGAAGCGCTTCCAGCCCAGGCGCTGTTGGCCGGCGGCAGCAAAGGTATAGCGGCCGTTGAGCCAGAAGCCGAGCAGCATGCCGGCCAGACGGCCGACGACGTTGGCAGGGGCGACGGGCAGCCCGAGTGCGGTGCTGCCCACGAATACCAGCCAGTCCAGCAGCAGCTGCACCAGCCCGATGACGATGTATGAGCTGCCCTGGCGGACGAGGGTCATGGCCGTGCCTTCCCGGTGCCGCCCGGCAACAGCGGGCCCATCCAGTACAGGAGATCGATCAATCGTTCCTTCAGGCAGCGCACGGTTCACGTCAGGCAGGGAAAGAGCTCGGCTATCCTATCAGCCAGTCCTCAGATCGCCGCCGCTGCGCGGCCCCCCTCCATGACCCAACCCCTGCACGTCATCATCCTCGCCGCTGGCGCCGGCAAGCGCATGAAATCGGTGCTGCCCAAGGTACTGCAGCCGATTGCCGGGCAGCCGATGCTGGCGCATGTGATCGCCACGGCGCGCGAACTGCAGCCGGCTGCCATCCACGTGGTGTACGGCCACGGCGGGGACCAGGTGCAGCACTACTTCGCTGACCAGCCGGACCTGTTGTGGGCGGAACAAGCGCAGCAGCTGGGTACCGGCCACGCCGTTGCCCAGGCCATGCCGGAGGTGCCCGACGCCGCACAGGTGCTGGTGTTGTACGGCGATGTGCCGTTGATCCGTGCGCAGACCTTGCGCGACCTGCTGGCCCAGCCGGGCCGGCTGGCCGTGCTGGTGGCCGATGTCGAGGATCCCACTGGCTATGGTCGCGTGCTGCGCGATGCCGAAGGCAAGGTCGGGGCGATCGTTGAGCAGAAGGACGCCGACGATGAACAGCGTCGGGTGCGCATCATCAACACCGGCATCATCACTGCCGAATCGACGGCGCTGCGCCGCTGGCTGTCGCAGCTGTCCAACAGCAACGCGCAGGGCGAGTACTACCTGACCGATGTATTCGCCTTTGCCGCCCGCGAGTTCACTCCGGCGGAGATGGCCCTGGTGGCCGATGCGCAGGACGCCGAAGGCGCGAACGATCCGTGGCAGCTCTCGCAGCTGGAACGGGCCTGGCAGCGGCGCGCGGTCCGCGCGCTGTGCATCCAGGGCGCGCGCGTGCGCGATCCGGCGCGGGTCGATATCCGTGGTGAGGTGGTCGTCGGCAGCGACGTGATGATCGATGTCGATGTGATTCTTGAAGGCAAGGTGGTGCTCGGCGATGGCGTGACCATCGGCCCGTTCACCCGGCTGAAGGACGTCACTCTCGGCGCGGGCACCGAAGTACGTGCGCACTGCGATGTGGAAGGCGTGATCAGCGAGGGCGCGGCCCAGATCGGCCCGTTCGCGCGCCTGCGCCCGGGCACCGTGCTGGCCGATGGCGTGCACGTGGGCAACTTCGTGGAAACCAAGAAGGTCACCTTGGGAGTGGGCAGCAAAGCCAACCATCTGACCTACCTGGGTGACGCGGTGATCGGCAGCAAGGTCAACATCGGTGCGGGCACCATCACCTGCAACTACGACGGCGTGAACAAGTCGACCACCACCATCGGCGACAACGCTTTCATCGGCTCCAACAGTTCGCTGGTGGCGCCGGTGCTGATCGGTGAAGGCGCGACGATTGCTGCCGGTTCGGTCATTACCCGCACTGCGCCGGACGGCAAGCTGACCGTGGCCCGTGCGCGTCAGGAAACCATCGATGGCTGGCAGCGACCCATCAAGAAAAGCTGAGCCGAGACCACCGCGCGCCGACGAACTCGACGCGTTGCCCCGCATCGAACAGCGTGCGGGCGAACTGCTGCGCGGGCACGAGGCGCACCCGGTGTTCGCCGGCCATGGGCTGGACCTCCCCACGTTGCAGGCTGGGCTGCAGCGTGGCCTGTTGTGGATCATCGAAGGCGCCGATGGCGGCATCGCCGGCTACCTGCTGGGTGGGGCGCTCGACGGCGATTTCCATGTGCTGCAGATGGATGTTGATCCCGGCCACGCGCGGCGTGGTTACGGCCGAGCGTTGCTGCAGCACGCACTCGCCGAGGCCAAGGCGCTTGGCTATCCGGCGGCGGTGCTGACCACGTTGTCCGATGTACCGTGGAATGCGGCTTTCTATGCCAGCGAAGGATTCAACGTCCTGCCGGAGTCAGAGTGGGGCTCCGGCCTGCAAGCGGTGATGGCCGAGGAAGCCGCGTTGGGATTCCCGATGCACCTGCGGGTGGCGATGCGGCGAGTGCTTTAGAAGAAGGAAGAACAAACCTACCCCACCGGCAACAGGATCGACACACACAGCCCGCCCTCGGTGCGGTTCTGCAGTGACACGCGTCCACCGTGCGCCTCGACGATCTCGCGGGTGAGGGCCAGCCCCAGCCCGGTGCCATTGCGCTTGGTCGAATAGAACGGCATCAGCGCATTCTGCAGCACCTGCTCGTTCATGCCCTTGCCACGGTCCAGCACATCCAGCCGCAGCCACTGCGGCAGCCGGGTCAGCTGCACCTGCACGTCGTTGTTCGGCGGATCTGCTTCGGCGCAGGCCTCGTGTGCATTCTTCAGCAGGTTGAGCAGGGCCTGGCCGAATTGGGCGATGTCGATCCGGCTGCTCAGTTCTTCGTCGGGTTCACGCTCCATCGTGAACGGAATCTGCTGGCACAGGCTGGACAGGAATGGCGCCCAGTGCACGGTCTGCAGCTGCGGTTGCGGCAGCTTTGCGAAACGCGCGTAGCCGCGGATGAAGCCTTCCAGGTGGCGTGCGCGGTCTTCGATGGTGGTGAAGATCTCCGGCAGCCGGTCGAAGCGTTCGCGCTTGACCAGCTCGCCACCGGAGTGCGCCAGTGAGGCGATCGGCGCCAGCGAGTTGTTGAGTTCGTGGCTGATCACCCGGATCACCTTCTTCCAGGTCTGTACTTCCTGCCGGCGCAGTTCGGCAGTGAGCTGGCGTACCAACAGCAGGTCATGCGGGCGGCCGTTGAGCTGGAACGCGCGCCGCGACAGGTGATAGACCTGTTCGTCATCCTCGTCGCCTTCCACGCCGTCTTCGCTTTCCGACTTCACCGCAAACAGGCTGTCGCCGCCGCGGCCGATGGCATCACGCAGTTCCACCGGCAGCTGCTCCAGCACATCCTCCATGCGCTGGCCCTCCAGCTTCCAGCCGCTGTGCAGCAGCTTGCGTGCGGCCAAGTTGGAGAACACGACGCGGGAAATGCCATCGCCACCGGCGGCGATCAGCAGCATCGCTACCGGGGTGTTCTGCACCATGGTGTCCAGCAGCAGTTCGCGCTGGACCAGGCCCTGGCGCTGTGCACGCAGCACTTCGCCCAGCTCGCGGTGCGCCTGCACCAGGTCGCCCAGTTCGTCATTGCCGGGCCAGTAGATGCCGAAGTTGTACTCACCGTCGCGGTAGCTGCTGGTGGTCCCGGACAGCGCCCGCATCAACGAGCGCACCGGTGCGGTGGCGCGGCGCAGCGTCCACCACATCAATGACAGCAGGATGATCGTGGAGACCGTGGTCACCACCCAGCCATGGTCCATCCAGTAGGCCAGCAGCCACGGCAGCGCGGCAGCCAGCGCCAGCACCGGCAGCAGGCGCAGGAACAGGCGGAAGGTGAAGGAGCGTCGCTTCATTCGCGTGGGATGCCGTGACGGTCCATGCGCCGGTACAGCGCCTGCCGGCTCAGTCCAAGCTCGTTGGCCGCCTGTGCGATGACGCCGTGATTGCGCGCCAGCACTTCTTCGATGCGTGCGCGATCGGGGTCATTGCCGGCGCTTGGCGTCGGGCGCGGTGCAGCAGGTGCACGCGGCAGGTTGAGATCGGCCACTTCGATGCGGTTGCCGGTGGCCAGCAGTTCGGCACGCTGGATCACGTTGCGCAGCTCGCGCACGTTGCCCGGCCACAGGTGCCGCTGCAGTGCGGTGGCCGCCGTGCTGGACAGCGGCTTGCCGATGCTGAGGAAATGCTCGGCCAGCGGCACGATGTCGCCGGGGCGGTCGGCCAGCGGCGGCAGCGTCAGTTCCACCGTGTTGAGCCGGTAGTAAAGGTCTTCGCGGAACGTACCTTCGCGGATCATCGCCGGCAGGTCGGCATTGGTCGCGCTGACCACGCGCACCTTGACCTGGCGTTCGCGGTTGGAGCCCAGGCGTTCGAAACGTCCTGTCTCCAGCACGCGCAGCAGCTTCATCTGCCCACCCAGCGACAGGTTGCCGATCTCATCCAGGAACAGCGTGCCGCCGTCGGCTGCCTCGAACTTGCCTTCGCGCGCCTTGTTGGCGCCGGTATAGGCGCCGGCCTCGGCACCGAACAGTTCGGCCTCGATCAGTTCGGAGGGCAGGGCGCCACAGTTCACCGCCACGAACGGACCCTTGGCCACCAGCGAGTTGGCCTGGATGATCTGCGCGATCTTCTCCTTGCCCGCGCCATTGGGGCCGGTGATCAGCACCGGCAGCTCCGAGCGCGCGACCTGGCACGCCAGGGCGATCACCCGCTCGCTGGCGGGGTCGGCGAACACCGCACCACACAACACGTACTTGTCTTCCAGCGCATGCCGCTGGCGCTGTTCGCGCTGGCGTCGCTGGTCCAGTTCGCGCCGCGCTTCGGACAATTCCAGCAGGTTGTTGACCGTGGTCAGCAGCTTGCGGTCATCCCAGGGCTTGGCCAGGTAGTCGGCGGCACCGGCCTTGACCAGGTCCACCGCGCTGCTCAGGTGGGTCCAGGCGGTCAGCAGGATCACCGGCAGATCGGGGTGGCGTTCGCGGATCTGTGCGAACAGCGCCTCGCCCTCCTCACCGGAGGTGGTGTCCTCGCTGAAATTCATGTCCTGGATCACCAGGTCCACCGGCTGCGATTCCAGCAGCGCCAGCCCTTCGGCCGGGCTCTGCGCCAGCAGGGTGTCGATGTCATGCAGGGAGAACAGCACATCCAGCGCGGTACCCACGCTGGCGTTGTCGTCGATGATCAGGATCGCAGGCATGGGTCGCAAAGAGGGTAGCGCCGGGCCATGCCCGGCGGGGCGGGTGCAGTTGCAGCGGCTGGAACCGCCGGGCATGGCCCGGCGCTACCGGGCCGCTCTGCAATATAGCGAAACCAGCGGTAGCGCAGGGGCGTCCCGACTCAGCGCCGTGGCGGCGGCGGTGGCGGCGGTGCTGGCGGGTTCAGCGCCGCCCGCCACGCCGACACCGCCACCGGCACGGTCAGCATCCGGCCATCACGGCGCAGCAGCAGGTAGACGGTGGGCGTCGATGCCGCCCGTATTGCGTCGGCGAGCTGTTCGATCTGCCGCACCGGCGAGTCGTCCACGCGCAGGATGCGGTCGCCATGGCGCACGCCGAAGCGCGCCTCCGGGCTGGCCGCATCCACCCTCACCACGCCTTCGGTCGAGCGCAGCGCCAGCCGCGCATCGTCCTGGCGCCACTCCAGCGTCTGCGCGCTGCTGCTGCCGGCGAGTACCGGCAGCGGCAGGGCCAGCAACAGCACCAGCAGGCTGGCGCGCATCTCACGCCCCCCGCGTGGCGACGGCCGGGGGCACCGCCGCAGCGCGGCGGGCCGGGCCGAACACGGCGATCTGCCCCAGCAGCCACAGCAGCGCTGCGCCCAGCGGCAGGTACAGCAGCGGCATGCGTGGCAGCTCGTACATGTTCATCAGTGCCAGGTTGATGGCGTACGCCGCCAGCATGCCCAGCACGATGCCCAGCGTGGCCAGCAGGAAGTTCTCGGTCTGGAAGTAGCGCAGGATCTGCCCGCGGGTGGCGCCCAATGCGCGGCGGATGCCGATCTGCTTGCTGCGCTGCTGCACCCAGAAGCTGGCCAGGCCGACGATGCCCAGGGCGGTGACCACCAACAGCGCCACGCAGACCGTCACCAGCAGGCCGACCATCGAGCGGTCGTTCTTGAAGTAGTCGGCACGTTGTTCCTGGTAGGTCAGTTTCTCGCGCACCAGGCGGTTGGGGTCGTTATGCTCCAGCGCGGCCAGCGCACCCTTCAGCACTTCATCGCGGCGTTCCGGCGAAGTGCGCAGCATGTACGGGCCGCGGGTGAAGTCGGTACGCACCGGCAGGATCATCGACAGGGTGCTGTTGTCGTTGTAGTCGGTGGGGGTGGCCAGATGGGCGACCACACCAACCACATGCAGGGCCTGGTTGCCCATGTAGAAGGTCTTGCCCAGCGCACTCTGGTCCGGGTACATCTTGGCGGCGACCTGCTGGTTGATGATCACCGGTGCAGCGCGGTCGGGCTTCGGATTCTTCTGTGCTTCTTCCAGGTCGATGTACTCGCTGGGCTGGAAGTCGCGGCCGGCGACCAGCTGCAGGCCGAGCGTGGACAACGCGTTCTCGCCAACCATGTACTGCGACACGAAGGCTGTCGGCCGTTCCTGGTCACGCTCGCGCGAGATGCTGGTGTTGCTCGAATTGCGGCGGAACGGCAGCTGGTTGACCTTGGCCACGCTGGTCACGCCGGGGATCGCGCGCAGCGATGCCAGGTCTTCGTTGGTGCGGGCCATGGCGTTGGTCTGCTTGCCGATGCCGCTGACCCGGACCATGACCAGTTCGTTCTCGGCCAGGCCGCTGGGCTGGCTGATCTTTTCCACGCGCTGGGTGACCAGGAACAGGGCATTGCAGACGATGGCGCAGGTCAGGGCGATTTCCAGCACGATCAATGCGGCTGCGGTCTTGTGCCGGCGCAGGGTGCTGAGGATGGGGCGGATGTCCATGGGAAGTCCTCGTTCTGGTGCTTACTGCGACTTGAGCTGGATGGCCGGGGTGACCTGCATCGCACGCCAGGCGGGCAGGAAGCCGGCAGCAATGCTGGCGAGCAGGGTCAGACCGAGGGAGAGCAGCAGCATGCTGCCGTCCAGATGGGCCAGCTTGGCGTAATCCACTGGTTGCTGGCGCACCGCGTACAGGCCCAGCAGCGCCAGGCCGATGCCGAGCACGCCACCGACCACGCCTACCGCACCCGCTTCGACCAGACACTGCAGGAAGATCTGCCCGCGGCTGGCGCCCAGTGCGCGACGCACACCGATTTCACCGCTGCGGCGCAGGAACTTGGCCAGCAGCAGGCCGACCGTGTTGACCAGGCAGACACCGAGGAAACCCAGGGCCAGCCACATCTGCAGGCGCACGTCGCTGGGTACCGCGTTGTTGAAGGTCAGCCACTCCATCACGGTGCGCAGGCGCACGTTGGCCGGGCGCTCGAAACGGCCGGCAGCCCGCTGCTGGTCCGAGTAGTTCACCAGGTAGCGGCGGTAGTCCTCGGCCTTGGACGGGTCAAGCTCCACCCAGTACTGGATCCAGGTACACGGCGCGTTGATCGAATTGCTGTCGTCGCCGGGAGCGCCGTCGCGGAAGCAGTTCATGTTGCCGTTGCTGCCGAATTTCAGGTCCATCGCGGTGGACAGCGGCATCATCAGATCCTCTTCGCGGCCGTAGTTGCCCACGGTCAGGTCGAAGAAGTGGGGTTCCGGATTCCAGGTATCCATCACGCCGATCACGCGCAGCGAATGGCCATCGACACGAACCTGGCGGCCGACACTGTCGGCCCCCTGGAACAGCTTGTCGTTGATCACCTTGGACAGCACTACCACGCGGGCGCGACCGTCATCGTCGCTTGCCGTCCAGGCGCGGCCATACAGCATCGGCACGTTGAACATCGGGAAGAAATCGGCCGAGGTCCAGCGCGTATCGATGTTGAACGGCTTCAACGTGCTGCCTTCCGGCTCGACGGTCACATCGCCGGCGCTCATCATCGCCTGGCGCTCGCCACGCTTCTCGCGCAGCAGCGTTTCGGCATCGAAACGGGTCATCTGGGTCTCCGGCTCTTCGCCGGTCAGGTAACCCGAGCGCGGGCGCGGATCGACCTGCACGTAGAACAGGCGGTCGCTCTTGTCAGGGATCGGGTCGCCGGACAGCACGTGGAACACGGTCAGGGTGGTCATCGAAGCACCGATGCCCAGCGCGATGGCGACCACCATCAGCGCGGTCAGTACCTTGTTGCGGCGGAAGCTGCGCACCGCCAGTCGGGCGTAGTAGGCGAACATGGTCGTGCCCTCACTCGTTGACGGCGACGATGCGACGCGGGGTGGCCAGCACCGGCTCGCGCACCAGGTCGGTGACCTGGCCGTCGACGATGTGCACGTTGCGCTGCGCGCGTGCGGCCAGCTCCGGGTCGTGGGTGACCATCACGATGGTGGTGCCGGCGGCGTTGATCTCCTCCAGCAGTTCCATCACCCCGCGCGCCATCTGCGTGTCCAGGTTGCCGGTGGGTTCGTCGGCCAGCAGCAGACGGGGGCTTCCGGCCAGGGCACGGGCAATCGCCGCGCGCTGCTGCTGGCCACCGGAGAGTTCGTTCGGGTAGTGCTTCATGCGCGAGCCCAGGCCAACCTGGCTCAGCGCCTTCTCGATGCGCTCGCGGCGCTCGCCGGCGCTCATCTTGCGGTAGCGCAGCGGCACGTCCACGTTGTCGAACAGGTTGAGGTCCGGAATCAGGTTGAAGCCCTGGAAGATGAAGCCGATCTTCTGGTTGCGCAGGCGGCTGCGGGCATCATCGCCGAGCTTGCTGACGTCCTGGCCATCAAGCATGTAGGTGCCGCTGGTGAAGGTTTCCAGCAGGCCGGCGATGTTGAGGAAGGTGGTCTTGCCGGAGCCGGACGGACCGGTGACGGCAACGAACTCGCCTTCCTTGACCTGCAGTTCCAGCGAACGCAGCGCGTGGGTTTCCACCTGTTCGGTACGGAAGACCTTGGCGACCGAACGCATTTCGAGCATGTACATGGGGTGTCCTCTCTCCAGGATGTATGAGTTGTCAGTTGACGGAGACGCGTTCGGCGTCCTTGAACAGGTCGCTGCCCGAGACCACGATGCGGTCCCCCGGCTGCACACCCGACTTGATTTCCACTTCGCCCAGGCTGCTGACGCCCAGTTCGATCGGACGACGCACCGCGGTGCGGCCATCCATTACGTACGCCACACCGTTGCCCTGTTCCACGAACGGGCCGCGCTCGACCTTCATGACATTCCTGCGGGTATCCAGCAGCACCCGCACCGACATCCGCTGGCTCTGGCGCAGGCCTTCAGGCTGGGCCGCAGCGAAGCGGACGCGGGCGTTGACTTCGCCATTGACCACTTCCGGCGACACCGCACTGATCTCGCCCGGGAACGGCTGGCCATTGCCACCGGTCAGCTGCGCCGGCATGCCGATCGCCAGATCGCGCGCGAAGCTCTCCGGCACTTTGATCTCGACTTCGAACTTGGACAGGTCGACCACGCCGAGCACAGGGGCGTTGGCGGCAAGGTTGGTGGCCTGGGTGGCCTGCACCTGGCCGACCTGGCCATCGAACGGTGCACGCAGGGTCAGTGCGTCGACCTGGCGCTGCACTTCGGCCACCACGGCCTTCTGGCGGTCGGCCAGCAAACGCTTGTTGCGTGCGTCCAGGTCCGCGCCCTGGCTCTGCAGGCGTGCATCGGTGGTGGCATTGACCAGGCTGATGTCGGCCTTCTTCAGGGTGTCCTGGGCCTTGGCCAGATCGATCTGCGGCACCGCGCCGCCATCGAAGCCGCGCTGGTAGCGCTGCAGGTCGCGGTCGGCGGCCTGTCGCTCGATGCTGGCCTGGTCGGTTTCCTTGCGCGATTTGGCCCGGGCCAGGGTGGCATCCAGGTTGGCGCGGCTGGCCTCGGCCTCCAGGCCGGCCAGGGTGGCCTCCTCCTGGGCGAGCTTGCTGCGCAGCTCGGGGCTGTCGATGATCGCCAGCTCCTGGCCCTTCTTGACCACGTCACCGGCGACCACCTTCAGGTCCACCGTGCCGGCGGAGATGGCGTACAGCACCGGGCTGTTGGCGGCGATCACGCGGCCGTCGGCGGCGATGTCGCGCACCAGGTCGCCGCGCTGCACTTCGGCGAT
>Ga0213825_1002195_pt1 | contig 12575 bp, 15 predicted proteins | sample MC6MC0900MG_FD_179896 | JGI IMG/M metagenome (GOLD analysis project Ga0213825, IMG submission 179896) | Enriched soil aggregate microbial communities from Iowa State University, Ames, United States - MC6-MC0900-MG | ecosystem: Environmental > Terrestrial > Soil > Unclassified | place: USA: Iowa... | reverse complement strand
CCATCGATTTTCACTTCTTATCAAAGGCTTGTGAAAAGCTTCCTACTGGGACTGTCTACGCAATTTTTGCCGGAGCAGGTGCAATCGGTACGACATTAATGGATATCTTTATCTTCAACGGTGACTTTAATGCGATTAAGGGTATGTTCATGATTATTTTAGTATTGGGCGTTATGGGCTTAAAATTAGCGGATAATCCATCAAAAGATCATGGTACTACGAAAGGAGTGGATGCATAATGGGCTGGGTATTTGTTATATTAGCTGCAATGTCAGAAATAGTAGGTGTCATCGGTTTACGCTTTTATAGTCAACATAAAACTGTACGAAATTTATTATTATACGTTGGTGGCTTCGGTTTATCATTTGCACTTCTATATGCATCCTTTAATTATTTACAACTAAGCATCGCCTATGTTGTCTGGGTTGGTATTGGTACTGTGGGTGCAGTGCTTGTAAATATAATGTTTTTTGGGGAATCTAAAAATTTTACGCGAATAATAAGTATCATTGCTATTATTATTGGAGTTGCAGGATTAAAAGCAGTATCTTCATAAATAACACAGGACGCCCTCTTAAATTGAAGTGGCGTCCTTCTTTTTTGTTGAATGGTGATAAATCCATCGAAGCACTACTATACAGTTTTCTAAACTTGGCAAACCTTTTTTGCGAATTGTTCTGGGACATATGTAAGATAAGGTTTACCAGTTAGTGTATGTGTTTGAATATCGGCAAATACACCAAATACTTCTTGCAGCAATGATGGTGTAAGTACCTCCTGTGGTGTTCCATGGCAAACAATGCGTCCATGCTGTAAAACGTAAATTTGGTCACAGTACATTGCAGCGATATTCAAGTCATGTAAAGCAGCTACTACTGTTAGATGTAAAGTTTGAATTAAGTCCATAAGCTGAAGTTGATGCTGAATATCTAAATGATTTGTTGGTTCATCCAATATTAGTACTTGTGCTTGCTGTGCGAGTGCTCTTGCAACCATTACACGCTTTTTTTCTCCACCAGAAAGAGAGCTAAAGCTTCGTTTGGCAAGATGCGATATACCAGTTTGCTTCAGAGCATCTTTCACAATTTGAAAATCTTGCTCCTGATCAAGCTCTAATAGCTTTTTATGTGGAGTCCTTCCCATACTGACTAAATCATGAACAGTAAAATCAAATAATACAGGTGTTTCTTGACTAACAACGGCCAAATTTTTGGCAATGGCTTTACTAGATTGCTTTAAAATATTCTGCTCATTTAACAGTACTGTACCGCTCTCAGGCTTTAAGAGACGATACATGTTTTTAAGCAATGTCGATTTTCCACTACCATTAGGGCCAATTAAACCCACAAATTGCTTTTCTTTTATTTGAACACTTACCTCATGTAGTATCCGCTGATCGTAAATGGAGAATGATACTTGTTTTGCTTCTAATGTCATGTAAGTTAATCTCCTTCACCAAAAGAATAATTGTTACGACGGAGTAACCAAATGAAAAATGGTCCTCCACAAAAGGCTGTAATTATACCGATAGGCATTTCCTGTGGAGCAATAATAATTCGAGCTAATGCATCTGCCCAAACTAAGAAAATCCCTCCTAATAATGCACTGATCGGTATTACATATTTATAGTTGGAACCCACAATTAACCGTACTATATGCGGAATGATTAGCCCCACAAATCCGATAGAACCACTGACTGCTACAAGTACCCCTGTTAAGAGTGAGACAAGTAATATGAGCTGTATGCGAAATTGTTGCAGATTGACACCCAATGTTACTGCAGCCTCTTCCCCAAGTAACAATAAATTTAAATTTCGATAGAATAGCCATAATAGCCCAAATACAACGAAAAATATGAAGGCTGGGATGACAATATTATTCCATTTCGCTCCAGCTAGGCTACCTAGCATCCAAAACATAACAGCCTTTAAAGCTCCCTCTTGCTTTGACATCATTAAAATAAAATTAGAAACAGCTGTTAATATAAAGGAAACTGCCATACCTGCCAATAGCAATCGAAAAATCGAGATCCGTCCCCCCACGCGCGATAAGAAAAACACTAGCCCAATAGCGATCAATGACCCTAAAAAGGCTGATACAGAAAGTGCATAAATACCTAAAAATGAAAAGGCACCTAAAATAATTACTGAAGTCGCCCCAACTGTTGCACCTGAAGATATCCCTAAAATATATGGGTCAGCAATGGAATTTCGTACAAGTGCCTGAATCGCTGCACCTGCAATGGCTAACCCTGCTCCAACAATAGCAGCAAGAATGACACGTGGGACTCTTATTTGCCATATTATGATTTCCTGTGAGCGGCTCCAATCTTGCTCTATCATATGTTGGATAAAGGGTAATTTAGAAAGTATAACTTTCCACACATATAATGGTGTCACTGAAACAGATCCAACCATTACAGCAAATGTCATTGAAACAATTAATACTAAAAGAAGCACTGAAGAAAATAACATAAATTTTTTATTCATCCATTAAACTCCTAGAAAAATGATGAATGAAGCAATTAAATATACTTTCGCATAATTTAGTCCGGCTTTATCTTTCTTCAGTTGACATTTAGATCAGTCAATGAATATAAAAAAAGGTATTTTATGCAAAAATACACACAAAAATACCCTAGAATAAACAAAGTCAGAAAATATCCAGCTATTGTCCGTAATTGCTTGCATCCTCGTGGGCATTACAGGTATTACTTATTGGCAGGTCTCCTGGCTTCGATTCACAATCCTATAATAGCCTTCCCATTTTTAACAGTGGCAAAATACATTATAGGACTCCTCGTTACAGTTGCGGGACAGCGTCGGACTTCCACCGACTTCCCTTTTAAGCGACATAGTTTAAAATGTCACACCAATAGTATGTAAAGTTATAAAATTATGACGATTCTATCATACATTTTTATAGATAGTTAGTCTACAAAGAATTAAATGAGAGTGCAAAATTTGCGTTAACTCAAACTATCAATAAAGTTGACACAAATAAGTTTGTTTTTTACACTATCATTATAAACTTTCAGATTAGAGGTAAAATCATGACAACCGTAACAGAACAGGGTCATCATAAATTAAGAACTGTAGATATTGTTTATATTGGATTATTTTCTACCCTAATGATGGTGGGTGCCAATATCACATCCCTTGTGCCCTTTATGACAGTTGGTGGTGTACCGATTACACTACAAACCTTTTTTGCCATTTTAGCTGGACTTATTTTGGGCAGTAGGAAAGGAGCGCTTGCCTGCACGGTTTATATGTGTATAGGATTAGCAGGAGCACCTGTCTTTGCTCGCTTTGGTGGAGGCTTTGGTCAAATTTTAAGTCCAACATTTGGATTCATTATCACATTTATTGTAGCAGCATTTGTTGCAGGATTAATTGTGGAACGAAGTGGTACAAAGAAAAGCTATATCCTAGCTGCATTCATCGCAACTGCTATCAATTATTTACTAGGCACAAACTGGATGTATTTTGCTTACAAGCTATGGGCAAGTGCGCCAGAAGATTTTTCTTATAGATTAGCTTGGCTCTGGATGATCCCCCCACTTCCAAAAGACATCATTTTAGCTATTTTCGCTGGCATCTTTGCCTACCGACTACAAAAAACACTCAAAATCATGCCCATTCAATAACACCTCTATCTACTTCTTTAGTTATTTGACTAAAGAAGTTTTTTGTAATAGATAACGTCCATCATTTCTGCATATTTGTTTGCTACAGTAGGGGCAAATAGTGAGGAGGATCTAACATGACATTTAAAAGAAGATGGGCAATTGGGCTATTGTCAGCAGTAACTTTACTTACGTTATCAGCATGTTCTAGCGATACAACAGAGCCTGCATCAACGTCAAATAAAACTCCTGGGACTGAACAACAAACTGAAATGGATCATTCTACGATGAATCATTCAAGTTCTGAAGAAGTACCAGCCACATTAAAAAAAGCTGAAAATCCGAAGTTTCCCGTTGGAAGTACGGCTATTATTTCAAACGGACATATGGAAGGCATGAAAGATGCTGAAGCGACAATTGTTGGTGCATATAAGACTACGGCTTATACGATTTCCTATGACCCAACATCAGGTGGAAAACGTGTAGAGAATCATAAGTGGGTTATCCATGAGGAATTAATTGATGCAGGAGAGGGGCCACTGTCTTCTGGAACAGAGGTGAAAACGGCTGCCACACATATAGAAGGAATGAAAAACGCGACTGTCCGCATTGAAGAGGCTGTACCAACGACTGTTTATATGGTTGATTACACTTCTACCATAAATGGTGAAGCAGTGAAAAATCATAAATGGGTAACAGAAGATGAGTTAACAGAGAACTAATGGGAACAACCTCTCCCAGTATGTCTGGTAGAGGTTGTTTTTTGTTTTCTAGTTTTTATGTTCTAAAGGCTTTCTATCCGCAAACTTATGCCATTTATAGCCGATTCCCCAAACTGTTTGCAAGTAATCATCAGCAGGAAAACCGCTTTTCCGTAATTTTTCTCGTAAATTACGGACATGGGAATCGATTGTGCGATCTTCAATTGAAACATTATAACCCCAAACTGTATTGATAAGATGTTCTCTTGAAAATACTTTATTCTGATGATCTAAAAATAAGGCCATCATGGAAAATTCCTTTGGTGTTAAAGGGATTGCCTCTTGCCGAAAATATAACTCAAAGGATTCTTTATCTAAGCGTAATCCCTCAAAGACAATCACCTTTTCTTCTGTTTTTGTTCTCCTTAATACCGCTTGTATACGAGCTAATAACTCTTCTTCATCAAAAGGCTTTACTATATAATCATCTGCGCCAATGTTCAAACCTTTCACAATATCTGAATGCTCCCCTTTGGCCGTAAGCATGATTATAGGTACATCCCAAAACTTCCTGATCTCTTGGCAAACCTGCCACCCATCCATTTCAGGCATCATAATATCCAAAAGAACTAAATCCACATGCTCTTCTTCTAAATAAATGAACGCATCGTGAACGGACGACATTGCTCTACAATGAAAAACGGGTTCTAAGTAAAGGGTCAATAAATCTAACATTCTTGGTTCATCGTCAATGCATAAAATGGTTTTCATCCGCTTCTACTCCTTTAAACGATAATTCAAAAATAGTCCCTTTGTTTTTTTCACTGCTAACCGTCACTTCTCCCCCATGTGCCTGTACAAGTTCCTTTACAATCGCAAGTCCTAGTCCAGCCCCTCCCAATGCGCGACTTCTAGATTTCTCGACTCGGTAAAAGCGCTCGAAAATAAACGGTAAATCCTTTTTAGGAATTCCTTTTCCCGTATCACGAATTACGATGGTTAAAACGCCATTAATTTCCTTCGCATTTACAGTGGTAGTATCTCCCGGTCTACAATAGGTTAATGCGTTATTTAATAGATTGATCATTATTTGCTCTAATCTTGCTTCATCAGCCCATAGTGTTAATCCCTCTTCACAGCACACCACAAAATGAATATCTTTTTCTTGAAAAGCAGGGCTTAATTTAGCTTCGATGCTAATAAAAAAAGCATGTAAACTTAGACTTTGTTTTTCAATAACAAATGAGTTTTCATCCATTTTAGCTAAATCAAATAAGTCCTTTATTAATCTCGAAAGTCTATTGGTCTCCTCTAGTATAATAGCTAAATATTTTTGTCGATCATGCCCTGTTAAATCACGTTTATAAAGAATATCGGTATAGCCTTTAATAAAGGTAATCGGTGTGCGAAGCTCATGTGCAATACTAGATAAAAATTCTTTCCGTTCCTGCCTTAAATGATTTAACTCATTTGATAGTAGCTGAATAGCATTCGATAAATCCCCAAGCTCATCTTTTCCATTTGGAGACAGAGTAACTGTAAAATCTCCTTTACTCATTTTCAATGTTGCTTCTTTCATCTGAATTAATGGTTCGGCAAGCTTTCTAGATAACACTATGATGACGGCAATGGTTACTAAGCCTGAGACGATGCCAACAATAAGGAAATGTTTATTTAAACGCTTCATTAAAGCATGTATGGAATCTGTATTTTGAAACATAAAGACATAGCCAATCGTTGTCTGCTGTGTTTGAATAGGGCTAATGGTAGCAATAGCTTGCACCTCTTGCCAGTTATCTTGTAGAATCTTTCCCTCGTAAGGTACTATTCCATTTAAATTCTTTATCATATCTTTGATTTCAGGATGCGGTTGCGAGGATGCTAATATTGTCCCCTTATAATCTGTGACCACTACATCAGTAGTTTCTTCGGATTCCATCAATACGACATGCGCTAATGTTTCCTTATTGAAGTTCTGTTCTAATATTGTGCGATGTGAATTTCCTCTTGCTTGCAAACTCGCCAATTCCTCTTCAACTCTTGAATTTGTCAATGAGGTGTGTAAAAAAAACATCATAAATGTTTCGATACAAAATAATGTGATGAAAAAGATGATGCCAAGCTTCAGTGATAATTTTCTCATCTGTAACCACCATTTTAGAATTTCTTAATAGTATACCGGGAAAATATGAAGATTTCATGCAGAAGAAATCTCTATCCAAATGAAAAAAACCCATAAGTATATTATATACTTATGGGTTAGTTTTTAACTTAAACGTATTTTTTTGTCCAGTTCAGGAAGTTATCAATTACTATATCTAAAAATTTCACTGTACCTTCATCAGTTAAATTACCTTCTGCATCAAATTTAGTGTGCACAGCACCGATATAAACATCATTGCCACTTAGCAATGGTGAGTTAATGCCAGGTGAGAATAAAATATCACGCAAATGTAATTGTGCTTTTACAGTACCCAAGTTACCCATAGATGCACCCATAATGATAGATGGCTTGCCAATCATTACTTTATCTACGCGAGATAACCAATCAATTGCATTGACCATAACACCTGGAACTGTTCCATTATACTCTGGTGTTACCCATAGTACAGCATCTGCAGCCTTTACTTTTCCTTTAAAATCAAGAACTGCTTGTGGTGCTTCATTTTCAATATCTTGATTATACATCGGTAGATCCTTCAGGCTTAAAACTTCTAGATCAAATTTCTCAGTATAACGTTTTTGAATAAATTGGGCTAACTGCATATTATAAGATTCTTTACGGATACTACCTACGATTGCTACTACTTTCATGATGTTTCCTCCTAAATGTACATTATTCTTAGTATTTGTATAGCTATTGTATTTTATACCACATTAATAGTAAGTGGCAAATTCTTCAACTGGCTTACGATAACCACGTAAACGACGACTGCTTTCTTTTTCTTTTCCAATAGTAATCATTAGAGCTATTTCTTGTGTTTCAGGCACATTAAAAAGCTCACGCATTTTTTGATTATCGAAGCCGATCATTGGACAAGTGTCCCAGCCGCGATTTTTCGCAGCTAGCATAAATAACATAGCTGACAAAGATGCGTTACGAATAGCATCTTCTTTCATAAATGCTTCACCGCGGTCTTCATAAAAGTTAGTATTCTCAGCAACTATTTCTTCTAATTCATAGGTTGTTATAATACCTAAATCCACCATACCTTGACTTAGTTCAGCAGTATTTTTGTATGCTTCTTTATCGCCTAGTACAAGGATGACCCCTGAAGCTGAATGCACTTTATATTGACCATATGCAGCCTCTCGTACTTTTTCTTTCATAGCCTCATCCAACACAACGATATAATTGGCGTGTTGTAAATTAAAGGCTGATGGAGCAAGTTTGACATCCTCTAAAATGGGACGTATATCTTCCTCAGTCATCTTAACGTCCTTCAGAAAGTTGTTTGCCGAGCGACGCTTATCAATCAGCTTAGAAAATTCCATTCATTAAACCTCCAATCCAGTATGTATCCATTCAGTAGAGAAAATTTTTCTCTACTGAATAAAATAGTATTACTCATATTCTTTATCGAACGTAATAGAGCTTCTTACAGTGTCAATAGGACGAACAAGTCCTTCAATTTGTGCTCGTTTTGGTTCTAAGAATGGAGGTAATGAAAGTTTTTCTCCTAAAGTTTCGTACGGCTCATCGCCCATAAATCCTGGGCCATCTGTTGCCAGTTCAAATAAAATTTGAGGAGCTACTCGGGCATATAATGATTCAAAGAAATGACGATTTACATAGCCAGATGTGTGGAAGCCAAAGCTCTCAAAACGTGCAGTCCATTCATCTAATACCGCACGATCCTCTACACGAAAGGCTGCATGGTGAACAGTACCAAAGCCTTGACGAGCTACTGGTAACACAGTATTGTGATCTACAATCACTTGAGCGCCGTTTCCGCCTTCCTCTACTTCAAATAGATGGAAGTCTCCTTCTTTTGCAATCTCAGTAAATAGCATTACTTTTTCTAGCACATCTTTAAAGTATTTAAAATCAGCTACACGGACAAATACTGGTCCTAAACCTGTAATAGCATATTCAAGTGGAATAGGACCATCCTGCCAAGGCGTACCTGATGCAATACCTGTATTATGCTCGTCAGAAATAAGCTGATACTGTTGATCATCAAAATCCACGAAAGATAGTGTTTTCTTACCAAATTGTTCTTTAATACCCGTATGTTCCACATTTAAACGATCAAAACGCTTTACCCAATAATCTATAGCTGCATCCGTTGGTACACGGAAGGAAGTTTTTGAAATTTCATTTGTCCCATGTACCCCTTTTGAGATGTTAGGGAAATCGAAGAACGTCATATCTGTGCCTGCACTACCTTTATCATCCGCAAAGAATAAATGATATGTTTGAATATCATCCTGATTAACTGTTTTCTTCACTAAGCGCATCCCTAATACATAAGTAAAGAATTTATAATTTTCTTCAGCACTACTTGTGATAGCTGTTACATGGTGTACACCTTTTAAATGATTCATATAATGCTCCTCCTAATTATCTCGATATCGAGATATATATTTAAAATTTTTTAAATGTCATTTAGCATTTTTGCCAACTTTTTTAAGTGACAAAATCATTGTTTCCAGCTCCTGAGGTTCCAATACTTCAAAAACCTCATTTATTTTTTGTTCATGCTTAGGGAAAATCTCTTCCATTAAAGCCTGTCCCTCATCTGTTAGTAATACATAAGTGACACGCCGATCCCTAGGACATGATTTCCGAAATACATAGCCTTTTTGCTCGAGCTTATCAATTACATAAGTAATACTACTACTTGCAATTAATATTTTTTTACCGATCACTTGAATGGGCTGCTCGCCACGATGATACAGAAATTCAAGGACCGAAAATTCGGTTTGATTTAAATCATATTGAAGTAAATCCCTTTTGGTTGCATCCTGAATCGTTTGATATGCTCGGAACAAGACCGTAAATGCTTTTAAGTTACGATTGTCTTCCTTCATACGACTCCCTCATTTATTTCGAATTTAATTATCTTTAATTCGAGATAATAATACCACATTCATTTTTGATCAGCAAACATTTTGTTTCGTATTTTCATTTTAGCTGCAAATGTTTGTGAACTTCTTCCGCGGGTAGAAAGTAATTGTAACTTATAAAGGAGGATTCTAAATGAAAAAAGATGTCAATCAAAAACAACAACAACTAGAAGCATTCCGAGTAAGTGATAAAAATCAGTCTCTCACAACCAATCAAGGATTAAAAATAGCTGAAGATGAACATTCTCTAAAAGCTGGCGATCGTGGCCCAACTTTACTGGAGGATTTTCATTTTCGCGAAAAAATGACGCATTTTGATCATGAACGTATTCCTGAAAGAGTGGTGCATGCACGTGGATCAGCAGCACATGGAGTTTTTGAAACCTATGAATGTGCAAGCGACATTACAAAAGCACAATTTTTAAATGGGAAAGGAACGAAAACACCTGTCTTTGTTCGTTTCTCCACTGTTGCGGGCTCAAGGGGCTCTGCCGACACTGTTCGTGATGCACGTGGTTTCGCTACAAAATTTTATACACAGGAAGGTAATTATGATTTAGTCGGAAATAACATACCTGTATTTTTTATACAAGACGCTATTAAATTTCCAGATTTTGTACACGCAGTAAAGCCCGAACCAAATAATGAAATTCCCCAAGCTCAAAGTGCCCATGATACATTTTGGGATTTCATTGCGAACAATCAGGAATCTGCCCATATGGTTATGTGGCATATGTCGGATAGATCGATTCCACGAAGCTATAGAACGATGGAAGGTTTCGGCGTTAATACCTATCGTTTCATCAATGATGAAAGGAAGGCCCACTTTGTTAAGTTTCATTGGAAACCGACGCTTGGAGTTAAATCACTAGTTTGGGATGAGGCGCAGATCATCGCTGGGAAAGATCCCGATTTCCACCGCAGAGATTTATGGGAATCGATCGAACGAGGTGATTTCCCAGAGTGGGAGCTTGGCGTGCAACTTATTCCGGTTGAAGATGAATTTAATTATAGTTTTGATATTCTCGATGCTACGAAAATATGGCCTGAGGAGGAAGTTCCTGTCCGTATCCTTGGTAAAATGACACTTAACAAAAACGTGGACAACTTCTTTGCTGAAACAGAACAAGCTGCATTTCATGTAGGTCATGTTGTACCTGGCATTGATTTTTCTAATGATCCTTTATTACAAGGCCGCTTATTCTCCTATACAGATACGCAGTTAATACGACTTGGAGGCCCAAACTTCCACGAAATCCCTATAAATAAACCTATTTGTCCTTTCCATAATAATCAACGAGATGGTTATGGTCGACAAACGATTAATGTCGGGCAAGTTAGCTACCATAATAATTCCTTAGCTGATAACACACCGTCCCCCATCTCTGAGGCAGATGGAGGCTATACTCATTATGAGGAAAAAATAGAGGGACATAAGGTACGTGCACGTAGTGATAGTTTCAAAGACCATTTTACACAAGCCCGATTATTCTGGCTGAGTGTGACAGATGTTGAGAAAAAGCATATCATTAATGCTTTTTGCTTCGAACTTGGAAAAGTAAAAAACAAAGCAATTCGAAAACAAGTTGTTGATATGTTAGCTCATGTCAGTCATACGCTTGCAACAGCAATTGCTGATACTATCGGTATAGTACCGCCAGTACAAGTAGAGGTACCTCATATTACACAAACTTCCCCCGCTGTTAGTCAAGTCATCAATGCTGTAGAAAGTGTCAAAACTTTTAAAGTAGCAGTAATTGTAGCAGAAAATACCGAAGAAAACCTAAATGAGCTGATTGCTACACTCTTGAGCAAAAATATAGTAGTGGAACTGATTAGTACAAAACAGGGCATACTAAATGGCTATGAAATTCATGAAACATTTGCCACCGCTTCTTCCTCACTTTATGATGGAGTTTATGTGACTGGATCTTTCCATGATTCCTATCAACAAGCTAAAGCAGAACAATTTTTTCAAGAAGCCTACCAGCATTTTAAAACAATAGGCTATGCTGAAAATGTATCGTTTTTACAGCATATCGCCAATAAAGATGGCGTTGCAAATAATCTAAATTCATTTATTCATTCCCTTTCTAAACATCGACATTGGGAACGGTAAGGTTCATGAATTTAAAAGCCAGCTAACGCTTTTTGTTTAGCTGGCTCTTCTCATTTATGGAAGTCGTTTAAATTCCTTTTCATTTCCATCAATAAACTCTACTTCAACCTCAATGGACTGATAGTTATCTTCAATATTAAAAACGTTGATTACTTGATCAATCACTTCATCATTCGGTGTTGTAGAATCAAAATTCAGCTGCTTAAATAACGGCTCTAATTTTGTATAGGCTTCATTACCTTGTAACTTTACATTTTTCCGATCATCCTGTAACTTCGCTGAGATTCCCGATTTTTTGTCTTCATACTCCACCTCATATGACTCCGTAGCGGAATAATCAACATCCAAAGAAAACTCTAAAAAGTTGAATGTCGTTTGGTCAGTTGGCGTATCGCCAGTCTGTTGTGTAGCATTCTGATCAGCTGGTGCATTAGCAGGTACATCTTTTACTTCATCCTTATTACAGCCATAAAGAATAGCCGTCATTAAAGAAATCGCTAAAAATGATTTTAATTTCATACGATTGTACACTCCTTTCATTCCATATTACTTCCCTATTCAACCCCAAACTAACCTAAAAAGGACATTTCCTTCAATGAGGAAATGTCCTTACAATTATTCATGTAAACTAATAGTAGAAGTTTCGATCGCCTTTATTTTCTTGAACTGCTTTTGCTAAACGGACTGTTGAGACAGCCAAATCTGCATAGGACACACTCTTAGTAGCATTAAAATTATTTTGCTGTGCGTCGATCAGACCCATACCACTTGCGATCGCTATATAACCTGTATATGCCGGATCAATAGAAGCTGCATCAGCAAAGTTTAATTTATAAATATCCTTATACTTCGCCACGTTATCCAATTGCAATACTATTACTGACCATATTGCTAGCTCTTGGCGAGTCAAAGTTGCATCCACATCGAATTGATTGGCTGGTTGTAAAATCCCCATTCTTACTGCTTGTTCAACAACTCCATATAATGGATGATTTTTATCAATATTGTTGAAGGATTGCTTTTCACCATCACCATTACCAAAATAGCCATATGATAC
>Ga0213825_1002183_pt1 | contig 12616 bp, 16 predicted proteins | sample MC6MC0900MG_FD_179896 | JGI IMG/M metagenome (GOLD analysis project Ga0213825, IMG submission 179896) | Enriched soil aggregate microbial communities from Iowa State University, Ames, United States - MC6-MC0900-MG | ecosystem: Environmental > Terrestrial > Soil > Unclassified | place: USA: Iowa... | reverse complement strand
AATACTATGAGCAATGGTTGATTGGAGTGTAGACTGAGTGAATCCTTGGGGATTCAGCGTCACAGAGGAGACCCTGGAGCGAGCATGCGAGTGAAGCGGCTCATCGGACGCCCCCAGGAAAGCACTCAGTCGGAACGGAGATCAACCCCTCGTTTTGAAAAAGGGCATACTTTTTAATTTGTCACCTTGATTTCATTGACATAATAGTATTTCAACAACATGACCATCTATTCATATGTAAATAGATGGTAGTTGAAATTATTAAAGTTGACATGCCTCTATCTACATCTTACTAAAAATAGAATAAAAAGTCTATTTCTAATTTCATAGCTATGAGACAATGAATTTGCGCAAATACTACATAACGTTATGTAAAAAAGTGGAGGCTTTATATTGAAACAAAATATTTATGACAACCCTGAATTTTTCCGTCACTATCAAGCGTTACGTCAAACACCTTATAATTATAATAATTTGCTGGAGCAACCCGCGATAAAATCCTTATTGCCGAATCTACAGAATTTACAGATGCTTGATATTGGCTGTGGAATGGGAGAATTCGCATATTATTGTATTGAAAACCAAGCAAAACATGTTACTGCCATTGATGTCTCTAGAAATATGCTGGCTATCGCACGACGTGAATATGCTCATCCTAAGATCGACTATGGTTTGTATGGAATTGAGGATTATCATGTAGCTCCAGAAAGCTTTGATTGTATTACAAGCTCCCTTACCTTGCATTACATTGAAAATTTTGATGCGGTGATCAGGAAAATTGCACGCATACTTCGTTCAAATGGCGTCTTTATTTTTTCCGTAGAACATCCCATTGCAACAGCTAGGAAAACAATGGTGGATAATTGGATTTATGATGCTAACGGCAATAGAAATCATTATGCAATCGACAATTATCAGGATGAGGGCTTACGTGAGCAAACTTGGTTTGTGGATGGTGTAGTTAAATATCACCGATGTATCTCTACGATCATCAATTCATTAATTGCACATGGCTTCACTATTGAAAAACTGTTAGAACCACTTCCTGATTTAGAAGCAGTAGAGAAACTTCCCTCTCTAGAAAAAGAACTTCGTCGCCCTTCTTTTTTAGTTATTCGAGCAAAAAAATAATCAAAAAAATTTGGAGGTCTCGCAGAAATTTTTCTTCGAGACCTTTCATACTTTATGTACTTAATTTTACATAAATAATTTCTGGATCCCCCTCGTCCAAATTCTCAATAATGCCACTTTTTATAAAGCCTGTCTTCTCAAATACTTGATGCATAGCCGTATTTGATTGATTAGTGGAAGAAAAAATCTTTGGCGTGATAGCTATTTCTACATAAGCTTCTATTAAAGAGGCTGCAACTCCCCTTCTCCGTTCAGAATTCTTTACTATTACTAGGCTGATAAAGCTATTTTCAAAAAAATCATTTGTAAATATTAGAAAACCCGCAATCCCATGTTCATTTTGCTTGATGATACAGCGTTTTTCCTGAATGGCTAGCCTGATCTGTTTACTTCTTGAAAAATCACCTAGGACTTCTCGATCTATCGCACATATTTCATCCAATTGCTCTATCCTTGCGTTCATTACTAATGACATTCGTTTCACCTCTCGATATAATAACTCATTACGATATGCTCATCATTAAATCCTAGTACTTGCCTTCCCTCATCAACAAAGCCACATTTAGTATAAAGTGCCTGTGCAGATATATTTGGGACATTAACACCTAGCACCAACTCATTAATATGAGGAAAATGCTCCTGAACAAAGTCTGGTAAGAGCTGTAGTGCTGCTTTTGCATAGCCTTTCCCTTGCTCATGATAATCAGTAGAAAAGGAGCGAATTAACAAGGCTGCTTTATTTGTTGAATATGGCTTTACCCCATCTTTTTCATGGAGTACAAAAAAAGTAACTAGCTTATCTTCTGCAAGCATCAATATGGCATGCCGATTTTTGTCCTGTTTTGCCAGTTCAATACTTTCTTTTGGGGACTTCGTAAACCGTAGCTGCTCTGGTGTAATCGTATATCTCTCAATTAATTGAACATCACACGTCTCATAAAATTTTAATCTCATAAAGATAGCCTCCCTCTTATTCCTCCTCATAGATTGCTGTAAATTCAAACCCTCCTTCTATTAACTGTTGTAAATAATCATCAAAGGACGGTGCAATAACCTCATAGCTATCTGGATCATGAACATATCGAACGACCTGTCCAACCTGTCCGCCATCATTTGGATAAAAATCTATATATAAGCTAGAAGTGCCACCATTATTCATACAATCCGCAAAGCATAAATGTTTATTTAATGGTATATGCATCTGAATTCTATCATCCACTTCAACATACTCTAAAAAGTCCTGATAACGTTCATAAATACTTTCACTATTCACTACTTGGCTATCTTTTATCATTTGCTCAATAGACTTTAAATAATATGGATATTCACCTAGATCTGAGCCTAATACTAGGACACAAATCGTTGCTTCTCCATGCTTACAATAATAGGTTCCATTAATATCCTGTAGTAGTTTAATCAATGATTCTGGACAACTAGGAAATAGATCTAATAAGGCATGAATTTGAGAATCTGTTGCTCCTTTTGCTTGTTGTAGTTGGTTTTGCTCCTCTTCAGGTAAATAGGTCATCAAGCCATTAAAATAAGGTGTATGGAAACGCATTAAATTGCCCTCTTTTCGTTATGTTCGTAATAATTTGGAATTTTCTTTTAAACCATTGTAAAATACTCTATTTGTAAACACCATCAGAAATTTGAACTATTGATTATTTGAAATCCTTTTTTTATTTCTACTATTCCCCAAAAATGCTACTATAAAAGTATTCAATAAGAAGGAGTTGTGCCAATGAGTGCGGTAAGAGCAGTAGACGTTTTGGTTATTCAACTAATCAATCAAGGGATATCATTCTAACTGAAGCCCTTGAACAAGGGAGAACACAAATGGATCATTACATGAAAAACTTTCTTTCAGGTCAAGCAATTACTTTACAGCAAATGACTTCGTCTGACTTAGAAGCATTTGTCAAAATTGAAGGTGAAAAAAAGTCGTTATTATTTGCTAATGACGAAATCCCCTTTCCAAAAACCTTTGAGGATCATTCTTCATTCTTCCAAAGTATTAGTGCAAAGAAGGAAGATTTTTTCTTTGGCATATTTGAAAAATCTACAAATGAGCTTATTGGTACATGTGCCGTTTTTTCAATTAATTGGCAAAACAGTACATGCTTTGTAGGGATTTCAATTGGTGAACAATGGCAGGGTAAAGGATTTGGAACCGATGCTATGAAAACCCTTATCGATTTTATTTTTAACTATATTGCTATCAATAAAATTAAACTACAGGTTTTCAGCTTTAATACAGCAGCTATTCGATCCTATGAAAAATGTGGCTTTTCACAAGAAGGTATTTTAAGAAATGAGATTTTCCGATTCGGTAAGTTTTATGATTTAGTATTATATGGTCTGTTACGAGGAGAATGGACTCATTAAGATAAGTAATAAACGCCCACATCAAACAGTGTGGGCGTTTACATATTTTGATGCGTTCTTTCCTTTAAGATCTATATCATTATTGATTTTCTTCTTTATAGTCACTATAATCCGTTCACCTTTAGCCTTTTCTAGTAATAAAATTGTTGATCACACGAATTCTCTTCAAATATATTCCTTCCTATTACTCTAATTTTCGAAAATTTCCAACATTTATCCGAATAATTGATAATTTCCTCAGCAAAAAGGTTTATTTGATAAATTGCGACAAGATACGAAATTCGAGAAAATTGAATGGACAGAATTACTATAGCGGCTCGTAATTGCAATAGTAAAAAAGATACAAATTTAGTTAAATGAAATCTACATTTTTTTTTAAAAGTTAAACGTAGCCAGCCTTGATATCTTTGGATTTAAGGTATTAAACTTTATGCATATTACAATTAAAGTAAATTAAAATAGGCGAAAAGATTCAACCGGAAAATTTACTATTCCAACCCCCTCTCCGAATTAAGAAGCTCTTCTATGACTAAATTACGAATTTAGCTTACTAAACACAATATGACATATTTTTTAATTTATGTGGTATACAATGAGAAAGTTGAATCGAGGTCATATGAATTTTATGACAGGAAAATGGAGAAAAAATTTAGGAGGAAAGTATCTTGGTACAATTATCGCTTAAACAATTCTTGAGGGTGAAAATCGAAATGAAGAGAAGAAGAATGTATAGAAAGGCAAAGGATTTAGGTTTCACCCATCCTATTGTTGTAGATTGTAGTCAAGAATTGGATATATTACTAAATAGATATTCAAAACAGGCGCAAGTTTCCTAACCAGCATTATCACTTCTGTTTTAAACCTGTATTAGGTTCCTTTTATAAAGTTCAATCCAAATCCTGATGTTATTGTCATGATACGTATACATAACAAGTAATTGGGAAATCTAATTTATAAAAGGAGGCCAAATGATGCAGGTATTGTTTATGTCCTTGATGTTAGTTTCAAGCTTTTTACTACAGCAGCCTCAGCATTCAGTAGAAAACACAGCAACTACACTTTGTACACCTATTGTAGCTACTTCCTATAAGTATCCAAATAATCAGTACCAGTCATTTCAAAATGAGGGCGATTTTTATCAACAAATTAATTCAGCACTTTATGAGGAATATTCTGATGCTAGCTTGAACATTCGTCAAAAGATAGCCTTTAAAGACATACCGAAGGCTATAGAAACATTTCATTTAAAAACAAATTTAATAGGTAAAAAAATAGACCTCACTCAACATACTTTTATTCATCCCAATCGGCAAGTATATTTTTTAGCATCCTTTAGACAAACTGAACAGGAAACCTATCATAAATATTTTATCATTGACGCTGAGACACAAACCATCTTATTAGGAAACAGCCTTTACAATCCACACAATCGTATTGTTCCATAATTTAAATACTCGTCATATTTTATTGTATGCTTAAAAATTAAGAAATAGTAGCAAATATGATGAAATAATGGATTTTCTAAGTAAATTATGTAAATGTTTTAACAAAAAATTCAAATTTTCTCGCTTAAAATTACCCTCGGTCATAAGTTAGCTCGACTCTAAGCACAGTAATTGATTTGATTCATAATAAAGTGCCTAGAAGTCGAGCTACACCTTTAAGGTATAGACTTTACAAAATTGCTTTTTGCTTTATCTCTTTTTTGATATTGTCCATAAATTGTAATAATGGCATTTCATGTAAGGATTGTTCACCGTGTTTACGAATTGTAACATACTGTTGATCCTTTTCGCGGTCACCAAGTACTAAAATATACGGTATTTTTTTCATTTGAGCCTCACGAATTTTCTTACCAAGCTTTTCTGAACGATTATCAATACCGACACGAATTTGATCCTTTCGTAAAGCCTTCACTACTTGCTGTACGTATTCTTGGTGTTGATCTGCTACACCAATAATCTGTACCTGCTTGGGTGCAAGCCATGTAGGGAACACCCCTCCAAAATGTTCAATTAATATCCCCAAAAAGCGATCAATAGAGCCAAATACAGCCCGATGAATAACAACTGGTCTTACTTTTTCATTTTGCTCGTTGATATACGTTAAATCAAATTTCTCAGGTAGTTGGAAATCAAGTTGAACTGTTGCACATTGGTGACTGCGATGAATAGCATCTTTAATATGAATATCAATCTTCGGTCCATAGAACGCACCATCGCCTTCATTGATTGTAAATGGCAAGCCTAAATGATTAAGAACGTTTTCTAGTGCTTCTTCGGCTTGATCCCATAGCTCCAAATCACCCATAAAATCTGCAGGACGTGTAGATAATTCAATATCGTACTGAAAGCCAAAAACCTGATATACCTCATCAATAATTTTTAGAGCCAGTGCAATTTCTTTCTCTATTTGTTGAGGTGTGACAAAAATATGAGCATCATCCTGGCAAAAAGTACGCACTCGTAAAAGTCCATTTAATGCACCACTAAATTCATGCCGGTGTACTTGACCAAATTCAGCCATACGAATTGGTAAGTCTCTATATGAATGTAAGTCATTTTTAAAAATCAGCATGTGACCAGGACAATTCATGGGCTTTAGTGCGAAGCTTTGGTCATCTACATGTGTAAAATACATATTGTCTTTATAGTGATCCCAGTGTCCCGACTGCTCCCAAAGGCGTTGATTCATCATTAATGGTGTCCGTACCTCATGATAATCATATTTCGCTTGCAACTGTCGTAAATACGATTCTAGTTCATTGCGAATGATTTGACCATTTGCTAAATAAAACGGCATACCTGGTGCTTCCTCTGAAAACATAAATAATTCTAGTTCTTTTCCTAACTTACGATGATTTCGCTTCTCTGCTTCTTCTAAAAAAACAAAGTATTGTGCTAATTCTTCTTTTGAGGCAAACGCTACACCATAAATACGCTGAAGCATCTGATTTTTACTATCACCACGCCAATATGCGCCAGAAACATGCATTAATTTAAAGTGCTGTAATTTACCTGTAGAAGGTACATGTGGCCCACGACATAAATCATAAAATTCTCCCTGCTCATAAACTGTCACTTTTTCATGCTCCGGTATATCCGCTAATAGCTCTAGCTTTAACGCATCATGGGCAAAGAGCTGCTGTGCCTCTTTGCGTGTAACCTCTCTTCGCACAATCGGACTATTTTCTTGTACAATTTTCTTCATCATTTTTTCGATTTGTATTAAATCAGCTGGCACAAGAGGATGGGCTAGATCAATATCATAATAAAACCCATTGTCAATAACAGGTCCGATGCCAAAGCGAGCATCAGGGTACAGACGCTTCACTGCTTGAGCTAATAAATGGGCTGATGAATGGCGAATTACGTTAATCCCTTCCTTTGAGTTTGCATCATAGAGGGCAATTTGTGTATCTTCCACAATTGGGCGCGTCAAATCAATGATGGTTCCGTTAGCACTCCCTGCAATTGCTTTTTTCCGTAAAGCTGGGCTTATTGTTTGTGCAATTTCGGTTAGTGTTACACCCTTTGTAAATACTTGCTGTTGACCATCTGGAAATTGAATGTTAATAACTTGATTTGACATATTCTCTGCTCCTTTTTTGAATAATCAGGTTCTAAAAGACACTGATTAAAAAATAAAAAAACACATATCCGCCCCATAAAAGGGACGAGTATGTGTTCATTACCCGTGGTTCCACCCAAATTCCCACTAACTTTGCTAGTGGCTCATTGATTTGCAGTAACGTTGCAATAACGGTGCAAGTTTCCAAGCACGGCTCAAAGGTAGTAAGATTTGATTGCTGCAATAGGAAGCTTTCAGCAAATGCCTCCCTCTCTGTGAATCGCTATCAACGCTCGTGTCCTTATCATCGCCAATTTCATAGTTTGATGAAATTGTTAACTACTATAATCCAACATTGTATAACTTGTCAATATTTGAAAAAACTTTTTCAAATCCTTGTAGCAAGTGGTAAAGAATAGTCTTTCTTTGATTATTCCCCTTCTTTTCCATAAATTATTTTTTCAGTGAATCCTAATTGCCTTCTGAGTTCACTTAATCATTATGTTAGTATACTAAATCAACTATGTCATAAATTGGGTAAACCATGCGATATATTTTGCCCCTGGGATAAATAGGAGCTGCGCCAAAACTGTTCCTAATAATCTTGAACCCATCATCATTACAGAAGCTCGTTTAAGATTTAAATAACTGCCTCTTTGATTGATAACATCATCTGCAAGAATGGAAATTTTAGGGTCAATAAAAATAATTAATAGGATTGTTGCCACACCATTAATTAGTCCAGATGACATCATAGCCGTTGCATGTCTTTCAGGAACAAGAAGTGCTGCGTATAGAGCAGACAGAACCCCAATTGTATAAATCGCAGTAATTAGTACATTGATAATGAATAATTTAAAGGGAATATCACGCCAACTAATCCCTTTCAAGTATGCAAAACTTGGCATATGAATATGTTTGAAGCCTCTTTTGATATGCTCCATTTTCAAGCTTTTCTTGAATAGTGCTGGAATGGAGCCCCTTTCCTCTGATAAATGGATAATGGCTCTTGAAAATAGAGCCACAAATGTAGGTAAAAGCAGTATGCCAACTAATGTACCTAGTGAAGCAAAGCCAATTATGACTCGAAATTGCTGCTCAACGAAGGCTAGCGTATCTACCCCTGGTGCGGTATCAATTAAGCCACCTGTAAAAGGCTGCTGCATCATATTAGCCAGTCTAGATACCATAACCATAACATTAAATAAGGATAAGGCTGAGGCTAATAATTTTACTCTGGCACCTGACAATCTAACTGCATAGGCTAATGTTTCAATCGAATGAATAATAAGTATAAATAATGCGATAACAATCAATTTTTCAGTTAAAATGTCCAAGTTTCTTACCCTTCTTTTCAATAATTAATCGATTCACATGTTTGTATTTTTTGTTTCCCCTCTCTTCATATTTTACGAAATCCACTGCAATATGTTCCGTTATCATCAACCCGAAGAGTGAATGTGCTCATTGATTTACCCTTATAGCAGACAGGAGTATAAGCACATTGATAAAAGCACTTGGACAATATTACTTTTTATTTGTTTGCAATGCAGCCTTTAGCGTAAATGGAATTTTTAAATATGTATACTTTATCGTTATCATTTTCATATCAGCTGCCTCCATTCTCACAGCATAATGCTGAGGCTGCTTTCCTATTGCCTGACGATCTATAAATTGACTAGGAAAAATAGTAATCTGCCCTAATTTATAAAATGTAATGTTCGGATCATTCTCCATTTCCATCTCTGCTTCAAACGGTGCAGACTTACTGACAACAAGCTCTATCTTTTCAGGTATTTTATCGTTAATAAGGACTTGCTGAAGCTGTATTTCCTGTAATCCTTTATTCTCTAGTTCAATTATTTTGACCGTTGGATTATCTTTAAGACTTGTATAAGCACTAATTGCAAGTGGCGGATTACTTTTTACATAAATGATGAATACCGCTCCCACCACAAGTATGCTAAATAAAAAAACAAATAGAATTTTTTTCATTTCTTTCCTCACTTTCCTGTTTCCCAATCAAGTATAACGATAAATTCTCTACTGGAAAACCTTGAATATCAATTTCGCCTTGGCATAATTGTATCTACTGATATGCCTTCGATAAAAAAACATTTGCTAAATGAAGATAAAAACAATCTGCCTTAGTAAGAGACAGATTGTTTTTGTAGTCTTATTTCATCTCGTATTGGAATACCGTCATTACCGACAAGAGGAATTTCAGGCTTATAAAGTCTTGCTTGTGCGACAGCATTTTGTAGAATTTCTACTAAAAAATAGCCGCGTTTTTGATAAAATTTTAATGCATGTAAATTATCATTCGTTGTGATAATAGTGATCTTTGTACAGTTATTCGCATAAGCCTGTTGTTCTACAGCTTGGACAAGTGAAGAACCAATACCTTTTCCCTCCACAGTACTATCTAGGGAAATAATTTCACACTCTTCTCCACGTAAAATATATGTCACAAGACCCGTTATCTTCTGTTGGACGTCTACGTATGCAAAGCCATCTAGTTTGCTATAGTCATAAATACCACTAGATATAACCATTTCTGTCGTTCCCCAATGTTCCTTAAAAAACTGCAATACTTCTTTTTGGGGTAATTGTTGAATCGAGATAATTGTCATTTTTTACTCCTCACTAAATCGAAATATGAAATACACCAGCTATTGCTTTTTGGATGCCCAAAAATAGGACCCATGAAACAACGCCTAATCCAATGGCAAACACAATATGAATGGATGATTTCATCGCCATGTATATCACAAAGAGCATCACCATCGTAGCTGGTAATCCAACGATCACACCAACTGTAAAACGCTGAATATGTTCGCTCGATTCACTTTGTACTGTTAGCCATATAATACTTAAAATACTAACAAGAGGTAGTGCGGCAATAATACCACCATACGTAGGAAATCTTCTGGCTACCTCGGTAACGATTCCAATAATAGCTGCAGAGCTAAGAATTTTAATAAACGTGTACATTATTTCGACACCTCGCTTAATAAATGAAATGCCTGTAAAATGGTTTGTCGTTCTTCTTCTGATAATTGCTGTAACGCATGTTGGAGTTTATGATCATCTAATTCGGTATTTTTTTTGACAATCACAAGCCCCTCTGCAGTTAAATGAAGCATGACTTTGCGTTGATCATCAATAGCTCTTTCTTTCTTCACCCAGCCATTCCGTTCCAGTTTTTTAATATGCTCGGAGGCTGTATTCTGAGAAATATTCAGTAATTCTGCGATATTTCGAACAGTAACTTCATCTTCCTTTTGAATCATCTGTAAAATTCGTACGCTTTGATGGGAAATGACATCTTCATGTGTTGTATGTAGATGATAAAAAATAGTTGTAAAATAATTATTTATATCCTGTATCATTGAATAACCTCTTTCAATATATCGTTTAGAACGATTATATCGTATAGAACGATATATATAAAGTGATTCAATTCAAATGTTATAAAGTTTATATTTTCAGATTTTTTAGTTAATCAAAGTATTTTTTATCTGTTGACAGCTCCTTTCACTTTAATTCGGATAATTTATCGCCCAATTATGTAAAATTATCGAGAATTATCTATGAGTTACCGAAAAATTTTCACAAATATACCTGTTTCACTTTATCAAATGAATTATTTTTCTTATTTCACTCATACTATCCATGTTTAACAAGAATTTAAAAAAGAGAGGATGTACAAACATGGGCATACTTAGTGGAAATCCAAAAGATGAGCCATTACATTACGGAGAAGTATTTAGTATTTGGACACATCTTACAGTAAATTATGGCTTTATCGCTGGCTATCAAACGTTTTATAATCATGCAGGTGATGAAGATTTAAGAAAAGTAATCGAAGATATCATCGACACTTGCAGAGAAGAAACAAAACAGTTAGAAAAGATTTTAAAAACTAACGGTGTTGCTTTACCACCTGCACCACCAGAGAGACCAGTAGCACGAATTGAAGATATACCCCCTGGTGCAAGATTTAATGATCCTGAAATTAGCGCTGCCCTAACTGGTGACCTTGCGGCTGGATTAGTCACATGTAGCCAAGTTATGGGTATGTCAACTAGAGAGGATATTGCACTAATGTACGCACAATTTCACACAGGTAAAGCACAACTTGGTGCAAAATTGTTACGTCTTAATAAAACGAAAGGTTGGTTAGTTCCACCACCAATGCATGTAGTTTATCCTGAAAAATAATATTAATTAAAACCTGACAAACCGTCTCCCCAGATAAACTGGGGATTTTTTTCATCCTATTTTGATTTGCAGGTTTATTTACTTAGAATGTAGGTATCAAAAATGGATATATTTTCTTGGTTTCCTATCGGAGTACGTCTACTATATTTCATCCCATCAATGATTTTACTAATTGTTGTACCATTTGTTTGTGTCGGGCTTTATGCAGCTATTTTCAGTAAAATTCTACCTTGTAAAATCTATAAAAGTCTTTTATTCCCCATTGTCCTACTAGGTTTCTTTATCTGGGCTATCCCAATGAACATGGGATTTTATGAATTTTTTAGAGGAATGTTTTAAAAGTATCTTACTTTTGTTTTCGTTTACATTGGCTTTGTTTAACTTGACGCACTCCTTATTGGTTAGGGCAACTTTCATCCCAGCTATTCATTTATTTTAATTTCAAAGACAATTCCTTTCCATAGGGAGTGATCATGATATATAAACCCCCTTATCTTCTAAATCCATGTTCTCTTTCATTATTGTGCACTTGTAAATGACGATAATTTTTTAATGTTATTATAATATTGAGTGTATCGCTCCCACTATATATATTGGTTGGCCGCAGCTGTTTTTTATTTTAAAAGGCAATAAACTATGTTACAGAATATAAATGATGTTAAGCTAGTACCTCCTGATTTAATTTCTACTACCCGAGTGATTCAAATTTTTTCTAATCAAAAAGATACTAAAAAAAATTTGGTTAAAAAATTTACGGATACTAAAGCACCTTCTGTACAAACTAATTTCAGGAGGTGATTTTCAATGGCAAACAACAATCAAAACTTTAACTCAAAAATTCCAAATGCAATGAATGTAGAATTTGGAAATGAGACGGATGTTAATCAAATTAAACAACAAATCCAACAGGCAGAAGCTAACAAAAAACAAGCTTCTGGTTCAATTAACACGTTGAACGAAGAATTCGGAAACGAGACTGATGTTAATCAAATTAGACAACAAATCCAACAGGCAGAAGCTAACAAAAAAATGGCTTCTGGTCGATTTTCAAACGAAAACAATACAAAATAAATTTTAAATAAATCATTACCTAAAACCGGCAACCATTGCCGGTTTTTTGTTTTTGCAATATACTTCCTTTTAACAAAACTTTGCCATTAATTAAGGCTGTTCGTTAGCGATTGTTGCAATTTTTTTATTTGTATTTATAAATATTAATCACCTAAACATTATAATTCTCGCTTTATGTTTCCTATTATTGAAGTCGTTACGATAAAAGTCATCTCCTATTTCCCATAATTCT
>Ga0213825_1002176_pt1 | contig 12638 bp, 10 predicted proteins | sample MC6MC0900MG_FD_179896 | JGI IMG/M metagenome (GOLD analysis project Ga0213825, IMG submission 179896) | Enriched soil aggregate microbial communities from Iowa State University, Ames, United States - MC6-MC0900-MG | ecosystem: Environmental > Terrestrial > Soil > Unclassified | place: USA: Iowa... | reverse complement strand
TTAAATCAGTAGACACGGCTAAGCATGTAGTACCGACAGCGGAGTACTGGCGGACGGGGGTTCAAATCCCCCCGGCTCCACCAAATGATCAAACAAAGACGTCCACGGACGTCTTTTTTTGTGCCTGCAGCTCATAGAAATCAATGACTTACAACGCTTTTGAGGGCCATAGAGGTTTTTTGAGTTCCAGACGGTTTGGTATCCCAGGTGGTATCCCAGGCTATCCGGTGCTATTTTTAGGATACCAAAACGGTGCCAGAGGTAGCTCTCATGCCTACTCAAGCAACCCGCCTCTCCGATCGCCAACTCAAGGCGATCAAGGTAACTGGTAAAGATTTCGTCCTCAGCGATGGCGACGGCCTACAGCTTCGCGTCAGAGCCAGCGGCTCGATGATGTGGAACTTCAATTACCGCGAACCGTTGACCAGAAGCCGTATCAACATGGCACTCGGTCCTTACCCCGACCTCTCACTAGCCAATGCTCGGAAAAAAGCTGTCGAGGCGCGCGAGCTGCTTGCCCTGGGTATTGATCCCAAGGTCCAACGCGATGAGGTAAGGCAAGCCAAGCTTGCTGAGACCGAGCACACCTTCGAGAAGGTGGCCACCGCCTGGTTCGAGCTGAAGAAAGATTCGGTAACCCCCGCCTACGCCGAGGACATTTGGCGATCGCTGACCCTTCACGTTTTCCCGAGCATGAATACAACACCGCTTTCGGAAATCACCGCCCCGATGGTCATCAAAATCCTCCGTCCAATCGAAGCTAAAGGCAGCCTCGAGACTGTGAAGCGATTGAGCCAACGACTCAACGAGATCATGACCTATGGTGTGAACGCTGGCCTGATACACGCGAATCCGCTCAATGGAATTCGTGCAGTGTTCAAGAAACCGAAGAAAGAAAATATGGCTGCGCTTCCACCCGAAGAGCTCCCAGAGCTCATGCTGGAGATTGCGAACGCCAGTATCAAGCGGACCACCCGATGCCTGATCGAATGGCAGTTGCATACGATGACTCGCCCCGCCGAAGCAGCAACTACTCGTTGGGCAGACATCGACTTTGAAAGGCGTGTCTGGACCATCCCACCGGAGCGGATGAAAAAGCGCCGCCCACACAGCATCCCGTTGAGTGATCAAGCAGTCGCGCTGCTGGAATCACTAAAGACTCACAGCGGCCATCGTGAGTACGTCTTCCCGGCAGACAGAAATCCGCGCACCCATGCCAACAGCCAAACCGCCAACATGGCGTTGAAACGCATGGGGTTTCAAGATCGATTGGTCAGCCACGGCATGCGCTCCATGGCCAGCACCATCTTGAATGAGCATGGGTGGGACCCGGAACTCATTGAGGTCGCACTAGCTCACGTTGATAAGGATGAGGTGCGGAGCGCTTACAACCGAGCCGACTACATCGAACGTCGACGTCCAATGATGGTTTGGTGGAGTGCGTACATTGAGAAAGCTGCTACCGGTAGCATGCTCGCATCAGTATACGGTCAGACCAGGGAACGGAACGTGGTACCAATTCGCTAACTCAGCTATCGGCACAAGACTATTGTCTTGGCGACAGCGGCGACAGCGGCGCTCCTCCACTGAATACGTGGCGTATGGGATGGCGACAGCGCTGCACCGTCGCCGCTTCTCCGCTCCTCAGGCAAAGTCGCTGAGCATAGGAAGGCTCCGCATTCCAATGCTCAGGGACTCAAGAACTGGCGCACGTCAACTGAAAAATGGCCTCCCTCACTCAACACCGCCACTTTCAAGTGATAACTATTGAGCCACCGGATTGCAAATTTCAGTTAATCCTCAGAGCCGACCAATTGCCGACGTCGTTGAAGATAGCTAGCCTCGGGCACATGCGCGATCGGGGCTCGGATTGGCTTGGTATCGTAAGGCATCAAACTTTCGCGCAGCGCAACATCGGATCCAATACGATCACGATCAACGCGGATAGTTAGGTCATCATTGACTAGCAAATAGCCGTTCTCAAATGCTCGATCTATCAGCAGAGAGAGGCAGATACCATTCGCAGGATCCAAACGGATAGTAGAATCTTGGCTCCAGGGTACAATGTGCGATGCAACAAGAAAGCTACGGGTTTTTATCCCAGTAACAGCACATTTATACTCATAATTTTTCTTAACGGCGTCTGAAAATGCCTTCTGGGCACTCCCTCTCACCTTTACGGTCGCCAGACTATCAGGAACTTCATAATTATTCTGCTGCATCTGCTGATTAAATGCATCCACAACTTCTGGCGAAACAACTAAGTCCTCATCGTATAGATCATCTGAATGCTGCGCTGACAACTGAGACTCTAGCAGGCTCAATAGCAAGTCCGACTTCCGCTCTGTTTCCGCGGGCAGCACAGGAGCCTGACTCCAAGCATCATGGGACTTTGCTGGATCGAAGAACAACCCACGAGCGGGGTCTTTTAGGTAGCCAACGATGGAGTTTGCAAGCGCCGGAGTCAGCTTCTCAATTGCCTTTACAGGGTCGTCGGAAGAGCTCAACTGCCACAAAGCACTCAAAACTTCGCCCGCAGGCAAAACACCCTGACTTTCAAAGTTCGACCAAGCGAGTGCTTTATTTGCAGATAGATTAGGAAGCAGATCATTAACATCCCGAGGGAGGAAATTTGTTCCAGCCCACGAAAATGCCGCCCCCGGATTTTCCAAATAAGTGCGCAAATGAAGCACGCCATCCTCGCCCTTCAGCTTAACCCCAACAAGGTATGGCTGCCCGGCGCCCTTTCCAGAAATCTTCCCTAATTCTCCATCAGCTAGAACATCGCTTACTAGAGTAGGATCACCAGGGATAGTTTCAGCCGTACTTGGACTAGGAGAAGGTGTCATTCTCCAAGCAGCAGGAGCACCGTGAATCGTCTCCCATTTCAGATGAGGTCGATCTGCTGAGCGAAAAACAAGTGACCCTGTTGTTTGCCCTCCGGGCCACTTATAGGTTAGAGGCACCGGAGAAGCATTAGGGCTCAGCGCTGGGAATACTTTTGTTATCGAATCAAGAAAAGGCTTAGTCCGATATAGTTGAATATAGTCCTTGGTATATTTAGTGCCGCCCAGGCGCCCGTAGGTAGCCCGGTGCGCGGATGATCCGTAATACACAATTATTACCCATTCAACCGGCAACCCAGACATCTACACCCTCCCAATAATAATAGCTTCAGGCGATTTGTGCGCCTCGACCTCGCGCCGACTTTGCGCCGCTAAAGAGCGATGAGTAGTGAATCTTACTATATCGGAATTTGGAAACAGATCCCTTACCGATTCAGTGTCACGGTTTGACATAACCCATCTAACACCTCGACCAGAGAGCTCATTGCAAATCTCTGCCAGCTCGATCAGATCAGGCGCCTCGAAGGTTTTTGCAGTATACTTATTAAACTTAGCCGTAGGCTCTTTTTCGACTCCAGGCCTCGAGAAAACTGGTAAATATGGCGGATCCAGATAGACAAAATCTCCAGCTGCCGCGTTTTTTATGATATCTCTAAAGTCGGCTGTTGCAATATCCGCCTTCTGTAGAATAGCACCCATAACTTTCATTGTTGCATCATCAATACTCTTGAAGCTTCGATCACCCCACGGCGCATTCATTGCACCTGTTCGCGAGTTTTCCCGCCAAAGGTGATTCCAAGAAACTCCATTCAAGTATAAGAACCGGGCAGCCTTTTCTATCAATGTAGTCGGTGCTTCAGCACGCACTTCATAATAGAAATCCTTGGAGTCTTTTTCCAAATATCTGTCTAACAGAGGACGAAGTGCTACCTGATGGTCTCTCATCGCAGTCCAGGCGGCAATGAGATGCTCATTCAAGTCAGCTAAATAAGCGCGCCCCGCAATTCTCCCAGAGCAGGCAAGAAATACTGCACCACCGCCCAAAAATGGCTCATAGTAATTATGAATAGCCTCAGGCACATGCGGTAGAATGCGCGGTAGCAGTCTAGATTTACCCCCAACCCAACGGATGAAAGGCTTTACAGGGCTAGCACCCTCTCCGATTAGCGGCAGTTGCCACTGATCAGATTTTACGGCATAATTGTCTATTTTCACAAATTCTGTTCGCCAGTTTTAAGGCCAGCGATATTCTAGCAGAATTCCTAATGTAATTAATACGATGACTTTTGATACTCACCGTCTCCGGGGCACTGCATGACTGATATACAGCTCGTTTGGCCCAATAAACACCTGACGCTCCGAGCATCTGAGGCCGACGGCTACGAATGGCTACACCCCGCAGATGCGGCTAAGCTTCCAGTTCCAAAAATCGAGCCTTTGACTAATCAGCCAATACATCCGATGTCTAACCTTCTAGCCGTGGGCGACGGACTAGATGTTCTAGAAGCATTGAGTAAAAAAACCGCCATTTTAGAAGGTGGAATTCGTCTAGTCTACATTGATCCTCCGTTCAATACTCAGGTTAATTTTCGCCAGTATAACGATACGATGGAACGATCAATGTGGCTGTCGATGATCCGAGACCGACTTCTCGCACTACGCCCACTCCTTGCTGAAGACGCAAGTGTTTGGGTGCACCTCGATGACGCAGAAGTTCACCGGGCTAGAGCCGTAATGGATGAGGTTTTTGGTGAAAATGCCTTTGTAACTTCAGTCGTATGGCAGAAAAAAACAACTAGAGACTCTCGCGCCGCTTTCTCCTCAAATCATGACACCATCTTAGTTTATGCCCCAAGCGGCCCTAAAAAGTGGAAGACATCGAGAAATCTTCTCACAAAGGATCACTCAGAGCTAGTTAATAAAGATAATGATCCTCGCGGCCCGTGGGCTAATGCTCCTTTCACTGCACCAGGGTACAGAGTAGCCCAACAGTACGTAATTATCACCCCGACCGGCCGTGAACTAACCCCTCCCCGCGGGCGTTCTTGGTATGCTACCGAACAAACCTACAGAGAACTTCTTGCGGATGATCGAATTTGGTTCCCGAAAGGTGGCGATGGCTCGCCAAGAATAAAAATTTTTGCAGATCAGCTAAAAGGTTTAGTTCCCTTCACCGTTTGGGGCTCTACAGACACAGGCACTAATGACGAAGCAAAACGCCACCTTATGGCTCTCTTTCCTGAGAAAGAAGTTTTCGACACTCCCAAGCCTGAGGCTCTTTTAGAGCGGATTATCCATATAGCTACGAACCCTGGAGAGCTAGTTGTAGATATTTTTGGCGGCAGCGGTACTACGGCTGCTGTCGCGCACAAGATGCGCCGTAGATGGGTAGTAGCTGAGCGTAATCCTCAAACAGTCACAGATTTTTTATTTCCACGCCTCCAGCGCGTAGTAGACGGCACAGACTTAGGCGGGGCAACACAGGCTTCATCTTGGTGTGGCGGCGGTAGCTTTACTGTCGTGCACGTCGCGCCACGCATTGGTAAATTACCTGCAATGCATCGCCCTGAGTTCTTAAAGAATATGCTTGCCAGACTTATTGCCACAGAAGAACTCACTGCATCCTAAGCTATTAGCCCCTCCCAGCGCAAAGGGAGGGGTCCATACCGTCGCGCTCTCATTAAGACGCCAAAGCCAACCGCAAAATACTTATCTACCTTGTAAAAATGACGAACGGTTTGTGTTCCACTAACCACCAGTTATATCCGGTGACGTCCAAAAATTTATTCGGGATATTTTTTCTCGGAATTTTGAATTGACTTAGTCATTTGGGTGGGTAATAAAGCAGGGGTTGATATCGCTGTCATGAACAGCGTTAAGTGGCTGAACCTTAGAGGCCACGCCGCTCAATGCGGTGGTTCTCCCAAGGGCGATTAGCATTCGGCAGCTCGCCCGGTCACTACCCATGTGATGGATGCTCTTACACATATAGCGCTCGTGCGCCAGACACACCGTATCTCGCTGCCCTGCAGCAACCTATTCGCTTGGCCGAATCTTGCGCCAATCTGCGCCCGTCTCTTTTTCCAGAAAAGAGACGGGCGCTCCTGACACTGCTGCAGCCCTGATCGCACATGGCTTTGCGGCATTCCCCCTCGTGACAATCGGCGTGACAAACGCCGATGTCACCAGCAACAGCGCTGTAGATGATGGTGCAGCAGACCACGGAATGGACTGCACCTGACTGACAGTCAGGCATGCCCCGGTCATCGCATTGCTGCTTGCTTGTGGCTCAGGATCTCGCGGCGCTGGTCTCGTCAGCCAGTGCAGCCTCCACCCGCCCACCGGTAACGGTGCTCAGGAGGCCAGATCATGAGATGCCCTTGCTCCTGGTCGTAAAGAGCCGCTAGTCCCGCGTCAGTGGACACCCTCACAGGCCGCAGGGGCCTTGATCCCTGATAACACTCAGCATTCTTGGCGGGATGACGTGGGGGAGAGTTCGGTAATTAATGGAGGACGGCTATGCAACTGCGCGAAGTACAAGGGCCACCACGCCCCTTGTTGGAACAGCAGATTAGGCCCCTACCCTACCCGGTCGAGGCACTGGGCGATCTATTAGGGCCTGCCGTGGAACGCATGTCCGATGTGATCGGCGTGCCCTGCGCCATGGCCGCGCAATCCGTTCTGGCCACGGCAGCTGTGGCGAGCCAGGCGCACGCCAATGTCCACCTCGACGGCCGAATCTATCCGTTGTCGCTGTACTTGCTGACAGTGGCTTGCTCGGGTGATCGCAAGAGCGCGGTGGACCAAATTGCGCTGCAAGCCGTACGCGACTGGGAGAGACAGCAGTGGATCGCCTACGGCGAACAACTCAAGGCGCACCGAGCTGCAATGAGCCTCACCGCGAAATCGCCAACCTCGAAAAAGCCAGCACAGCTAGCGCTGGGCGCCCAACCTGAACCAGTCCAACCGAGACTCCTCAGTGCTGAGCCGACCATTGAAGGTCTGGTCAAAAGCCTCTGCCATGGTTTGCCGAGCATGGGGCTGTTCAGCGATGAAGGCGGGCAGTTTTTGGGCGGCAGCACCATGAGCAAAGACAACATGATCAAGGCCATCACTCACTTGTCGACGTTATGGGACGGTAGCCCGATTGATCGGTCGCGCGCGATGGCTGGGGAAAGTCTGCGTGCCTATGACCGCCGTCTCAGCATGCACTTGATGCTGCAACCCCGCCTGGCAGACCGCTTGCTGCAGGACGCTGATATCAAAGACCAAGGTATCCTGGGACGTTGCCTGATCAGTTGGCCCGAGCGTCTGGTTGGACAGCGGCTGTACAAGGCCATCGACCTGACGCGAGATCCAATGGTGCACCTGTACCAGCAGCGCATTGCCTCGCTGATGCAGAAGCCTTGGTCACGCCATAAAGATGGTGGCCTCAACCCTGCGGCCCTGGAGTTGAGCTCCCGCGCCCGTGAGGCCTGGATTGCCATTCACGACACCATTGAATGCGAGTCCGGGGAATTCGGCGAACTGGTCAACGTGCAAGCTGCCGCAGGTAAAGCCGCCGCGAACGTTCTACGCATGGCTGGCGTGATGGCGGTGGTTGAGGAGTCGACTGTCTTGGAAGAAGTGCACATTCAGCGCGCCTCTACCCTGATGGATTACTACCTGGCCGAGAACCAACGACTGACTGAACAGGAACCACTGAATAAGCTTCGTGCAGAGGCCGATTGCCTGCTGCGCTGGTTAGTGCAGAAGAATTGGCCCCCTTTCAACATCCGTGATCTCACACGCAAAGGGCCTCGCTTTGCCCGTAAAAGCACCCCACACACCACCGCGTTGCTGGTGGTATTGATTGATCACCGGTGGCTGAACACCGACGGAAAGACATTCGAGGTGCGCCATGTTCCGCCTCACTGAGGCCGTACTCCGCTATAGGGCGCAAAATCACCCCCCGACCGAGCTACGGTGTGTCGCCACCACTTTCATCACTTTGTCGCCATGTGCCAATCCAGATACGGCGGGGGTTGTCGCCGGTGTCGCCGCTGTCGCCACTCCAACATCTGAGTCAATCGAGCTCGTTCGGCTCATCGAGCAGTTACGAGAGGAAGGGGCTCTGCTGCAACACACCGAAAATGCCCTCCTCATCCGCCCAACACACTGGGGGCAGTTGGACAGCATCAGCCCCCACTGGAAAGCCCTGCTGCTCTTTCTACAAACAACTGCAAGCGGTGAAAAAGATGGCGCTGCTCGGTCGGCGTGACGGTCGTAACTTTGGTTATGGCCGACAACTGGGCTACGCCGGTCGGCAGGCACTGGAAGATCTGTTTGCCGGCGGCCACTTCGCCACGGTCAAAGCGCACAGCGATCGCTGGCAAGCCTTCGTGCACTGGTGCCGATCAGAGAGCGGCCCAGGCTACAACGACGCTCGTCAGATCGATCGACAGACACTAGATGACTACGCTGCCTACCTGCGCCAGCAAATCCAGCACGGCGAATTGTGCATCGCCACCGCGCAAAACCGCCTCAGCAGCGTTAACCGCACCCTCGCTGCGCTGCGTGGTGATCAGGACGTGAGAGTCATCAGCCCGAGCCAGGCATTAGGACAGCACCGCTCCAACGTACGCATTCAAGCACCAGATGGCCAAGACCAACAACAGGTGCAGCGATTGCTGCGGGTGCTGGTTGAACAAAAGTACGAGCGGGTAGCCGCAATCGTCATGTTGGCCCGAAATACCGGGATGCGCTTACGCGAAGCGATACTCGCTGATCTACCTCGATTGCACCAGGAAGCTACTCAGCTCGGTCGCATCAACATCCAGGATGGTACAAAAGGGGGTCGCTCAGGAGCATCAGCGCCGCGCTGGATCAAAGTCAATCAAGAGATAGAAAAAGCACTTCAATCAGCCCGCGCTGCATCACCTGGAAGGAGCCGCAACCTACTGGCCCTAAATGAAACCTATGCTACGTTCCTGCGGCAGACTGTACTCCCTGCACGAGAAATCCTTCATGACTGCGGACTCAAAGGCTTTCACGAAATGCGCGCTGCCTACGCCTGCGAGCGCTACGAGCAAATCACAGGGAACGTAGCCCCAGTCAATGGCTGCCAACGCTATCAAGTCGAACGTAAACTCGATGAGCAGGCCCGTCGGCAAATCAGCTTAGAACTAGGCCATGACCGTATTGATGTAGTTTCGGCCTACATTGGCGGGCGGACATGAGCAAGCCATTTGATATGACATTGTTCCTAAGCGGTGTGCTGACTGGATCCAGCGCTACCCAACAGCGGCACCTACGCCAAGCCCGAATCATGCAATTGGCCATCCAACAGCGATGGCAGCGTGACAACCCCTGGACATGGCAGCTTAAGCATGTTCGCTGGTTCCTAAATGAGCATCTAAAGAACCATTCAGCTGCCAGTCGATACTATTATCAACTCACGGTTTCATTGATCGGAAAACGGATGGCGTCAATTAGCATTCGCTGAAAAATACTGATATCCGAGGCGGCCATTGCGGCCGTAGTACCATTCAACTGACACGCGACGGTATTCCATTTGGTATCCGGGCATAAAGTGAAAAATAAATTATTTCCAGTAAATCAGTCGATTACAGAATCTATTCAAATTACCCCGGCTCAAGAAAGATGTGACACGAGCCCCCACGACTCTCTTTTTCGCACCGTGTTTCCAGCCCTTTTTTCGCGCCGCTTCCTCCAAGTATCTCGCCCAGTGAACCTGCCGCATCCCCAAAAAATCCACGCCCCCCTCACCTTTTTCATTGCACCCCGCAGCTATAAATCCTACCGTGCATGTCGTTTTTGGATATGGAGGCTAAGGATATGGCCCAACTCTTCCCCGCACTCAGTGCCTGCCGCTTCGACGCCCCAGGCGAAAAACGACTCGCCGAACGACTCGAAAAAAAGCTCTCAGACGACTGGTTGTGCTGGTTCAACGTGCCAGTCGGGCCAAAAGGCCTGCAACCTGATTTCGTCCTCCTGCACCCCAAAATCGGGCTGCTAGTGCTTGAGGTCAAAGACTGGAAAATCACTTCGCTGATCTCGATGACGGCCAGCGATGTAAAAAAATACGATGACGGCCAGGAAAAAACCGTTATCAACCCGCTGGCCCAAGCCCGCAAAAATGCCTTTGAAACGGTCCAGGCATTGGAAAAAGACAGCGCCTTAACCCAGGGTCCTGGGGCTTACCGGCCTGGCAAACTCATCATGCCGTACAGCTGGGGGGTGGTCCTCACCGAGATCACTCGCAAAGAGTTCGATGCAAAGAAGCTCGGCGCAGCGATGGAAGGCACGCGGGTAATTTGCAAAGACGAAATGTACGAAACTGCAGACAGCACGGTATTCGAACAGCAGGTGTGCAAGATGCTCGTACATCAGTTCCCGGTGCACTTGCAGCCGGAGCAAATTGACCGAGTGCGCTACCATCTGTTTCCCGAGATTCGGTTAAACCCGGCACGTGCTCAGTTCGGGTTGTTCAGTGAACAAGATGCTCCCCTTCCCAGCCTGCTTAAGGTGATGGACCTTCAGCAAGAGCAGCTGGCACGTTCCATGGGTGATGGCCATCGGGTGATCCACGGTGTCGCCGGTAGCGGTAAAACCATGATCTTGGTCTATCGCTGCTTGTACCTAGCTCGCGTAGCTACCAAACCGGTTTTGGTCTTGTGCTTCAACAAAACGCTTGCCGCGCGTTTGAGCCAAGTACTGCAGCAGCACCGTCAGGACCACAAGGTAACGATCATGGGCTTCCATGCCTGGTGCCACGGTTTACTGACCAATGCAAAGCTAAGTCTTCCTGAAATGAAAGGGGCGAAGTTCGTTCAAGCATTGGAAGAAGAAGTGCTTCGGCACATGGAAAGCGGCGCCCTAGCCCCAGAGCAATACGCCGCCATCCTCATTGACGAAGGGCACGACTTTAAACCCGAGTGGTTTCGCTTGGTCGTCCATCAGGTGGATCGCGAGCGTGAAGACCTGTTGGTACTGTATGACGACGCTCAAGCCATCTATCGCGGCAAGACGACGGGCACGGCCAAAATGGGGTTCAGCTTTGCCAGCGTAGGCATCAAGGCCTCTGGCCGGACCACGGTGCTGCGTACCAATTACCGCAACACCCTAGAAGTACTCTCGGTGGCCCATGCTTTCTCCAAGGATCTGCTGAGCGCACGTGATGCCGAAGACGATCATGTACCGGTGCTTGCACCTCAAAGTGCGGGGCGTCGGGGTGAGATGCCACAGCTTTTAAGCTTCTCTCAGCCAGCACAAGAAGCACAGTGCCTGGCGATGAGGTTAAGGGCAGAACATGAAAACGGCAGAGCCTGGGAAGACATGGCGGTGATTTACCGACATACCAGTCAAGCCATCTGGGTTGAGGAGGCGCTGAAAGCGGCAGGTATTCCTTACACCAGTGCCAGGGTGATCTCTCAGCGTACAAAGCTCTATGCCGAAAACTCGGTAAAAGTCGTCAGCATGCATTCCAGCAAAGGGCTGGAGTTTGGTTTTGTGATGATCCCGCGCCTGCATGAAATGCCAGGAAAAGGTGAGGATGAGGCCGACGAGATGCGCTTGCTGTACGTAGCGATGACACGGGCAGTTGATCGCCTGGTGATGAGCCATCAAGGCCAGTCAGGGTTCACCGAGCGCCTTGGGGAGGCGGTGGCCCAGGTAAAAGCCAGCCTTTAGGCCGCTGCTTAAATCAGTACCATATTCACCATGCGTGAAGGAGCCAACGTAAGTGCCCGCCATACGGCGGGCACCTCACAACCCAGCCCCCGCCTTACCAGCTATAACTCAACTTAGCCGTAACCTCCCGCCCCGGGTTGTAATAATTCGCCGTCCCCGACCCCACCACATGCTGCTCATCAAACAGATTGCTCACATTCAGCGCAAGGTCGGTCCCCTTGGCAATCTTGTAATTCAAAGCCGCATCAAACAACGTGGTGCCATCGCTTTTCTTGGTATTGGCCGCATCCATGTAATAGGCCCCCACATACCGCGCCCCCAGCCCAACGCTCACGTCAGTATCAGGAATGCTGTAGTAGCTCCAAAGCGAGGCAGAATGCTTCGGCGCCGTGGTGAACGCTTTACCCTTCAGCGACGAGCCGTCATACAACGACCCACGCAGCACTTCAGACTCCATATACGAATAAGCCCCGATCACGCTGATGTCTTGCGTCACCTGCGCCTTGGCTTCCAGGTCCAGGCCGCGCACGCGAGACTCACCCACCGTCTGCTGCTCGATGATGCCGCTCGGCAACACCACGGCAATGGTGACGTTCTCCTGCGTCAGGTCATAAATGGCTGCAGAGAACAACGCATCCATCCCCATGGGCGAATACTTAACGCCCACTTCGTACTGCCGGCCGGTTTGCGGGGTAACGCCAACCTGTGGCGGCGAAACGGATTCCACCATGCTCACATAGGTCGACACTTCATCGTTGACGATGTAGGTCAACGCACCGCGGTAGGAGGTTTCGGAGAAGCTGTCGTTTTCACTCGAGGCGCCGCCGATGTACTCCTTGCTGGACAGGTCCATGGAGTCGTTACGCACACCGGCAGTTGCAATAACGCGGTCGTAGAACGACAGGTTCTGCTGCAGGAAAACAGCCTTGGTCGTGGCGTCATTCTTTTTGCGGGTATACGGCGAGATATCGCCCGGCACGCCGGTGAAGATTGGGTTGGCGATATCGATGGAAGGCGCCAGGCCGTAGACGGAGCTTTGCTTGGTGGTCGAGTCGAGGTACTCCACGCCCACCAGGGTGCTGCTGTCGATGTGCTCGAACT
>Ga0213825_1002174_pt1 | contig 12649 bp, 9 predicted proteins | sample MC6MC0900MG_FD_179896 | JGI IMG/M metagenome (GOLD analysis project Ga0213825, IMG submission 179896) | Enriched soil aggregate microbial communities from Iowa State University, Ames, United States - MC6-MC0900-MG | ecosystem: Environmental > Terrestrial > Soil > Unclassified | place: USA: Iowa... | reverse complement strand
CCATCAGGTGCTCGACCAATATTCCGATATGAAAAGCGTGGCGCGTCAGGATGCCAAAGGCACGCTGATTGACGGCAAACGCATCATGGACAGCATTCTGCAGGCGCATCCGGATGTGAAAGGCGTAATCTGCGGTAACGGCCCCGTGGCGCTGGGTGCGATTGCAGCTCTGAAAGCGGCAGGCCGTAACGACGTCATCGTGGTCGGCATTGACGGCAGCAATGATGAACGTGACGCGGTGGAAAAAGGGGATCTGAAAGCCACGGTGATGCTGCAGGCACAAGCCATCGCCGCACAGGGCGTGACCGACCTCGACAACTTTATTCAGAAAGGCACCAAGCCTGAGAAGCAGCGCGTGATGTTCCGCGGCATTCTCATTACGCCAGACAACGCCAAAGGCGTGCAGGACTTTAACTTCAAGTCGTAATCAATGCGGTGCGCCCGTAGATCGGGCGCCCAGGAGAATGTGATGCACAGACGACTCTGGTTACTGCTTCCTGTCGTGATCCTTAGCGGTTGCCGCATTGTGTCGCAGCAGGAGCTGGCCGACCTGAAAAATCCTCCCAATCCCAAAATGGGCAATATTGCCCAAACGTGGCAACAGAAGCTGGTACCGCAAGTTCAACATGATGCGAAGCCGGTGGCCGAGTTATTGAATGCGCTGAAATCCGCCAAAGATTTTGATAGCGCTTGTAAAACCTACGGCTATCGCAGTCAGGATGAGAACCCGTGCGTGTTCAGTGTCAACGTGAGCGGTGAAATCACGGCGGTTAACACCACGTCGCGTAACGGTCGGATGACAGTGAAAGATGTGTCCGGTGACACTGTCACGGTGCAGGTTGGCCCGATTTTTCCCGGCACGGTGTTGCGCGATGCCTACAAAGGTGCCAGCTATCAGGACTTTAACGATCAGGTGCTGTTCGGCGATTACAGTCGCGCGATCAATCAGCAAGCGGCGAACATGATGAGTGCTTTCAAGCCCAAAGTGGGTGACAAGGTGCAGTTGGCTGGCGTGTTTAGCAGCTTTGATACGCCGGAGCAGGTGCCGAATGTGACACCAGCGGCGATTACACGTCAGTAAGGAGCGGATATGCAACAGCCTCAACATGACGTGATTATTGAAACCCGCAACGTGTCGCGCATCTATCCCGGCGTCACCGCGCTGGATCAGGTCAATTACCGCGTCTATCGCAATAAAGTTAACGTACTGATTGGCGAAAACGGTGCCGGCAAATCCACCATGATGAAAATGCTGGCGGGCGTGGAGATCCCGTCATCCGGCGAGATTCTGCTGGACGGCGCAGCGGTATCGCTGAGTTCCACGCATCAGGCGGAAAAACAGGGCATCAGCATTATTTTTCAGGAGCTGAACCTGTTTCCCAATATGAACGTGATGGACAACATCTTCATGGCCAATGAGTTTTTCCAGCGCGGCGTGATCAACGAGAAGTATCAATATTCGCTCGCCAAAGCGCTGCTGGAACGGCTGGAGCTGGATGTCGATCCTTACGCGCCGCTGGCTGAACTCGGTATCGGCCATCAGCAGCTGGTGGAGATCGCCCGCGCGCTGTCCAAGGACACGCGTGTATTGATCATGGATGAACCGACCAGCGCACTCAGCCAGTCAGAAGTGAAAGTGCTGTTCAACGTCATCGACCAGCTTAAACGGCGCGGCGTCACCATTATCTATATCTCACATCGGCTGGAAGAGCTGATGGAGATTGGCGATCACATCACCATCTTCCGCGACGGACGCTTCATCAGCGAACGCGAAGTCCGCGACGCCTCGATTCCGTGGATCATCGAGCAGATGGTGGGCGACAAGAAGAAACACTTCGATTATCAACCGGCGACGCAGGGTGAAACGGTACTCAGCGTCAACGGGCTGACCGCGCTGCATCAAAACGGCGGTTACAAGCTCAATGATGTCTCTTTCTCGCTGCGAAAAGGCGAAGTGATTGGCATCTACGGTTTGCTGGGCGCCGGGCGCACCGAGTTGTTCAAAGGGTTGATTGGCATGATGCACTGTCAGTCGGGCAGCGTCAGTCTGAACGGCGAAGCGCTGGAGAAGCGCAGTTTCCAGCAGCGACTGAAAAAAGGCATCGCGCTGGTGCCGGAAGATCGTCAAACCGAAGGCGTGGTACAGCTGATGTCGATCACCGCCAACATGACGCTCAGCGATCTCAGCCTGCGGGGTTTCCGCCGCTGCTGGCGCAAGCTCAATCCGCACAACGAGCAGCGCCGTGTGGATGAAATGATTGGCCATCTCGCCATCAAGGTCAGCGATCCCGAGCTGCCGATCACCTCCTTAAGCGGCGGCAATCAGCAAAAAGTGGTGCTGGGCAAAGCCCTGATGACCGGGCCGCAGGTGGTGCTGCTGGATGAGCCCACGCGCGGCATTGATGTGGGGGCAAAAACCGATGTTTATCACCTGATTGGCAACCTGGCGCAGCAGGGATTGGCGGTGATGTTCTCCTCGTCCGAACTGGATGAAGTGATGGCGCTGGCTGACCGTATTCTGGTGATGGCGGATGGCCGCATCACCGCCGATTTACCGCGCGCGGCGGCCACGCGCGAAGCCCTGATTAGCGCCTCAACGCCACATGATTGAGCCCGCTGGAGAGTAAAACGATGAATCAAAAATACCTGATCTATATGTACCTGCTTAAGGCGCGTACCTTTATTGCCTTGCTGATCGTGGTGAGTTTCTTCAGCTTTATGGTGCCTAACTTTCTCACCACCTCCAACCTGCTGATCATGACCCAGCATGTGGCGATTACCGGCTTGCTGGCGATTGGCATGACGCTGGTGATTTTGACTGGCGGCATCGATCTTTCGGTGGGGGCGGTGGCGGGCATATGCGGCATGGTGGCGGGTGCGCTGCTCACCAACGGCGTACCGCTGTGGGGCGGCAACGTACTGTTCTTCAACGTGCCCGAGGTGATTCTGGTGGTGGCGCTGTTCGGCGTGGCGCTGGGATTGATTAATGGCGCGGTGGTGACGCGACTTGGCGTAGCGCCGTTTATCTGTACGCTCGGCATGATGTACGTGGCACGCGGCGCCGCGCTGCTGTTCAACGATGGCAGCACCTACGCCAACCTTGTCGGCACGCCAGCACTGGGTAATACCGGCTTCGCCTTGCTCGGTTCGGGTTCGATATTGGGCGTGTATATCCCGATATGGATGATGCTCGGCTTCCTGCTGCTGGGGTTGTATCTGACGCGTAAAACACCGCTGGGTCGTTACATCTATGCCACCGGTGGCAACGAATCGTCGGCGCGCCTGGCGGGTGTGCCGATTATCAAGGTCAAAGTGTTTGTCTACGCCTTTTCCGGCTTGTGCGCCGCGCTGGTCGGTTTGATTGTGGCGTCGCAGTTGCAAACCGCGCACCCGATGACCGGTAACATGTTCGAGATGGACGCCATCGGTGCCACGGTGCTGGGCGGCACGGCGCTGGCGGGTGGACGCGGTCGCGTTTCAGGCTCGATTATCGGTGCTTTTGTCATCGTGTTTCTCGCCGATGGCATGGTGATGATGGGCGTCAGCGATTTCTGGCAAATGGTGATTAAAGGCTTAGTGATTGTCACTGCGGTGGTGATCGATCAGTTCCAGCAAAAATTACAAAGTAAGGTGGTGCTGCTGCGCAGACATGAAAAAAAGCAGCAATCGGCCGCCCTGCCTGAAGCGACACATGGATAACAGGAGGCAATATGACACGCGATTTTAGTGGAAAGACGGTGGTGATTACCGGCGCCTGCCGCGGCATTGGCGCGGGCATTGCAGCGCGCTTTGCCCGCGACGGGGCGCGTTTGGTGATGGTGTCGAATTCGGAACGCGTCTTCAGTACCGCGCAAGCCATCGAACAGCAGTTTGGCAGTGAGGTTCTGGCGCTGCAGGTCGATGTTACCGATGAAACGGAGGTGCAGCAGCTTTATCAGCAGGCGGCTGAGCGCTTTGGCAGCATTGATGTGTCGATTCAGAATGCGGGGGTGATTACCATCGATCGTTTCGATGCGATGCCCAAAAGTGACTTCGAGAAGATCCTTGCGGTGAACACCACGGGCGTGTGGCTGTGCTGCCGGGAAGCGGCGAAATATATGGTGAAACAGGGCAGCGGCAGCCTGATCAACACCTCGTCCGGTCAGGGACGGCAGGGTTTCATTTATACGCCGCACTATGCCGCCAGCAAGATGGGCGTGATCGGTATTACTCAAAGCCTGGCGCTGGAGTTGGCGCCGTGGCATATCACGGTGAATGCCTTCTGTCCGGGCATCATCGAGAGTGAAATGTGGGACTACAACGATCGCGTGTGGGGCGAGATCCTCAGCAGCGATAAAAAGCAGTATGGCAAAGGCGAACTGATGGCCGAATGGGTGGAAAACATCCCGCTTAAACGCGCAGGGCAGCCGGAAGATGTCGCTGGCTTGGTGGCTTTCCTCGCCTCTGACGATGCGCGCTATATCACCGGGCAGACCATCAATGTGGATGGCGGTTTGATTTTCTCCTGATAGTTCGCTTTTGGGTCGCCATTGATGGCGTCATGCTAAACACTAAGCCTCATGGTCGCACCTTCCGTAGCGGCGTGATTCATCGCGCAGTGAATTGCGTAATGCCGATCAGTTAAGCGCTGTATCAAATCTCCGTACCTTCCGTAGCGGCGCGATTTATCGCGCAATGCATTGCGCCGCTACAATGTGCGCGCTCAATGATTTGAGAGGTTATCTCTTGATGGGCAAGCAGGGCACAACACATTGCGTCGCCTGCTTACCTACATTCTGATTTTTCGTTTTCTGCCTTAATCGAAACCAGACATGTCCGGCACTTGCATCAGAATATGCTAGGGTAGACTTATGCAGTTTTGTGAGCCACCTCTAATTCTGAACCGGGTCGAACCCTATTTTTAGCTATGTTATTTACTTTGTTATCACCTAAAAGCGTGCGTTATCTCTCTGGTTTTTCACTACTTGCCGCATCCGCGCCTGCGCTGGCGTTGATCTCTGACACTAAACTCGCCGATGCGCCGTTTAGCGATCCCACACGTTTCCAGAAAATGGCCGATCAGTTGCCTGCATTGGGTTACCAGGATGAAACGGAAGCGTTCAACAAAAAACTGGCGACCATTGCCAAAAGCATTGGTGAAGCCAGCCAGAACAGTACGGACGACAATGCCCTTGGCCAGCAGGCGGGGCTGTGGGCCTTTAACCATTTCCGCGATGAAGTGGGCAATCGACTGGTTGATGAAGGCCAGTCGCTGTTGTCACCGTATGGCAATGCTCAAATCGATTTCAATGTGGATATGGAGGGCAATTTTGCCGGCAGCGGTGCTTCGCTGCTGACACCCTGGGCGGATAACTATCGCTACCTGACCTTCAGTCAGGTCGGCTTTCATCAAACTGATGATGGGCTGGTCGGCAATGCTGGCCTCGGGCAACGTTGGGTGGCAGGAAAATGGCTGCTGGGCTATAACGGTTTTGTCGATCGCATGTTCAGCAGTGGCCTACAGCGCGCCTCGCTGGGTACCGAAGCGTGGGGCGATTATCTGCGCTTCTCCGCCAACTACTATACGCCGCTCTCAGGCTGGCAGGATCGCAATCCCTTCCAGCAGCAGCGCATGGCGCGCGGCTATGATTTCACCACCCAAGGCTATTTGCCGCACTATCGTCAACTCGGTGCTTCGGTGAGCTGGCAGCAATATCTGGGTGATAACGTCGATCTATTTAGCTCCGGCAATCGCTACCACAACCCATCGGCGTTGACCTTTGGCGTCACCTACACGCCGGTGCCGCTGGTGACCTTATCTGCCAGCCATAAAACCAGCGACAGCGGTGAGAGCCAGGATCAGCTCGGCTTGCGTCTCAACTATCGCTTTGGCGTGGCGCTCAGCCAGCAGCTGAGTCCGGATAACGTAGCGGCTGCGCACTCACTGCGTGGCAGTCGCTACGATAACGTGACGCGCAGCTATACGCCGGTGCTGGAATATCGCCAGCGTAAAACGCTGTCGGTGTTTCTTGCTACGCCGCCGTGGCAGCTGAATGGCGGAGAAAGTTTGCCGCTGAAATTGCAAATCCGTAGTACCAATCCGATCGCTAAAGTGATGTGGCAGGGCGATACCCAGGCGCTGAGCCTGACGCCGGGAGCCAATCCCAACGATCCGCAGGGTTGGAGCGTGATCCTGCCCGCGTGGGATAGCTCGCCGGGTGCGCACAACAGTTATCGCTTGTCGGTGGTGTTAGAAGACAGGAAACAGAATCGCGTCACTTCGAACGAAATCGTCCTGCAATTGCAACCGCCGTTCTCACTGGATCAGGGCGATGATGATCGCTTTGATTTGATGGCGCCCTGAACATCATGCCACGCTTGCCGCCTTATTTTGGCGGCAAGCGTGGCCGCGACCTTATGCAGAAGTGCGTAAATACTTGAGAATGGCTCCTCTGGCCTGTGTAATATGGTGGCTGATTTTCAGGAATGGATTCTTTCTGTATGCCGTCAGTTCCCGTCCCGTTGGTAACGCTTTTTATATTGTTTATCTTGTTACTCACACTCTATTTCCGCGATCGCCAATACTATCGCGGTGCTATCCGTTTTCTTTTCGCCTGTATTTTATTGTTGGCCGTTGGCGCGCTGCGTTGGATCTGGCCTGCTGCATCACTGATGCTGTTAAGCATTTTGTTAGCAGCACTATTGCCAGCGCTGGCGTGGCACTGCTTTAGCAGCCTTACTTCCAGCAGATTCTCTTCATGGCAACTCGCACCGGCAGCCATCGTCCTCTTAGTTACTCAATGCTGGCCCCCAGCCACCGACGTAGCCTTATTTGTTCTCTATCTAAGTTATGGGGCAGCCTTGATTAAGGTAAGCGCTCAAGATGGCGACCAATTCATTTTCACACGAATTGGTGAGGCGTCCTCCGCCGCAAAAATGGCGATTGCCGCTGGATGTTTTCTCTGCTTCTCAGGCATCACCGATTTACTGGTCACGTTGGAATTTATCTGGCACGACGGCCAGTTTATGCCGCTAATGATTGCGATTCTGCAAGGTTTAATGCTGCCGTTTATGGCATTGGCCATTGTGCTGGCAGCCAAAACACGTCCGGAAGTCGAAAATTCTATCTCAATGCCCCCACCCAGCGATCCAAAATCGTCACAAGAGCATATGGCGCTGTGTCATCAGCTTGAGAATCAGTTGCTAAAGCAGGCACTGTTTCTCGACAACAATCTGACGCTGAACCTGCTGGCACGTAAATCTGGCATTCCGGCACGCCATATTTCGCGTGCCGTGAATGCCACGCATCACAGTAATGTTTCGCAGTGGATTAATGGGTTTCGCATCGCCCACGCGCAACATCTTCTGCAAACCACTGATTTGCCCATCACAGACGTGATGATGGAATCAGGCTTCTCAACCAAATCTAATTTTAATCGCGAATTCCTGCGCATTAGCGGGATGACGCCGAGCCAGTTTCGCCAGTAGCAAGATTTAAGGCGCCACTAAGAAATGGGATAATGCGGTTGATAATGTCTTGATGAATGGCGGCACGATGAAGAGTACCCTGATCACTGCATATGATTCCTTCCCCCGGTGAAAACGTGTCAATCAGCGCTGCGGCATTGGGCTTGCAGCGTTGCATAAAGCTGAAGTGGGTTGCACCCCGAATGCGCGTATAGCTGACCATGTTTGAGGGCAGATACTCAGCAAGGTAACCAGATTCCATACTGGCGGGTAAGTTAGGCGAATCGTCCTGCGCGGATAACACCAATACAGGCACGTTGATTTTTGCCAGGCTTGCAGGCGTGAATCCGCGCGCCAAGCCCAAATCGAGTAATACTACCGCTTTAATATGCAGATTACGCTGGCTGGAATCGAGCCAACGTTGGCTGGCGATATTGGCAATACCCAGTGTTTCAATCAGTTGACAGTCGGAATGCTGGGATCGGAGTTTACAGTCGTTAATAAAATCAGGTGAGGAAAACTGACCGCCAGCGAGTTTCAGCACCGTCCATCCCCCCAAAGAGTGCCCAACTGCTGCAATTCGCGAGTCATCAATTTTTCCGGCTAATTGGCTATTGCTCAGCAGCACATCCAGCACGTGATCAATATCCTTCGGACGCAACCACAGTTGTTGTGCAGCTTGTGGACTGTGGTTATCAGTGGTTGTACCGGGATGATCAGGCGCCGCAACGATATAGCCCTGCTTAGCCATTGCTGTTGCCAGCCAGTTCAGATTGCGCCAACTGCCGCCATAGCCATGAGAAAGCAATAATAAAGGATGTGAGTTGGTAGTTGGTTTGGCATTCCGCAAAACCTGCTCGCCATAAAAAGCGGCATTTTCACCGATAATTTCCACAGTTCCTTTCGCATCCGTTGGATACCAAAAAGAGGCATTCACCGGTCGTGGGCTGTGTGGTTGCAAAGTGATTTGGCGAAAGCCGACATCGGCATGTGCCAGGGATAATGAGCATAAGGCGGAACATAGGATGATGAATAACGGGTACATAATGGACGCTCTCCTTGAATAATAGGTCGCGGAGATAATTAGTCATTTCAGTATATTAATGCGTCCTCGAACACGATCGAGTACTGGGTTTAGCATAGAAAAAGGGCAGCTTTCGCTGCCCTTTGCGCATATTCAGCCGACACTAGCCGAACAGCCATGAGGGTATTGCCACTTAGAACTGGTAAATCAGACCCACAGCGGTGACATCATCAGAAGCGATGCCCAACGCATTATCATCTTTCAACAGGTTGATCTTGTATTCAGCATACACAGACATGTTTTTGTTGAAGTAGTAGGTTCCACCGACAGCGACGTATTTGGTGAGATCGACATCACCAATATTTTCAATCTCTTTGCCTTTCGATGAAACATAGCCGATTGAAGGACGCAGTCCGTTAATGAACTGATACTGCGCAACGGCTTCAAAGTTGACGGCTTTGTTAGCAAAGCCACCAGTGATTGGGGTTGCGTTGAGCGTTTCGCCGTACATGGTTGCCAGGTAAATCTGGTTAGCATCGTATTTCAGGCCCGCAGTCCAGTGCTGTGCTTTCTCGCCTTCGCCACGTAAGGCCTGGTTCTGCGTATTGGTACGATCCAGGCTCGCGTAAGCGCCAACCAGGCTCAGACCGAAATCGAAATCATAAGAAGTGGAGAGCGCGAAGCCATCACCATTCGAACGGCGTACGGCAACGTTTGCATCGTTACGATCGTTTTTACCTTCGTACTGTGCAGCAACGTTCCAGCCTTTCACCAGACCGAAGAAATCTTTGTTGCGCCAGGTCAACACGCCACCTGAGCGGCTGGACAGGAACCCATCAGAGTAACCTTGATCGCCACCAAAGAAGGGCAGCATATCGGTGTAACCCAGCACGTCATAAATCAAACCGTAGTTACGACCGTAATCGATCGAGCCGAACTGACCAAACTTCAGGCCAGCAAAGCCCAGGCGGGTTCTGTTACCGCTGTTGGCATCGCTGCCTTCAGAGTTGCTCAGGCTGTACTGGTACTGCCATTGACCGTAGCCGGTCAGTTGATCGTTGATCTTGGTTTCGCCTTTAAAACCAATACGGGTATAAGACGAGGTATCACCATTTGACCCTTCGTTATCGGAGAACAGATGCGAGACGTTAATTTTGCCAGTCAGGTCCAGCTTGTTGCCATCTTTGTTATAGATTTCGGCGGCCTGAGCCGAAGAAAGTCCCAGCAGTAAAGGCATCACTGCTGCCAGTAAGGAGCGCTTCATCATTTAATTTTTACCCTGTGATATTTTTTAATTTTGTCCCCATCTGCGGGGTGAAAAGAAAATGACACAAAAGGTTCAAGATCGACAGTGCAATATATGTAACTAAATATTTCTCGTTAACTTTTTGTGTGATTTTTAATCTTAAATTCCATTATGTGGAATTTTGTATTGGTTAAACTTATCCATAAGACAACATGTGTAATGATGATTTTAATATTTATCTGTATGATTTTATTGAATAACCTTAAATTTAAAGATGCGTAAATAAAATCAGTAGCTTGTTCGTTAAATAGCACAAGCCTATGCATTATTGTTCAATAGCAAATATCTGAATCCAGCTAATCATTAGCAGGATAATTATCGGCTTCATGGCTTTGTGTCCTTTTATTTCTGTTCTGATAATAACCCTGGTCACAAAATGTTATTTAGCTTTTCGCTTAACAATGAACTGGCGAAATAATATTCAATTCAGTGAGGGAAATGTTAAAACCCGATTAATTCGCGCCATGCTAAATTTGCACCGCGCTAACACTTTCCTGCACCAATCAGGCACATTGCGCCCCAAAAAAGTGCGTTTATCGCATTAATTTGGCGAAATATTTCCTGCCCGATCACAAAAGCAATATTTCATTTTGCCGATGCATAAATCCGCTAAATAAATTACTGCTATTCAGCCTGCATCAGACTGATATTCACTTTTTATGCAATTAAAGTGAATATCAGCACTTGTTAAGTTATTGATATTACGTAGTGATAAGACGGTTATGCATTTTTGCGGCTGGCTGGCACGCTATCTGCAATATACAGTAGAGCTGCCACTTAACATTTTTAACAATTTCAAAACAAAAGGCTTCACCGGGTGTGGAGCAGGAGAAAGGGCTATGTCACTGCAGGTTTCACGTCAGAATTTCGATCAATGGATGATGCCAGTTTATGCACCCGCGGCTTTTGTTCCGGTCCGCGCGGAAGGTTCAACGCTGTGGGATCAGCAAGGCAAAGAGTATATCGATTTTGCCGGTGGCATTGCGGTTAACGCATTGGGACATGCGCATCCGGCGTTGCAGCAGGCGCTGATCGAACAGGCCGGCAAACTGTGGCATACCGGAAATGGCTATACCAATGAACCGATCCTGCGTCTCGCCAAACAGTTGATTGATGCCACTTTTGCCGATCGCGTGTTCTTCTGTAACTCCGGCGCTGAAGCGAATGAAGCGGCGCTGAAACTGGCACGTAAAACCGCACACGACCGTTTCGGTGCTGAGAAAAATGGCATCGTTGCTTTTAATAATGCTTTCCACGGTCGCACGCTGTTTACCGTGACAGCGGGCGGACAACCGGCCTATTCCCGTGATTTTGCGCCGCTACCGCCGGCGGTCGAACACGCTAATTTCAACGATCTGGCCTCGGCGGCCGCGCTGATCAATGACCAAACCTGCGCGGTGATCGTCGAGCCGATTCAGGGTGAAGGCGGCGTCCTGCCAGCCGATCCCGCTTTCCTGCGCGGACTGCGTGAACTCTGCGATAAACATCATGCGCTGCTGATTTTTGATGAAGTGCAGAGCGGCGTGGGTCGCACCGGTTCGCTGTATGCCTATATGCATTACGGCGTGACCCCGGATGTATTAACCACCGCCAAAGCGCTGGGTGGCGGCTTCCCGATTGGCGCGATGCTGACACGTGAAGATCTGGCGCAGGTGATGGGCGTGGGCACGCACGGCACCACCTACGGCGGCAATCCGCTGGCGGGCGCAGTCGCGGGCAAAGTGATGGAGCTGATTAATCAGCCGGAATTTATGGCCGGCGTGGCCGAGCGTCATCAATGGTTTGTTACGGCGTTGCAGGAACTGAACAAGCGTCTGCCGGTATTTAAAGAAGTGCGCGGGTTGGGTCTGTTGATTGGCGCCGTGCTAAACGACGATTTCGCCGGTAAAGCCAAACAGTTCAACCTCACCGCGGCCGAAGAGGGCGTAATGGTGCTGATAGCAGGTGCCAACGTGGTACGTTTTGCGCCAGCGCTGAACATCAGCGAGCGCGAAGTTAAAGAAGGTTTGGCGCGTTTCGAACGTGCCTGTGAACGCGTGCTCAAAGGAGCCACATCATGATGGTGATTCGCCCCGTCGAACGTGACGATCTCTCGCAGTTGTTGTCGCTGGCGGGTAAAACCGGGGGTGGCTTAACCTCGCTGCCCGCGGATAGCGAAACGCTTAAAGCCCGTATTGAGCGTTCGCTGCTCACCTGGCAAGGCGCGTTACCGCCTGCCGAACAAGGCTATGTGTTTGTGCTGGCCGACAGCGAGGATAATCGCGCCGTCGGCATTTGCGCCATCGAAGCGGCGGTAGGTTTGCAGGATCCCTGGTACAACTTCCGCGTTGGCACACAGGTGCACGCCTCAAAAGAGCTGAACGTTTACGCCAGCCTGCCGACGCTATCGCTGAGCAACGATCACACCGGCAGCAGCGAACTCTGCACGCTGTTCCTCGATCCCGATTACCGCGATGGAAAAAATGGCCATCTGCTGTCGAAATCGCGCTTTCTGTTTATGGCTAACTTCCGCGACCGCTTTATGCAACATGTGGTGGCGGAGATGCGTGGCGTCAGTGATGACAATGGCCACTCTCCATTCTGGGACAGCGTCGGTAGCCGCTTCTTCTCGATGGAGTTCAGCAAAGCCGATTTCCTGAGCGGCACCGGTCAGAAAGCCTTTATCGCCGAGCTGATGCCCAAACATCCGCTCTACATTCATTACCTGTCTGAAGCGGCGCAAAAAGTGATTGGCGAAGTCCATCCGAAAACCGCGCCCGCGCGTGCGGTGCTGGAGGCGGAAGGTTTCCGCTATCTCAACTATGTCGACATCTTCGACGGCGGCCCGACGCTGGAGTGCGAAATCGATCGCATTCGTGCCATTCGCAAGAGTC
>Ga0213825_1002173_pt1 | contig 12651 bp, 8 predicted proteins | sample MC6MC0900MG_FD_179896 | JGI IMG/M metagenome (GOLD analysis project Ga0213825, IMG submission 179896) | Enriched soil aggregate microbial communities from Iowa State University, Ames, United States - MC6-MC0900-MG | ecosystem: Environmental > Terrestrial > Soil > Unclassified | place: USA: Iowa... | reverse complement strand
GAAACAAATGCTGTTGAGAAAGCATTATGTATGCCACCGGCAAAGAAAACACTGATCTGTTCTGGATGATCCTCTTTTAAGATGCGTTCGATCTGTTTTTCCCAGAGCACAGTGCTCGAAAGAGGTCCTACGTGGCCACCGCATTCGCGACCTTCGAAAATAAAATTTTTGGCACCCTCCTTTAGAAACATGTCGAGCAGGGCAGGAGATGGTACGTGTAGAAACGTTGTTATGCCTGCTTTTTCAAATACCTTAGCCTGTGCAGGTCGACCACCGGCAATCAGTACAACGGGAGGTTTGGCTTCCAGGATATAGGCTGTCTGTTCTTCACGCAATTCCTGTGGTGCAAAGCCTAAGATACCCACTCCCCAGGTTTTGTTTCCGGCGAGTTGTTTGGTTTCTATAACCAAGGTTTTGGCCTGTTCACCACGGAGCAGGGACAGGGCAACAAAGGGAAGTGCCCCAGCTTCCGCTACGGCATTAGCAAAAGCAGGGACATCGCTGACACGGGTCATGGGACCCTGTGCGATCGGATAACGTAGGCCTAGTTGTTTCGCTAATACATTGTCACGGTCAATCGGCTGTAACGCTTTCGCCTGCTTTAAATGGCCGTACATGGCTTCCTTAAATCCGAAAATAAGCTTTTTCAGTGTTCTGAAATCTTCATAAAGATCAATGGCCAAGGAAATGTCTTGCCCCATCGGGATATAACTCGTAGCAGGATTCAGGTCGGTAAAATACGTTCTGAGTTCGGCCGTGTCAACTTCATCCGATAACGTCGGCGAGTTTGGTCGCACCAGCACGCGATGGTCGGCAATGATCTTGGTTTCCGTCCCGTTTAATTTTCCACAGAGCGTTTTGAAGTCCTGGGGAACCGAACATTCCGGAAACAGTGCAAGTTGGCTGTCCAACACAATTCCAGTGGCACCGAGGGATTTTGCGGCAGCGGCGGTATGCAGACCTATGCCGCCCTGTACCCATACAGGTATGGACTGGATTTTTTTGATAATCCGTTGGAAGAGTACAAACGTGGATTCGTATCCAACGAGACCTCCAGCTTCATTTCCTTTTATGATAATTCCTTTTGCGTTAAGCTGTTCCGCTTGTATGGCTTCTTCCAGACTGCTTACCTGATAAATTATGGACAGGTGCGGAGCTGTGGGAGCTGGGGTGCCAAAAGGAAGAATGACAGTGCTTACTTTCTCCGGAATTTCAAGGGATAGAAGTTTATCATTTGGAAAATAAATTCCATAAGTAAATCTAGCAGTCTGATCAAGTTGATTCAGTGCTTCCTGAGCGCTAGGTAAGTCGTGTCCCAAACTTAATACGGGAAATGCACCCGCTTGATGGAGTTTGGGCATGAGATTGACGTCAGGCTTTTCAAAAGGCGTTAATCCAATAATGGTTAAATTTTTCATGCATTGATGATCTTGAAAATATAATAGCAGGAGATCCCATAACAAATATCAAAATCTTAGTGGTTTTGATAGGAGGGTTGTTATGGTAGAATAAAAGTAGTTAATTTCTATTATATTTTTAATAATAAAGGTAATTTGATAATGATTTTTTAACAAAAAAGTAGTAAATGCTTGAGTATTATTAACCAAAAGGCTACAAATTTATTGAAATTCAACCTGAGGTCGCTTTTTTGTGCTGTGTTTTGAGAAAAATAAATATTTATTTTATGTTTGAATAACTAAAGGGATAATTTTATCTCATAAAGCTTTTTGAGTTATGTTTTATAACAATAGGTTGTCATTTTTGATTTTTACATTATGTTATGCACGATCCTTTTTTGGCCTCCGTAAAGCGAATAAAGCTTTTTGGAATGTAATTATCCTGCTTCGCATATTGGTTTTATATTTAACTTAAAAGTTAAATATAAATAATCGTTAATATCTTTCAATAGATCAGCTGATTACTTTTATTTTACATTTATGCTTGCAAAGAATGCTTAATAAGCGTATATTTGTGCCACACAAAACAAAGGTGATACCTTTTCGGGGTGTAGCGTAGCCCGGTATCGCGCCACATTTGGGATGTGGAGGTCGTAGGTTCGAATCCTGCCACCCCGACTGAAAAGCTCTAACGAAAGTTAGGGCTTTTTTTGTTTCCAGGCAGGACGAGATCCTGCGTCTTAAGGAGCTACAAGGTTCGATCCAAAGGGTTTAGGGTAGTCTTTGGGCAAGGGGGGACTGAGCCAATACTGCCACCTGACTGAAAAAGTGTGATGTACATAACTTTTTTTTCATAGTCAACAACCAATATAATTTTCCATCTTGTTGAACAATACATAATCCACACCGTAGGTTACGAGATTTCACCTTTGGGTGAGCGGTTTATTCAACTGTTGGAAGCCGAGGAATAGCGATTAAAGCTGATATAAAATAGACCGTTGTGCGATCTTTAATAATGGGGCTGCCCAAGTGCAGCCCCATCGATTTGATCTTCTTTACTGTATGGCTATAATACCTTATTCTGCTTCAGAAACAACTTATAGTTGTCCTGATGTTCGAAATAGGCAACCTGACCTTCATTTCCGATAAGGACAATGTAGGCCTTTGCTTTATCTACTTTTGATCCAGTATGTGGATCTATGGCATAGCGTACGTTCTCATCTTTTGGGATTCTCTCTTTGCAATTTTCGCAACAGCCGTAATAGATCTTTCCATCCAAAGGTACTGCCAGTTGCTTTTTGCCCATAAATTCGTCATTGACCATACAGACCATATCCTGTGGCACCTGTTGTCCTTTTTCATAACCAAATTGCTTTTGTTTTACAGATGGCTCAGCTGCATTGTTGTTTGTGTTTTCAGGACTGCCACAGCTTATTGTCAGCGTAATTATTAAAGCTGAAAATAGCATTGATCTTAAAATTTTCATGTATTTTTCTATTTAATAGGTGTTCCTTCTGTGATTTCTTCGTTGGCCATTTTTATCAGCTGATCGCTCTCCATGAGTTCGCCGAAAACTTCAATTTTATCATTGAGTATTCTTCCCTTTTTTACAGGAATAAATTTTGCGCTTCCAGCGGCATTTTTGATGACATAGATTCCCATGTTGCCTTCGACCAATGCCGAACGTGGTATAAAGAAAGTTGCTTTGCTGTTTTTAAGCTGAACCTTTGCTTCGGCGACCATAAAAGGTTTAAGATCCGGATCGTTATTGACAAAGTCTGCTTCAAACTTTTCGGATCGTAACTTCAGATCCAGCGTACCGCTTTTTCGGGTTATTGTTGCTTGGAAGTTCTTCTCAGGAAGTGCCCTTACCGTGAAGTTGACGGTGTCACCTATGGCTACATAGGGAACATGTGCTTCCGGAACCGATAGATTTAAACGGAGCTTAGATGAATTTTGGATGACAAGCAAAGGTGTTCCACCCATGGGGCCTACATAGGCGCCGATATCTGTATTTCGGGATGTAATGATGCCACTGAAGGGTGCCCGGATAATTAAATATTGATTGATATCCTGTATTTCTGTATAGGCGGCCCGAGCGGCTTTTACACTGGCTTCGTCCGAAAGTTTTTGTGCGGTAATCTGATCCAGGGCATCGCGGGCAATAGCGCCCTTAGTCTGGTTTGCCCGAAACATACGATCGTAATTGGCTTTTGTTGCGGTATATATCGCCTCTTGCGAAAGTATTTTGGCCTTTGCATTGGCTATTTGAGCCTGCAATTCGGGTGCTTCCAGTACCATTAGTATCTGCCCTTTGTTGACCTGCGAACCAATATCTACATGAATTGTCTTGACATAACTCTGCACCTTTGCAAACAATGCGGTCTCCTGATCAGGTTTTAGTTCGCCCGCCAGTTGTAGTGGAACCGTAGGATTCATTTTGGCAATCGGAATGGTCATCAAAGGCATAGATCCCATTTTCGCGGCTTTTGGGTTTTCCTTTGTGGCGTCGTTGTTCTCTTTTGTATTTTGGTCGCATGCGCTAAATAATAGTGCAATTGCTGGTAATATGATTGACTTAAATTTCATAAAGAATTAGATTTTTGTTTTAACAAAATGTATGCTTTCCTCATCTTCAGGGTCCAAAGAAGGCGAGGTCGTTGTTGCTTTGTGCTGTATCCATACAAATACCAGCGGGAGGACGATCAGTACGGAGAAGGTTGAAAAAAGAAGACCTCCGATAACAGCGCGTCCTAATGGCGAGACCTGGTCTCCACCCTCACCAAAACCGATAGCCATCGGTAACATTCCCGCAACCATGGCGATTGTTGTCATGATAATGGGACGGATCCGAAGCTTGGTGGCCTCAATAGCGGAGCTTATTGCATTCTGGTTTTTCAGCCGTAGCGATTCTGCATTATTGATTAATAAGACTGCATTGGCGATCGAAACACCGACAGACATAATGAGTCCCATATAAGACTGTAAGTTGAGTGTCGAACCGGTTAATTTTAATAGTACCAAAGCCCCTACGATGACAAAAGGAACTGTGGAGAGAATAACGAGTGATATCCGAAAAGACTGAAAAGTTGCTGTAAGCATCAAAAAGATAACGACAACGGCAATCAATAGACCTGTAGCGAGATTACTCATCGTCTCATTCAATACAGGTGCCATCCCTGCGACTTCAATATTGATACCTTTTGGTAATTCACCCAACGATGCAATAGCGGCTTGAATGTCCTGTGAAGCCTGTCCCAGATCTTTTTTATGCAGATTTGCGGCAACCGTAGTGTAACCCATTGTTCCTAAATTATAACTTTCACCAAGTTCTTTGGTTGCCGTAATTGTTGCGACATCACCTAGAACGGGACGGTCTGCATTCTTAGAAAGTGTTAAATTCTCCAGTTCTTCTTTACTGTTTAAAATATTTTGTGGTGTTTGAACCTGCACATCGTAGGCAATTCCCATCATTCCGCCAACCCAAAAATTCTTATTGGTATAGCGTGTGGATGCGGTAGCGGTGATCAGTGACTTTGCGATATCCTGTGCATCGAGTCCCAGTTGTGCCGCTCTTGTCCGGTCGATATTAATCTGTAGGGCTGGATAATCCATGGACTGGGGGATCTGCTGGTCGCGCAGGTAGTCGATCTCCTTTAGCTTTCCGAGAAGTTTTTGCGCATACATGCGATTCATCTTTTTCATCATCCCTGAGATCCGGATCTCGATAGGCGTATTGGTGCCCTGACTTAGTATTTTCTCGGTAAGTTCAATGGGTTCGAAAGAGAGCTGTATTTCCGGCATTTTTTCTTGAAAGTACTTTCTGAGTTCATCCTTTAATTCATCCGAATTACCTTTGAGTTTCTTCAATGCCACCTGCATCAATGCTTCGTGTGGCCCGGCATTGTATAAATAAATTGGGCTAACGGCGAAAGTAGAGGGGTGCTGACCGATAAAAACCGATGATATGGCAATATTATCAGGTCCGACTTTTTCCTTCAAAAAGGTTAGAAACTGCTTTACTTTTCCTTCAGTTACTTCTATACGCGTACCTTCAGGGGCTTTTATCCGTACCTGAAACTGGCGGGAATTGACTGTGGGCAATACATCCTTACCAATTCCCTGATATAAGAAAAAGCATGCTACCAATGCAAAAATCAAACTTAAGCTTACGATTGTCTTGTGTTTGGCGACCAAATTTGACAATAGATGCAGGAAGCGCTCACGAAAACGATCAAACCAGTTTTTCTTATGTGCTGGATTATGACATGTTTCGGGATCATGTTTCATCATCCAATTGGCCATCACGGGTACAAAAGTCTGCGACAATAAAAACGAAACGATCATCGAAAATCCGATCGCCAGTGCAAGCGGCATAAACAATGCACCGGGAATACCGGTCATCATAAAGGCAGGAGCAAATACGGCCAGAATACAGAGCATGATCAAAAGTTTTGGAAAAGCAATTTCCTTACAGGCATCCCAGATCGCTTGGGCACGCGTTTTTCCCAAGGCAAAATGCTGGTGGATATTCTCGATGGTCACCGTACTTTCATCGACCAATATTCCAATAGCTAATGCTAGTCCCGATAAGGACATGATATTAAGGGTCTGTCCAAATAGCTTCAAAAATAAAATGCCAGAAATAATCGAAATGGGAATGGTCATAATTACAATCAGTGCTGCCCTGCGGTCGTTCAGAAATAGAAGCACCATCAGACCGGTGAGGACAGCGCCCAGAATTCCTTCGATAACCAAGCTTTTCAGGGCATTGCTGATATAGACCGACTGGTCAAATTCGTACGAAATGCTGACATCGTCAGGCATATTTCGTTGGATTTCGGGCAAGCGTTCTTTAAGCTTATTGACAACATCCAGGGTCGAAGCATTTCCTGCTTTAGCGATATTAATATAAACCGATCTTTTTCCATCAATCAGGGCATAACCCGTGGCGATATCAGCACCATCTTTTATGGTTGCCACATCCCGAATGTATACATTGTCTACCGTGTTTTTAAAGATTGGAATTTCCCCCAGTTCTTCTATTTTCTTTACCGTATTGTTTGTCGGTGTCAGATAGTTTTTGTCACCGATATACACATTTCCGGAAGGAGAGGTGATGTTATTTCTACTGATTGCTTCAACAACCTGCTCCGGAGACAGGTTGTGCGCCCGCAGTTTGTAAGGATCTATGTTTATTTCGATTGTCCGTGGGCTTCCGCCAAAAGGTGGAGCGGTTGTCAGTCCCGGTATCTTTATTAAGAATGGTCGGGCACTGAAGTTCGCGATATCCTGTAGTTGATTATTAGTTTTCGTATTGCTACGAAAGACCAACTGGCCGACAGGCTGGGAGGAAGCGTCAAAACGGATGATGAATGGTGGTGGCGCGCCTGGAGGCAAAAATACCTGCGAACGATTGGATAGTGCATTGATGGTTGCAATGGCTTCTCCCATATCAATACCCTCATAGAAAACAATTTTCATGAGTGTCAATCCTTGGGTGTTTTTTGATTCTATACTCTTAATACCATTGGTAAACAGGAGCATGTTGACGTACATTTTGGTGAAATAACCTTCCATCTGCTGTGGGGTATAGCCGTTAAAAGAGTGGGCAACATACACGACAGGCAGGTCCATTTCGGGTAAGATATCTACCTTGACATCTTTGGTTGCTTTGATACCAAAGAATAACAGGCCAATGACAATAACCATAATGGAAATTGGTTTTTGCAAGGCAAATTTGATGATATTCATAAAGGATAGATTTAAGAATGATGAATGAAAATATTGAAATCACCCTGTGCGGCGGCCAGCAATAGTAAGGCCTGCCAAACATTATTCTGTGCAATTTCATAGTCGATCTCAGCTCTATTTAAACTATACAATGCCTGGGTATAATCAACCAGGGTTGTCAGGCCATTTTCATACAATGCATTATGCTGTTTGTAAGCAAGACCGGCAGCGGACAATTGGATTTCGGTTTCCCTGAAATTGTCAATGGCATTTTTTAGCTGAGAATCGGCGAGGAGGGACTGCGCCACAAAATCTTTTTTATGTTTTTCATATTCTCTCTGGATCGCCTGGGTATATAGTTTTTGCTCCCTGTTTTTGGTATTAAAACGGAAGATATTAGTCAGGTTCCAGCTGAATGAAACGCCAAGCAGATAGTTTGCTCGGTTTATACCCACTCCTTTAAAATAATTTGAAGAGTATGCTGAGTTATCCTGCATATAGTTCCAGTCGAAGCCGGTGCCACGTCCTTGTAGTACGCCGAAAGCCGAAACAGAAGGCATACGATTGGATTTCAGCATCTCCTCGGTTTGTAAGCTCTCATTGATTTTGCTATTTTGGAATAGCAGGAATGGATGTTTTTCTACGGAAGCTTGATGCTGTACAACTGTCCTGTTCGGGATGCTGGTATTATAGGTCGTATCCAGTTGATATGTTTTAAAATCATCATTTAACAAAATGGAGAGTTGTTTTGAGTACTCCAGTTCCTTGTCGTAGGATTTGATCTGAAGGGATTTTGCATTGGAAACTTCCGCTTTGGCCAATTGGGCGTCCACTTCGGCGATCAATCCACTTTCCGCTCGGGCGGCAGTCATTTCATAAAATACCTGCGCGCGGTCCAGATTTTTTTCCTGAACATATTTTATTCGTTGACTAGCCAGTAGATTCAGATAGGCGGCACTTGTTTTTATTTTGTGCTGAAAAACTTCCTGTGCAAGATCGGCCTCGGTTGTCTGTTCCTTTATTGAACCAAGGAGCACCTGATTTTTGATCCTTCCAAAGGTGTATACATTCCAGTTGACATTGGCAAAATAGAGCGATCCAAATGCGGCATTCCAATTTTGCTCCGCTAGGGGCATGGATGTTGCACCCGATGCAAGACCACCATAGGCATACATAGGACCATGTTGGGCATTTATTGTTCCAAAGCTCTGCTGTGCTGCTAAGGTGAGGTCTGGAAGATATTGTTGTTTTTGAAAGACAGTATGCTGTTTTGCTGCCGATGCAACAAATTGCTTTGATTTTATTTGGTCGTACTGTTCAACGGCACGTGTGAGGGCATCTTCGAGTTTTAAGGTCTGTGAAAAGCCATGTAGGCTCATTCCCCAGATTACACCCAGTGATGCAATAAGTTTTAATTTCATCGAAAATAAAATTTGTGAGTAGACATCAAGAATTAAGGCGGTACCAGTTTAGGCACCACAAGCTTTTACAAGATGTGCGCTATCAAATTCGATAAGTACAATGAAGGATATAGAGCGGATTGCTCCAGATGGGGCTTTTTAAGGATAGATAAGTGAGGTTTTTGTCGTTATCGCTATTGACAAAAGATATATCAAATAGGGCACCCAGCAGTTGGTTGGGTATCGCCGAACCCCAGAATTTTACTGAAAAGTCAAAGTGAGATTGCTTTTTTACGCTGTCGTTGAGTTTGACCAGTTTGGACTGATGTTTACAGCAGTCTTTCTTTTTTTCGTTTAATTTCTTGTCCTTTGAAGAGCAGATCGGGCAAGGTTTATTGTTGTCAGGGTTTTCAGTATTCGTCCAGCTGTACAGTTTTACAGCTGTTCCTTTGCAAATATGCTGGTACTGTGTAAGGCCTAAGGCCAATACCGAATATATTATGGAAAGAAAGATGACGAGTAATTTTTTCACCTGTTTTTAATTTATCTGTTGAATTGCCGGTAAAATCGCCAGCATCATAGGGGTGCTAGACAAATCGCAATGGCTTTACGTATCAGTGATGCAAATATATTTTTTCTTTTAAAGGCTTATTTGTACTATTTCATCAAAGTTTTATAACATTTATAGTCCTATTATTCATCCCGCAGGCTATCAACGGGATTGGCTATTGCGGCCCGAAGCGCCTGCCAGCTTACTGTAACCAGTGCAATGCAGATTGCAATCAGTCCTGCCGCGACAAACATCCACCATTGGATGTTAATGCGGTAGGCAAAGTTTTCCAGCCATTTGTTCATAATCCACCAGGCAATAGGCGAGGCGATGAGTAAGGCAATCAGCACTGGTTTCATAAAATCTTTGGAAAGCAATGCCACCACACCCGATATCGAGGCTCCCAGTACCTTGCGAATTCCGATTTCTTTATTTCGTTTGGTTGCTGTAAATGAGGCCAGTCCATATAACCCCAGGCAAGCAATAAATATGGCCAATCCCGCAAATAGACCAAGAATTCTTTGCTGCCTGATGTCTGTTTTATAAAGGATGTCAAACTTCTGATCCAAAAAAGTGTATTCAAAGGGATAAAGTGGAGCTGCTTTATTGAATGCGGCTTCGATTGTTTTCAATGCAGCGGGAAAGTCATTCGTATTCAATTTTATAACTACTGTTCGCAGGTCGTCGGATGGCGAAATAACAAGTGCATCCATGTTTTCTTTCAGGGAACGGAAGTTGAAATCGTCCACGACACCAATGATGGTTCGGCGTGAAGAATCCCGGATCGTATTTCTTATCCATTTACCGATGGCTTGTTCGGGGGTAAAACCAAGCTGTGTTGCTGCAGTACGGTTAATGAGTACTGCTTTGGTGGAGTCTGTTGGATATTGCATGGAAAAATCCCGCCCAGCAAGTATCTTCAGGCCTAAGGTACGGACAAATCCAAAGTCGGTAAATTCCGTTCTGGATTTCCATGACTCAGTTTCCTTTCTCTCCACCTCAAAGTTATGGCTATCGAAAAAGCCCCCCGGTTCGCCGGACATGAACGAAACTGAGGCAATGTTGCTGTTGCTCAGCAATTCGTTTTTGAATGTATGCATGTTGCTGTACAGTTCACTATTATCCAATGGAATCACTATGCTTTGCTGATTATCATATCCCAACCCTCTTTCTTTTACATATTTCATCTGTTTTGTGATGATGGTGGTTCCGATAATAAGTAAAATGGAAATGCTGAACTGTAATACCACTAAAATCTGACGAAACAACGCTCCACCCTTGCCTAATTGCAGTTTACCCTTCAATGCCTGGATCGGAGAAAAAGTCGATAGGTAAAAAGCCGGATAACTTCCTGCCAATAATCCAACTACAAAGATAATGGCGACCAAAAAGGCATATATTGGCCAAGAATCCCAGGAAACCGTCAATGTGTATCCTAAGAGCTGATTGTAAATTGGCATCAGTAGTTGTAATATAGCAATGGAGAGCAAGCAAGATATAAAAGTCAATAGGAGAGATTCACCTATGAATTGATAGGTCAGTTGTGTGCGTTGTGCACCGAGTACTTTTCTCAGGCCGACTTCTTTTGATCGGTCCACCGCTCGAATGGTGGAGAGGTTCATAAAATTGATACAAGCGATCACTAATATCAGGATAGCGATGGAAAGAAAGATATATACGACTTTTTTGTCTCCATGTTTTACATCGTCGAATTGGCTGTGGGGTTCAAAATAAATGTCATCTAATGGCGTGAGCGAAAGATCGAATTTAATGTTCATGAGATTGGAAACTGCTTTCATGTGTTTATCCATAAACTGTGGAAGCTTGCTTTCGAGCAGTTTTTTATCCGTATGCTCACCGAGTAGGACATATGTAAACATACTGTTGTTAATCCAGCCTTTAAACCACTCCTCTTTAGAATAGTTGGCGAGCGGTATGACCAGGTCAAAATCCAAATGTGAATTGGTGGGGACGTCTTTTGCGATACCTGTAACAGTAAGCTGTTTGTTTTTATCTAGCTTCAGCACTTTGCCCATCGGATTTTCATTGCCGAAGTATTTTTTAGCACTTGTTTCCGTGAGCACTACGCTAGCGGGATTCTGCAAAACAGTCTTTGCATTTCCCTTGATCAGGGGAAGACTGAACAGATCAAAGAAATCGGCATCCACAACATAGAGTTTTTTCTCATTGAACGCAATATTATTAAAGGAAAACAATCCATTGGTTGGCATCACTCTTACTGCTTTCTTGATATCATCAGGATAATCTGTTAACAGTGCTGTGGCATAAGGGGGAGAGAGGTAAGGTACGCGCTCCTTCGAACTGTTAAAGCCACGCATTACCCGGTGAATCCGGTCGCCTTGGATATGAAATTTGTCCACACTGAATTGATTCACGATAAAAAGAAATATCATCAGGCACACCGTGATCCCTATTGTCAGGCCGAGAATATTGATAAACGAAAATACTTTATTTTTTTGCAGATTTCTCCATGCAATTGTGAAATAGCTCTTTATCATACTTTTTCTCTATTAGTGTCTGTGTTTTAAACTTATGCTCATCAACCAGTCCGACGAAACCGGTCATTCAACTATGGTATAAAATACGTTGTTCAATATTCAGACATTTTCAAATAGATTGCCAAATAGGTAAGTGTCTTTTAATGAGTATGTTGATTTGTTTTTTATTTTGTTGACTGTTCATATTCGAACACCAGTTATTCATATTCGGACAGTTAAACAACTCCGTTTTAAAGGACTTACGTCATGTTGATAATTAGAGTTTGGTATAATACTTGTAAATGTACCCCCAAAAATAAATTATGAGCATATTAAAAATGACTTTTAAAAATTGGATGCTGCTGTTGCTTGGAGTAATTGCGGTGGGAATGACGTCTTGTAGTAAGGAAACTGTTGATAATATTGGCAGGGATGCTGCACTGAATATAATCCGTACCGGAAATTGGGAACGCTGGACTAAAACTGTTGCAGGAAATAGCGTTGGTGAGTTAAATGTGACCCGTGAAATGATGGAGCAGGGCGAGACACTTAATTTTGATAAAGATGGTGCCTGGCATAAGAAAAAAGATAAATCTGCGGTAGCTTACGACTACAGTATGCCTGATTCAAAAACAATGATTTTTGATGGTGTTGAATATAAAATTCAGGAAAATATTGTTTCTACAGTATCGAAGCTTACACTGGTTAATCAGCAGGGGGCGATTAAAACCACCATGGTAATCAAAAGAAGTTGGTAATCTAGACGAGATCAGATGGTCAGTAGCTAAATCTAAAATCTGCTGACCATTTATTTAAGGACTTTTCGTTTATAAATATATTGTTTATTGGTTTTTTTAAAATTATTTGTCAATATATCAGTTGGTTAAGCGTGTCGTTGAAAATAATTTTGAAAACAAAATATTTTTAGTGTACTTTTGTGCCACACAAAACAAAGGTGATACCTTTTCGGGGTGTAGCGTAGCCCGGTATCGCGCCACATTTGGGATGTGGAGGTCGTAGGTTCGAATCCTGCCACCCCGACTGAAAAGCTCTAACGAAAGTTAGGGCTTTTT
>Ga0213825_1002172_pt1 | contig 12654 bp, 9 predicted proteins | sample MC6MC0900MG_FD_179896 | JGI IMG/M metagenome (GOLD analysis project Ga0213825, IMG submission 179896) | Enriched soil aggregate microbial communities from Iowa State University, Ames, United States - MC6-MC0900-MG | ecosystem: Environmental > Terrestrial > Soil > Unclassified | place: USA: Iowa... | reverse complement strand
AAGAGAAAATGAGCGTATTGGAGGACTTACAGATGAGCAATATTTTTGCTGTCATTTTGGCTGCAGGTCAAGGTACACGTATGAAGTCCAAATTATATAAAGTGCTCCATCCAGTATGTGGGAAACCAATGGTACAACATGTGGTGGATCATATTCAGACGTTAGATGTGAATCGCATTGTAACGGTTGTCGGACATGGTGCTGAAAAAGTGCAACAACAGCTTGGTGATAAAAGTGAGTATGTGCTGCAGGCTGAACAACTAGGTACAGCGCACGCTGTGCAACAAGCAGAGGCCATTTTAGGTAATGAAGAAGGTACAACATTAGTTGTATGTGGAGATACACCACTAATTCGTCCTGAAACGATGCAAGCTCTATTCGAACATCATCAAGCAAAGAATGCTAAAGCAACTATTTTAACTGCAATTGCTGAAAATCCAACTGGCTATGGCCGTATATTACGTGGCAGTAACGGACAGGTGGAGCAAATTGTTGAACAAAAGGATGCTTCAGCAGAGCAGCAATTAGTAAAAGAAATAAACACAGGCACATATTGCTTTGATAACAAATTATTATTTGAAACATTGAAGCTTGTGAAAAATGATAATGCTCAAGGTGAATACTATTTACCAGATGTCATTGAAATTTTACAAAAGCAAGGTGATATTGTTGAAGCATATGTCACTGATGATTTTGAAGAAACACTAGGTGTTAACGATCGCGTGGCTTTATCACAAGCCGAGACATTAATGCGTACAAGAATCAACGAGAAGCATATGCGGAATGGTGTAACAATTATCCATCCTGAAACAACGCATATTAGTGCAGATGCAGTTATTGGGCGTGATACGGTGATTCAACCTGGCTCAATGATTGAAGGTGCTACTGTGATCGGTGAAGATTGCATTATCGGGCCAAACACTCAAATCATAGATAGCCGCGTTGGTGATCGTACAACTATACATTCTTCAGTTGTCCGTGAAAGCGCTATTGCAGAGGATACTGCTATTGGGCCATTTGCTCATATTCGACCACTTTCAGACATCGGTAGTCATGTCAAAATTGGTAACTTTGTAGAAGTGAAGAAAAGCAAGCTAGATAATGGCTCGAAAGTTTCACATTTAAGTTATATTGGCGATGCTGAGATCGGTAGTAACGTCAATATTGGTTGTGGTTCCATTACAGTAAACTATGATGGAAAAAACAAGTTCAAAACAATTATTGAAGATGATGTATTTGTAGGATGTAATACTAACTTAGTAGCGCCAGTGAAAGTTGGAAAAGGTTCATTTATTGCAGCAGGTTCTACAATTACAAAAGAAGTTCCTGAAGATGCACTTGCCATAGCTCGTGCAAGACAAGAAAACAAACCGAATTATGTAAGCAAATTAAATTCAAAATAATTATCAACTAAACAGGAGGCCATCATGCCGTATCATTATGCAAACTCACAATTAAAAATATTTTCACTTAACTCTAATAATCCATTAGCTCAAGAAATTGCGCAGGAAATGGGCGTAGAATTAGGTAAATCTTCTGTTAAGCACTTCAGTGATGGAGAGATTCAAATTAGCATTGAAGAAAGTATTCGAGGTTGTGATGTGTTTATCGTGCAGTCTACTTCTGCACCTGTAAACGAACATTTAATGGAGCTTTTAATTATGGTAGATGCAGTTAAACGTGCATCTGCTCGTACAGTAAACGTTGTAATGCCTTATTATGGTTATGCACGCCAAGATCGTAAAGCAAAAGCGCGCGAGCCAATTACAGCTAAATTAGTGGCAAACCTACTTGAAACTGCTGGTGCAACACGTGTTATCGTATTAGATTTACACGCACCTCAAATCCAAGGTTTCTTCGATATCCTAATCGACCACTTAATGGCAGTACCATTACTATCTGATTACTTCAAATCTAAAGGTATTCCAGGAGATGAGATCGTTATTGTTTCACCAGATCATGGTGGGGTAACACGTGCTCGTAAAATGGCTGAACGATTAAAAGCACCGATTGCAATTATTGACAAACGTCGTCCGAAACCAAACGTTGCGGAAGTGATGAACATTGTTGGTAATGTTGATGGTAAAGTGGCAATCTTGATTGATGATATTATTGATACAGCAGGTACAATTACAATTGGGGCAGATGCGTTACGTGCTGCTGGTGCAAAAGAAGTTTACGCTTGCTGTTCACACCCTGTATTATCTGGTCCAGCAATTGAACGTATTGAAAACTCTGCTATTAAAGAATTAGTGGTGACAAATACAATTCAGCTTTCAGACGAGAAAAAATCTCCAAAAATTACAGAGCTTTCTGTAGCTAAATTAATGGCGGATGCTATCTCTCGCGTTTATGAAAATAAATCTGTAAGTACTCTATTTGATTAATAAATATTGTAAGTAAAAGACCAATCTACTCTTTGAGTAGATTGGTCTTTTCTATATAAATTGGACACTATTTCATCAAGACGAAGAAATAGATGAGTGTTTTATGTGTGAGCCTTCTCACAAAGGGGTATAATAATAATGTGTCTTAATAATATTTACTCTACCTTAAACAAATAGAGCTAAGTATTATCATAGCCTACAACGAATTATTGTTGAGGCGTAAATAATTTTCTTGGAAGGGGAATAAAGAAGTATGAGTACAGTATTAAGTGTTACAAAGCGCGAAACTGGGCATCGTTCAACATTAACCCAACTTAGAAAAGGGGGAGCCATTCCTGCAGTTATTTACGGCTACAAAGTAGATTCAACCCCAATTTCTATTGCTGCAAAAGATTTTAAAAAGTCCATTCAAAAAAATGGGCAAAATAGTGTGTTTTCGCTAGAGTTAGAGGGGAAAAAGGTGAATGCTGTTGTGTCAGAGATTCAGCAATGTTCATTGAAAGATGAAGTAAATCATATTGACTTTTTAGCCATTAATATGGCGGAAGAGCTAGAAGCTGATGTCCCGATTAAATTACTTGGACAGTCAGTTGGTGTGAGTGAGGGCGGTATTTTAATGCAGCCTAACTTAGAATTAAAAGTTAAAGTAAAGCCAACAGAGTTACCCGAATCAATTGATGTGGACATTTCATCGTTGAAAATTGGGGAATCCCTAACAGTAGCAGATATTCGCGATGCTACACCTGTTGAAATTATTAGTGAAGATGATTATATGTTAGTAACCATTGTGGCGCCTGTTTCTGTAGAGGAAGAGACTACAGAAAATGAAGAAGGGCAAGAGTCAGTATAAAAGTAAATACGCTTAAGGCTAATAAGAAGGCTATAGCTTTCTTGTTAGCCTTATTTTTTATGCCTTTTAACAATTGTACAAAATGCTTTCTAGGCATGCTATATGGTAAAATAATGACTATTAGATTTGAAAGAAGAGAGGTACTTATGAAAATTATCGTTGGTTTAGGAAACCCAGGTAAACCTTATGAGCATACAAGACATAATATTGGCTTTGATGTTATTGATGCGTTAGCAGAAAAATGGGGAACACCTTTAACAAATTCAAAATTTAACGGGATGTACACAACTGTACATCGACCAGAAGGAAAGGTTCTACTTGTTAAACCATTAACATATATGAATTTATCAGGGGAATGTGTTGGTCCTCTAATGGACTATTTTGACATAGAGGTAGAAGATTTAATTGTCATTTATGATGACTTGGATTTAGAGACAGGTAAATTACGTCTGCGACAAAAAGGGAGTGCAGGTGGTCATAACGGCATTAAATCATTAATTCAACATTTAGGCACTCAGGAATTTAATCGTATTCGAGTGGGCATTAATCGCCCGCCAGCGGGCATGAAGGTAGCAGACTATGTCTTAGCTAAATTTTCGAAGGAAGACCAAGTTCTTATGCAAGACGCCATTGTAAATTCTGTAAACGCTGTTGAAGCATCTCTTTCAAAGCCGTTTCTTGATGTGATGAATCACTTTAACGCAAGCAAATAGATGGAAGTAATAAAATTTCTGTTAAAGTTTTTGGATAATTGGCATGGTGTAAGGTGAGTAATGAACTGCCTTACACTATTATTACAGCTAATATTTGTAGTGAATAGTCTTAGCTACAGGTAAAAATTAATTCTCTAATTTTCAAGTTATTGCAATGAGGATGACAGTGAAAAGTGCATAATCCTTTTTATAAATGTCTATACTTTAAGTAGAAAGTTGCTTAAAGGAGGATGATTTGGAGATGTCAGTTCGCTATCGATGTCGGCATTGTGAAGTAGAAATAGGGACACTACCATTTGATGCAGATGATACAATTCGAAAGCTGCATATTTTCGAATTGGGAGAAGCGGATGATTATGTTGAGAAAGATCAACATGGTCAAACGACTGTGCACTGCATTTGTGAGCAATGTGAGGATTCGCTGAGACAATATCCAGATTATCACGCACTCAATAAATGGATTCAATAATTGGAAGGATGCTTTGACACACTTATGTGTGTTCAAGGCTTTTTCCATTTCATAAAACAGCCATTAATAGAGATATGTAAAATAACACTAGAATAATAGAAATAAAAATATAGAATTTATGCTGAAAGGAGCTTTTGACTGTGGAGGTTTTACGACAGCTTGTGTCGCAAGATAAACATATTACATCATTTTTAAAGGAAATTCAGAGCGGTCAAACTGCATCACAGCTTATAACAGGTTTAACAGGAAGCGCACGCCCAGTAATGGTTGATGTGTTATTTGAATATGTAAAGAAGCCAATCTACATTATCTCTCCTAATCTATTGCAGGCACAAAAAATGGTGGATGAGCTTGCTGGACTATTAGGCGAGGAACATGTTCACTATTACCCTGCGGATGAATTTATTGCAGCTGATCTTTCTGTGGCTTCACCAGAACTTCGCGCGGAGCGAATCGCGACGCTCGATTGCTTAGCTAGAGGGGAGAAAGCCGTATATGTAATACCTGTGGCTGGTCTACGTAAAATAATGCAACCAAAAGAACACTGGCTACATTATTTTTTACAAACCGCATTAGGCGAAGATGTTGAAATTGATAAATGGTTGCAAACGTTAGTTGAGATGGGCTATGTACGGAATTCAATGGTGACATCACCTGGAGAGTTCGCATTACGTGGGGGAATTTTAGATATTTATCCACCTTATTTAGAATCACCAATTCGTATTGAATTATTTGATACAGAGGTTGATTCCATACGAACATTTTCAGCAGATGACCAACGTTCTATTGATAAATTACAAAAAATTCGTATTCTTCCTGCTTCTGAGGTCATTCTTACGAAATCAGAAAGACAGGCATTAGCAGACCGTTTAGAAGTGGCATTAGCAGCCAGCCTAAAGAAGGTGAAAAAGCAGGAGACGAAAGAACTTCTGTATCAGCATATTCAATATGATATTGAGTTGCTACAGCAAGGAAATTTACCTGATTATGTAAACAAATATGGCTCATTATTATACGATAAAACAGCCTTTTTGGGAGATTACTTTGAATATGATGGTATTGTGCTTTTTGACGAACTTGGACGTATTCAAGAGGTAATGGATGCATGGGAACGTGAAGAGGATGAATGGTTTTTATCTTTAATCGAAGAGGGAAAAATGGTTCATGATGTCAAACCTGCCTTCTCATTAAAAGAAATATTGGCGATGTTGTCACAACAAAAGCTTTCATTTTCATTATTTTCGCGAACATTTGCAGGGATTACGTTTACTAAAACAACCAACTTTTCTTGCAAGCCAATGCAGCAATTTCATGGACAAATGTCCTTGCTTCAAAGTGAGGTTGAACGCTGGTTACTTGGCAAATTTACAGTTCTCATCATAGCAAGGGATAAAGAACGAGTGAAAAGAGTTCAGCAAATGCTTGAAGAATACGATATTCATACAGCGATAGGTGAGCCAACAGAACCTGGTATTTATATTGTAGATGGTGGCTTGTCGAGTGGCTTTGAATTGCCTCTGCAGCGTTTAGCGATTGTAACAGAAGACGAGCTCTTTAAACAGCAGGCAAAGAAAAAAGCACGCACACAAAAAATGACCAATGCTGAACGTATTAAAAGTTATACGGAAATTAAGCCAGGTGATTATGTTGTACATGTTCATCATGGGATTGGTAAATATATTGGTGTAGAGACATTAGAGGTTAATGGTACACATAAGGATTACCTGCATATTCGATATCGTGCAGACGATAAATTATATGTACCCGTAGAGCAAATAGACTTAATCCAAAAATATGTGGCGTCAGAGGATCGAGAACCAAAGCTACATAAATTAGGTGGAGCAGAGTGGAAAAAGGCGAAAGCGAAGGTATCCTCTGCTGTACAGGATATTGCGGATGATTTAATAAAGCTGTATGCAAAGCGTGAAGCAGAGAAAGGGCATGCTTTTACACCTGATAACGATGACCAACGTAATTTTGAAGCGATGTTCCCCTATGAAGAAACAGAAGATCAACTACGTTCAATTGTTGAAGTAAAACGAGATATGGAACGTGAACGCCCTATGGACCGCTTAGTCTGTGGTGATGTAGGCTATGGTAAAACAGAGGTAGCCATTCGTGCCGCATTTAAGGCTATTCAAGATGGAAAGCAAGTGGCATTCCTTGTCCCTACAACTATTCTAGCTCAGCAACATTATGAGACTATTCGTGAGCGCTTTCAGGACTTTGCCATTAATGTTGGATTGTTATCTCGCTTCCGGACGAAAAAGGAGCAAACAGCTACATTAAAGGGCTTAAAAGAGGGCCGAGTCGATATAGTTATTGGAACACACCGTATTTTATCTAAAGATTTAATTTTTCAAGACCTTGGTCTGCTAATTGTGGATGAAGAGCAACGCTTTGGTGTGACGCATAAGGAAAAAATTAAGCAGTTAAAGACAAATGTCGATGTCTTAACATTAACAGCTACACCCATCCCAAGGACACTTCATATGTCCATGGTAGGGGTCCGAGATTTATCTGTTATTGAGACGCCTCCTGCTAATCGTTTCCCAGTTCAAACATATGTGATGGAGCACAGCGGGGCATTAGTACGAGAAGCTATTGAGAGGGAAATGGCACGTGGCGGACAAGTATTTTATTTATATAATCGGGTAGAGGATATGGCTCGAAGGGTTGAGGAGATTCAAGTGCTGGTCCCTGAAGCACGGATAGGCTTTGCTCATGGAAAAATGACTGAGTCAGAGCTAGAATCCGTAATTTTAGCCTTTTTAGAGGGCGATTATGATGTGCTTGTTACGACAACGATTATCGAGACTGGTGTCGATATACCGAATGTAAATACATTAATAGTCCATGATGCTGATCGCATGGGCTTAGCACAGCTCTACCAATTACGCGGGCGCGTTGGACGTTCTAACAGAGTAGCTTATGCATATTTTATGTACCAACGCGACAAAGTTCTGACAGATGTAGCGGAGCAACGTTTACAAGCAATTAAAGAATTTACAGAGCTTGGCTCAGGCTTTAAAATTGCGATGCGAGATTTATCTATTCGGGGCGCAGGAAACTTACTTGGAGCGCAGCAACATGGCTTTATTGATTCAGTTGGCTTTGATTTATATTCACAAATGCTTCAGGATGCCATCGCGGAACGTCAAACAGGCGTGAAAAAAGAAGAAAAGCCAGATATAGAAATTTTGCTGAGTATTGATGCTTATATTCCAGACGCTTACATTCCAGATGGTTATCAAAAGATCCAAATGTATAAACGAATTAAAGCCATGGATCAGGTGGAGGAGTATGACGAAATCATGGAGGAATTAGAGGATCGATTTGGCGATCTTCCAATTGAAACAGAGCGTTTACTTCGAATAGCACGAATGAAAGTTTGGGGCTTAGGTGCGGGAGTAGTATCTGTAAAGGAGAAGCAAAAACTTATTACAATACTATTGTCAGAACAAGGGACGGCAAGTGTCGATGGCAGTAAGATTATTGAAGAATCGATGAAATTCGAGCGTGCTGTTGGTTTTGGTATGGATGGCATGCAGTTAAAATTAACAATAGATGAACGCAAGAGTGGGAAATATCAACCCTTTGATATGTTGGAAGAGCTAATGCAAATTATTGATAAAGCAAAAAAGCAGCCATAGTAGTTAAGAGGCTAATCTTATCTTTTACCGTAAAAGATAAGATTAGCCTTTTTCATGTTGCTTCAGTAATCATCATCTCTAACATATTTGCTCACAGGAATAATTGATTTTTTCCAATATTTTTTATGAATTAATTATAGAAACTTATTCCTTGGGTAATCTAATAAAGAGTTGATTGATGTAATACCGTTTTTTGAAAAAAATTGATTGATGGTTGTGAAATCCTTTTTCTTCAGTTTTTGCATAGATTGCTCAAATAAAAACCATACTATCATTGAATTAAAATTTCATTGTAGCGAAAGCGAGGCATTAGAATGAAGGCAACAGGAATTGTTCGTCGTATTGATGATTTAGGGCGTGTAGTTATTCCAAAAGAAATTCGTAGGACGCTACGTATTCGTGAAGGCGACCCGCTTGAAATTTATACGGACCGTGAAGGCGAAGTCATTTTAAAGAAATATTCTCCCATCAATGATTTGGGGGAATTTGCAAGAGAATATGTTGAAACACTTTATGAAACGATGGGCACACCAGCATTTGTCACTGACCGTGATGAAGTAATCGCTGTTGCAGGGATAGGGAAAAAGGAATATATAAATCGTCGCATTACGTCCTTTGCGGAAAGCTTTATGGACGAACGCTCCACAAAAATAGAAAAAATGGAGACAACGATTGAAATTGTCCCTGGACAATATGAGCAAGTAAAATCATATTGTGCGACACCTATTATGGTGAATGGTGACCCAATAGGCTGTATTATCGTCTTGTCTAAAGTACACTTTGTTGGTGAGGTAGAAGTCAAAGTAGTGGAAACAGCTGCAAACTTCTTAGCAAAACAAATGAATAGTTAATGCATGGAAAAGTTATTGCGATGACCTTTAAGGCTGAACAATAACTTTTTTGCGTACATAAGGATGAATCATTATAGGAACAGTAGTGCCACCTTGCACGTCAAACTTTTGAGATATGCTATACTATTGGCATTGTTAAGAAGGAAAGAGGGCAATTTATGTCGCAACGTTTTGGTATGAAAAGCTACATGAAGGGTGCCGCCTTATTGACGATAGCAGCCCTTATTGTAAAAGTTCTTAGTGCCATTTACCGTGTGCCTTTTCAAAATCTAGTAGGTGATGAAGGCTTTTATATCTATCAACAGGTATATCCAGTTATTTCAATCTTCGTTGTTTGGACATCTAGTGGCTTTGCTATAGCCATTTCTAAAATGCTTGCAGACAATGATTGTATTGTTGATACAATAGAACGTGATGAAAGACGTCGCACTATAACACAGGTAGTTTTCAGGTATTTAACGGTATTATCACTACTGTTTTTTGCCATTTTATTTGGAGGTGCTGAAAAGATTGCCCATTTAATGGGAGATATTCAATTAGCACCACTTATTCGTACAGGCTCCTTAGTAGTATTGGTTATGCCGGCGCTGGCTATTTTAAAAGGTAGCTTTCAATCTAGAGCAATTATGGAGCCTATTGCTTATGCCCAAGTACTTGAACAAGCAGTGAGAGTAACTGTCATATTAGCAGGTACCTTTCTTATTATGACAACGACTAAATCTCTTTATGGTGCAGGAAAAATGGCTGTTATCGGTACAGTAATTGGAGAAATTACAGCCTTGCTATTACTTGCTTATATCTCATATAAACGATTTGGTCTACAGCAAGTTAAACAACATCTACAACGTAATCCAAGTTTACCTATCATTAAAGAGGTCACTTGGCTCAGCTTGAGTGTCAGTATGAGTGGTCTACTACTACTTGGCTATCAATTGGTTGATTCATTTACAATCTATTCTTCATTAATTGATAATGGCATGACTCCTACAATTGCAAAGGAAACGAAGGGTATTTATGATCGAGGACAACCGTTAGTTCAACTAGGTGTTGTCATTGCATCCTCATTGTCGTTGGCCATTGTGCCACTTGTCGCCCATTTGTCGAAAAAACAAGCGGGACGTAGTGCAGTGCCATTCATACAATTAACATACAAAGCATCCGTCCTGTTCGGCTGGTCTGCTGCACTAGGCTTAATGCTAGTTATGCCTTATTTAAATGAAATGCTTTTTAAAACCAATTCCTTATCGGAAGTATTGATTGTCTATGTATTTCAAATTGTCCCTTTGTCGATTATCCTTACATTTACAGCGATCTTACAAGGCTATGGAAAATTAAAAAAACCAGCTTTATTTCTCATAATTGGTTTTCTAATAAAAATTATATTAAATGTACGTTTAATTGGTGGATTAGGTGTACTAGGAGCTGCCATCGCAAACGATATAGGATTATTATTAACAGCAACCTTGCTAATTATTTATTTAAAAACATTGACTGGCATTCAATTAGCTTCAGGCGCATTTTATAAAAAAGTAGGTATAGCCTCCTTCAGTATGACAATCGTCGTTCTTATATGGTTACAGCTAGTATCGTCCTTGTTAAACCATTTGATGTCTTCACGTATGATAGCCATGGTGGCGGGTTTGACAGCAGTATCTATTGGGGCGTTTGTTATGCTAACAATTATTGCAAAGAAAAGAGTACTAATAGAAAAAGAATGGTATTTACTGCCGTTTGGACGTAGAATGGCTGTTTACCAACTTTGGCTAAATTCAAGGAAGTAGGTGTAATATTGAATACATTAACAATTATTGGTTTAGGTGCAGGTGACTTTAATCAGCTGCAAATGGGTGTTTATAAAAAATTAAAGGCTGCTAAAAAATTATATGTACGAACAGTGGATCATCCGGTTTTAGAGGAATTAGCAGCAGAGGGTGTGGGATTTGAAAGTTTTGACGACGTTTATGAAAAACACGATACATTTCAACCTGTGTATGCAGAAATAGCTGATTCACTTATAGAAGCTACCGCTGTTGAGGATGTTATGTATGCTGTGCCAGGGCATCCACTAGTTGCAGAGCAAACAGTGCAATTACTTATTGCAGCCGCAAATGAAGGGAAAATTGAGCTAGTCATTGAGGGTGGTCAGAGTTTCTTAGATCCCATTTTTGGTGCGTTAAAAATAGATCCAATTGAAGGCTTTCAATTACTTGATGGTACTAGTTTTTCAATGCATGACATTAACATGCGTCAGCATATCTTGATCGCTCAAGTATACGATACATTCAGTGCATCAGAAGTGAAGTTAACGTTGATGGAGAAATATGATGATGAGTATCCTGTGACAGTTGTGACAGCGGCTGGATCTTCACAGGAACAGATTGTCACAGTGCCACTCTATGAACTCGATCAAAGTGTAGAAGTAAATAATTTAACAACAGTCTATGTACCACCTGTAAAATCACAGGAGGAGTCATTAAGAGATTGGACAACATTCCGTCAAATCATTGCAACGCTGAGAGGTCCAAATGGCTGTCCTTGGGATCAAAAGCAAACACATGAGTCGTTGAAAAAATATTTACTTGAGGAAGCACATGAATACTTGGCTGCGGTCGATGCTGAGGATGATTTTGCTATGATTGAGGAACTTGGTGATGTGTTATTACAAGTATTTTTGCATGCACAAATTGGAGAAGATCAAGGTTATTTTACACTTGAAGATGTGTTAGCTTCGATTAGTAAAAAAATGATTCGCCGCCATCCGCACGTTTTTGGGGATGTTGCAGTAGAAGATGCAGATGATGTTGTGGCTAATTGGGAGGCTATTAAAGCTGAGGAAAAAGAAACTAGCGACAAACCTTTATTAGACGAAGAATATAGAGCATCTTCGGCATTACAGACAGCCTACAATTATCAAAAAAGAGCTGCAAAAGTGGGCTTTGATTGGCCAGATGTGGAGGGAGCATGGGATAAATTTACCGAAGAATGGCAGGAATTTCGCCATGAGGTGACGAAAGGCTCTAATGCGTCCCGTCTTGATGAATTTGGCGATGTATTGTTCACATTAGTAAACTTAGCACGTTTCTATAAATTATCACCAGAAGAAGCCATGCTACATGCAAATGAGAAATTTGCAAGACGTTTCGGCTATGTTGAGCAACAGGTAAAGGCAAGTGGAAAACCATTTTCCGATTTTACATTAGAACAATTAGATGCATTTTGGAATGAAGCAAAGCAACTAGAAAAGGAGTAAGATTATGAGATTAGATAAGTTTTTAAAAGTATCCCGTTTAATAAAACGCCGTACTTTAGCCAAAGAAGTGGCCGATCAAGGACGTATTACAATCAATGAAAAGATTGCAAAAGCAAGTAGTACAGTGAAAGCTGGTGATGAGCTTGCTATCCGTTTTGGTCAAAAAATAGTAACGGCACGTGTAGAAGAAATACGTGATACTGTGAAAAAAGAAGATGCAGCAAAAATGTTTACCATTTTGAAAGAAGAACGACTTGAAAAGATTGAGCCTGAATTTATTGATGATGAGGATTAAAGCTAAATTTATTTTCTAGCCCTCCTATTGTTGTCCTGCCTTTCTTTTTGTAGGTGAAAGTATGACACAACTTAAATAAAGTTGTCATGCTTTGAAGGTTGTCCGCATAAAGTGAACAGAAGCTAGGACGACTAAAGGAGGAAAAAAATGACGCTACATCAAGAAAGTAATCGTTACACAATTCCA